>Ga0164318_10002504_pt1 | contig 17095 bp, 18 predicted proteins | sample GuaBasSedimGuay9_FD_113734 | JGI IMG/M metagenome (GOLD analysis project Ga0164318, IMG submission 113734) | Subseafloor sediment microbial communities from Guaymas Basin, Gulf of California, Mexico - Guay9, Core 4571-4, 0-3 cm | ecosystem: Environmental > Aquatic > Marine > Hydrothermal vents...
AAAAGCCTCTGCTCGGCCTGCGTTCGCGGTGCGCGGTCGAGCTCGATCGCATCTTCCGATTTGGCCGCAGTTGATGCGAAGGGATCAAGCCGGAAGTGCACCCCGAGCACATCATAGCCTAGACTCTTCAACGCCCAGGCCGCATAGGCGCTGTCCATGCCCCCGCTTAGGGCCACCAGCACCCGTCTGTTCTCGCCTCTTACTTCGCTCATTGATATCGTCCACTGCGCTCATCGGGCCTGTTGCAGCCTCAACGTCGCTCAACGGCGGCTTCTCTCGCCGGGGGCTGCTTCTTATCTCAGAACTCGTTTCTTGTCCTCGCCGGTCGGATCGAAATCGGCCAGCTTAAAGACTCTCATCACAAAGAAGAGCAACAGATCCAGCAGGCCCACCAGGCTGTTGATCACGTGCCGGCCGTCGATCTTGCGTTCTGGCACGGGGGACTCCGAGAGCATAACGTGGCACAGCCTCGCCCCTCTGAATGCCGACTTGATTATGACCTCCGAGCCGATCGCGAACCCCCGGCTCTCAATTATCGCATCCTTCAATATCTCTTTTTTAAGAAGCTTCGGAGAATTCGTCTCGCGAGCCTTGACCCCAAAGAAGACCCTCAATATGACCCGAACGATGAGTATCCCTGTCCTGTGGCCAAGCGATCGCGACCTCAAGGGCCGATAGCCTATAACGAGGTCGTGTTCATTCATCTTTGAAACGAACTTGGATATATCGCTCGCCTGGAAACTACCGTCCGCTGGGATGTTCATCAGCCACGGGTAGCGAGAGTGGGCGAGACCGCTCTTGATGCCAGAACCGAAGCCGATCGTGAAGGGATGGGTGATCACCCTGACGCTTGCAAGCTCCCGCTCGAGCTGATGCGCCTCGCTCGCGGTCTGCTCGGCGCTCGCGTCGTCCACGATGAGAATCTCGAATTGGTCGCAGCAATTGCGGGCAGACTCGTCAACGCGATGCACGAGGTCAGACAGCCCTGCCTCAGCATCACAGACCCGAATGACAAACGATATGTCTCGTCCCAAGTTAAGCCACCCCTCAGACGACTGGATTGCCCGGGCGCCGTTGCCTGACGTCCCGATTCAGACGCATCACACTCTCGTGCTCCTGCAAATAGCGTATCACATCACGCACCGCCAAGAGCTCCCCGGGATGATACAGCGCGGCGAACACAGCGGAGAGCATCTCGAAGTCCTCCTCGGTATCGAGCGTCAGCCGCAGCCCCGGCGTCCCAAGGCTCGATCTTATCTCCATCACATTGAATAGCTGGGGGTTCTCACGAATAAATAAAGTTACGTGCTCTCGCTGGTCAGGCCTATCGCAGAGCGCCTGCACTCGTCTCAAAACGCCCAACCTCACCGCCTCACAAGACGTGCCCAGAGGCGCATTCGAGGCAAAGCAGTATTCCAGCTTTGGGTCTCGGCGCATGGCATCGGCGAGGGCATCAACGATGGCAGGATCGATAAGCGGGTTGTCGCCGGTCACCCTGACGATGGTCTCAGCGCCGATGGCCGAGCCGGCCTCAACAAAGCGCTCTAGGACATCATTCTCGCTGCCGCGCACGCATTGGACAGAGAGCTCGTTGCAGAGGCTGACTATGGCGTCATCCGCCGGCCTGACGGACGTCGCGACGGCCAAGCAGTCGAGGTTCTTGCAGACCCTCAGCCTCTCTATCACGTGGGCAAGGACGGGCTTATCCGCAAGTGCAAGAAGCGTCTTGCCCGGCAGACGTTCTGAGCCCATCCGGGCCTGGACGATCGCGCAGAGCGAGCCGGTGTCCAGCCCACTATCGCGCGCCGGCATACCTGACCTCCCTCGATGTCAGAAGTGCCTTGCCGGCCTCAGTGAGCTCGATCGAGGACGCCGACTTGATGTCTTCGACACCTGCCCCATCTTGACTGAAAAGCCTCATCACGCCGAGGCGCACGAGGGGCGTTATCAATATATGTCGCAGGACCCACTCGAGGATCAGGCCCGGGTAAGGCGGGTTCTTGTCGTCAAGGTCTATTTGGAGGCGATCGGCCAGCCCCGCAGCGAATTTATCTATTTGCGTCTGCGTGCCGGGCTTCAGGTTAAGAACGAATTGGAGGGCATCTGCCCGCTGCTTGGCGATCTTGGCCGCCAGATCGCCTCTTGGAAACAACACCGCCCACGGGTAATCGTTCACAAACGCGGAGGCGAGCATCACAAGCCGTCTTTCAGGCTCCCTCGAGAGGTATAGGTAGCCGTATTGGGTAACGCCAAGTTCGCCGTTCGAAAGGACTGTCATTCCGGAATACCGGCAGAGCGTATCGACGAAGAAGACTTCCGGATAATGCCGCTCATCAGGCAGATATCCGTAACGACCCGCCGTGGGATCAAACAGCCTCACGATCTCCTGCAAGTTCTCGCCCGCGATCAGCTGACTCTGGCGCGACGTGCGCACCGAGTTTGAGTGGATATAGGCCAGGAATCTCTCAACCTGGCCGATAATGACGGCTTGCGCCGTGTTCAGTTGCTCGCTCACTCCAGCAGGTCTCCTCCCTCCAGCCCATACTCTTTCATCTTGGCCCAGAGCGTCGAGCGGCTGATGCCAAGCATCCTGGCGGCCTTCGCTTTATTGAAGTCCATCATCCTCAACACACCAAGAATATGCCGCCGCTCCACATCCCTGAGCGTTACGGGGCGCTGTCCCCTCGAGTCGGGTCTGTTCATGCTCTGCACCTCCAGCGCCAGGTCGCCCTCATCAATGCTCTCATCACCGCAGACTATTGCTGCGCGCTCTATGACGTTCTCAAGTTCCCGCACGTTCCCCGGCCAGGGATACTCTAACAGTGCCCTTTGAGCGTTCTCCGTAAACCCGCCTATCCTCTTTCGCTTGGCAAGCGAAATCCTGTTCAGAATGTGCTCCGACAGGGGGATAATATCCTCACGGCGCCTCCTGAGCGGAGGTATCTCGATGGTGAACACGTTCAACCTGAAAAGGAGGTCCTCTCTGAACCGGCCCTCCCTAATGGCCTGCTTTAGGTCCTGATTGGTCGCCGAGATAACGCGCACATCGACCTTAACAGAGTGCTTCGAGCCCAACGGCATGAACTCCTGCTCCTGTAACGCGCGAAGCACCTTAGCCTGCGTGGAAGGGGACATGTCCCCTATCTCGTCGAGAAAGATCGTGCCCTGGTTGGCCTGAACGAACTTCCCCTGCTTACCCGAAACGCCAGTCGCGGTGCCCTTTTCAATCCCGAAGAGCTCTGATTCGAGAAGCGCTTCGGGAATCGCAGCACAGTTGAGCGCCACGAAGGGGCCACCGGAACGCGGCCCGTTGTAGTGTATCACCCGAGCCAACAGCTCCTTGCCAGTCCCGCTCTCGCCCAAGATCAAAACACGGGCCTCGGTCGGAGCCACCTTGCGCACGAGGTCCAAAACCTGCCTCATCGACTTGGACACGCCAATTACCGAATCGTAGCTGAACCGATCCATCTGCTCACGCTGCAAGTGCTGAAGCGACTCGATCTGCTGGGACACCGCCTTGCTCTCAAGGGCCTTTCTCACCTTGTGCAGGATCTCCTCGTTCTCGCATGGAGTCGTGATATAGTCCCAGGCTCCGAGTTTAATCGCCTCGATGGCGGATTTTATTGAGCCGAATGCCGTAGCGACAATGACCTCAGTGGAGGGGGAGAAATGCTTCACCTTCTTTAAGACCTCGATGCCTGAGACGTGGCTCTCCATCCGCAAGTCAGTGATAACCAGATCGAAGCTCTCCTTGCGGATGCGCCTGATCGCCTCACGCTCACTCGAGGCGCCCACGACCTCGTGGCCCTCGGCCTTAAGAAGCAAACTGAGCATGGTCCGCATCGACTCATCATCATCAACAACCAGTATCTTCCCGAAACAGTCCGTCATTTGCTGCTCGCCTCGTCCACGTGGCCGGTCCCGGTCGAACCCAGCTCCTTGCTCAGAGTAAACCTGATCTTGGTCCCCTCTTCGCCTGTCTTCACCACCATGATAGACCCCCCATGCGCCTCGACAATCTGCTTTGCTATGTGCAGGCCAAGCCCGAGGCCACCCTCGCCAGATGCGCCTCGAGCAGCGCGAACGAAGCTGTCGAACACCTCGTCCACCTTGTCGGCCGGTATGCCGGGCCCTTGGTCCTCCACGTCAAACACCACCATCTTGGGGCTCTCCTTGACAGTCAACTTCAGAAGCCCATGAGGACGATTGTATCGATCGCCATTGTGAAGCAAATTGATTATCACCTGAGAGAGTTTATCCGAGTCGAAATGGATATAAATAGGCTCCTTCGGGAACTCGGCCACGAGCTCTTTAGACCGCCTAAGAAGGCCTTTCTCGAACTCTTTGACTACCTTGCGAACAAACTCGGTCAGGTTGGCCCTCTTGAGGTTCAAGCTGAACGTCCCATGCTCTACCCTCGAGACGTCTAAGAGCTCCTCGATCATCCTTATCAGCCGATCAGCGTTGTTCTTTATCACCGCAAGCGCATCATGCTGCTCCAACGTCAGCTCCCCGAGCTTACCCGACAACAGCATGTCATAAGACATCTTCATCGATGACAACGGCGTCCTCAACTCGTGCGAAACTACTGCCATGAACCTCGACTTCGTCGCATCCAACTGCTTGAGCCGCTGAGACTTGTTCGCTATCTCGTTCCGTATTGAAGTATATACAGCAAGAACTATGAATAATGCACCAAGAATGGGGAACATCTCAGCGAGATACTTGAAGACGGAGCTCGACTTGTTGAAGTAGAAGAAGAACACGACAACCTGGTGAACATAGAACAGCCAGAACGCCTTCCTGAAAAAATGGTTGATGGACCGCCTGAGCGCATAGCACGATGTGATAGCGAAGGATAATATGATAATGTTCAGCATCGTAAAGATGAACGGCGTCCAGACCATCAGGTCCCTGTGTGGCAAGAGCTTGTCGAACAGGACGATCTCCAGCACAAGCAAAAAGACGAAGCCGAAGTAAGTGATCAGCAGCTTCTCGAAGCGCAGGTGGCTGCGCGCCATTCTAATAATCACAACTCCGGCCATTATGGCGAACGAGAGGTTCTCCCAGGCGTAAGTGACGAGGGTTGTGAATGACCTCGAGATGGGGTGTGTGGTTACATAGCTGATTACAAAGAATATATAGGGGAAGAGCTGGCGTATGACCAGTATAGTGAACGCCAGGCCAATTACATAATAGTCCCTGTTGCGTGTGCGCTGCCACTCACTGAACGCCATGACCCAGACGAACAGCGCAAACGCAAGCCCGAGGACCTGGTAAGCGAGCGCTGCCTCAGGCGGGGTAGATATTGGCGGCATGGCCCTCTCGCTTCCATCTTTCTTGCCTAAGTGGCTCTATTGTGAGGACTCGGGACTCTCCTCAACCTCTTCCTTCTTAACCCACACCTTCAGCTCGACAACCACATCCTGGTGGACCCTGATCGGGACGTGGTGAATCCCCAGAGACCTGATGGGCCTCTCGAGCTGTATCTTCCTGTAATCAATGTCCAGCCCCTTTTCCTTGAGCGCGGCGGCGATGTCCCGTCCTGTTACGGAACCGAATATCCTGTCCTCGTCACCTGATTGCCGGAAGAAACTGCATTCGAGAGTTGCGATCGTTTCTGCGACGCTCTGGGCGGCCTTGAGCTCCAGCCGCCTCCGCGCCTCGACCTGTCTCATAGCATTTTCAAGGCGGTTGATGCTTTTTTTGGTAACGGGCACAGCGAGGTTGCGCGGGAACAGGAAGTTACGGGCGTAGCCGTTCTTGACAAAGACCCTCTGGCCGGCTCTGCCCAGTTTGTCGATATCGTATTTCAGATAAACTTCAACGCTTGCCATATTGAATACCTCTCAATGCGCTACTCTGCGCTTTGTTGTTCCTCTTTCGCATTTCTTGCTCGTACTTTCCTAAAATCCATAAAAACGTCCAGAAAGCCAACCGCGGCTGCCATCAGGAAAAACAACAGCCTCAGTGCGAGCAAGATTATCAAAAGCACTATCCATTGAAAAGACCTGGAAGAGATGAAACGACCGGCGAAAAAAAGCGCAACCGCAAAGCCCTGTATCACATACACGCAGCCCAGCACCACCATGCAGTTCAGAGCTATCCGGAACGGGAGGCCCGTTGCCAAAAGCAGAAAAGCGCCTACGCCAATCAGCCCAAAGACCAGTTTGTCCGGAGCGTGCCAAAGCCTAAACTCACCTTCAGAGGTCGCCTGATACGTCGCTACGCCGAAAATCCGCTTGACCAATCCCCTGAATCCCACAAATCCAATTATCGTGTAAAGGAGCTCGCCGATCACGACAAGAGACGGAAGCAGCAGCATCAGCCAGTGGACAGCCTTGTCTGCGGTCTCCTCGCCGACCGATGACTTCATCTGCTCAAGGACATTGGGGCTGTTTGCGTCCAAGTTACCAGCAAACAGGCCGTTGAACGCGGCCTCATCTCCCGGCACAATTGAGCCCGGCGCAAGCATCTGCAGGGCTATCAATGTTATGGCGGAAACAGCGAGTGTCCCGATTGCGATCGTGTGGAATGCCGAACGACCTCTCAGCGCATGTTCGCCGAGAATCAGGCCGAGCAGAGCGCCTCCTGCGGCGAAAGCAAGCGCCTCTTGGAGAGAGACGAAGCCCCAGATGAGCAGGCATGCCCCGCCTGTCGCCGCGAGGACGACCATTGGCCCAAACAGAATGTAGGTGAGGGCGACCGGCAGAGGTAGCAGCATCTTGGTCAGAATCCTCAGCTGAGGTAATCCGAAGTGCAGTGCACATAGAAGCACTACGGCTCCTACAGCCCCGAATGCTATGCGCCCAAAAAATGCCGCGTCGGGGGCACGACGCCTGCAGGTCTCCTGCGTTCCGGAGGGCTCCACACTAGCCGCCTTACTCTCCTACAAATGGCAGAAGAGCCAGTATCCGCGCGCGCTTGACCGCAGTGGTGAGCTGCCGTTGGTGCCTTGCGCACGTGCCAGAGATGCGACGGGGAATGATCTTCCCCCGGTCAGTGATGAAGTACTTCAACAGGTCCACGTCCTTGTAATCGACCTTATCGATCTTCTTCTCACAGAACCGACAGTATCGCCTTCTATAAGGCTTGAAGTTTATCGCCATTGTTACTTCCCAAAAAAGTTATCCTGCAACCAAATGCACCAAAACTCTTCAACAACGAGCAGAGCGCCTGCCGCTAGAACGGCAAATCATCCTCCGAGGCGAGGCCCGACTCCGGCTTCTTGAACGTCTGCTCCTTGAAAGCGCCAGCACCGCTCTCCGCCCTAGGGGCCGAAAGAATCTGCACGTGGGTCGCCACTACTTTGAGCTCCCTCCTCTTCTGACCGTCCTTCTCCCACTCGTCCATCCGCAATCGACCCTCTACAAAGACAAGCCTCCCCTTCTGAAGATACTCTGCCTTCCGCTCGGCCTGCTCACCCCAATACGAGATTCGGTTGATGAACATCGTCTCCTCCGTCCAACCATCTCCCTCACGTTTCGCCCTGTTTATCGCCAAGTCAAACTGGCACACAGGACGATTCGATGTCGTGTACTTCAGCTCAGCGTCCCGAACGATGCGTCCCACCAAGAACACCCTGTTTAGATCAGCCATCTTAATGCCCTCTTGCCCTAATCGGATGCCTCCTCCACCACGGACTCATCAAACTCCTCCTCTGAAGCCTTCTCCTCGTCCTCGAGCCTCACAAAAAGGTGGCGAAGCACCTCGTCTGTTAACTTCAGCTGCCGGTCGATCTCATCTTTCGCCGACGAGTCGCCAAAAAAACGCATCACAATGTAGTAGGCCTCATGAAACCTCTTCAGCTCGTAGGCTGTGCGCCTCATGCCCCATTCCTTAACCTCCGTCCGAACACAGCCGAGCCGCTTCGCAAGCTCCTCAAAGCGCTTGATCAGGGAAACCCTTTGCTCATCCTGGAGATTCGGCCTCAAAGCATAAACAAGTTCATACGCCCTCAACAGAGCTTCCTCTCTTTCGTCCGTTTGTTATGTATGTTCATAGCAGCGACACCACCCTGAATAGCAAAATCTGCCACGGCTGTCGAGCACCTTTGCAAGGCCTCCGAAAGCGGCCCAAGCTGCTCCTCCGCAAAAGCCGATAGAACCCACTCAACTCTTGAGTCCCCGCGAGGCGGCCGACCTATCCCTATTCTCAGCCTGTAGAACTCTGCTGTGCCCAGGCTCTCGATTATAGAGATCAGGCCCTTGTGCCCGGCGGAACCCCCACCAAACTTGAACTTATACTGCCCTATATCTAATGTAATATCGTCATGCACCACCAACACTTTGTCAACAGCAATACCGAGCCGGGTGATAAGAAACTTAACATACGAACCTGAGTTGTTGACATAAGTCATGGGCTTGGCGAGGACGCCTCGCTTCCCATCAACATGCCAGACCACGGCCTCCCCCTGGCCAAAATGGCGAAACCTCACATCCTGAGCTCCAGCCAAGATATCCAGGGACATGAAACCCGCATTGTGTCGAGTTGAGACGTATTCGCTCCCCGGATTCCCCAGGCCCACCACGAGAAAATCCTGGGCATTCGCGAACGTGCGCCTTCTCCTCAGATGTGCCCAAAGACTTGCTCTGCCCAAACCGCTATTACTCGGTCACTGGCTCTTTCGCCTCGGTGGCAGCTTCCTCCTCGGGGGCTTCCTCCTCGGGCGCCTTCTCCTCAACCTTCTTGGCCAATACCGTTACGACCGTCCGCTGTGGCTCCTCGAGAATCTCGATCGTGTCGGGCACGTTCAGGTCCCGGATATGAATCGAGTCTCCCACCCCTAAGGCGGAAACATCGATCCGCAGTTCGTGAATAAGGTCCTTGGGAAGGCATCGTATCTTGACCGCACGCATGTTATTCTGCAAAATCCCGCCCATTTTAACGCCTTCTGCTGTTCCCAAAACAACAATCGGAACCTCAACATCCAGCTTCTCGCCACGTGTTATCCGGAAAAAATCGATATGAAGTAGCCGCTCACCAATGTGGTCGAACTGTGTCTCCTTAACAAGAACATCCATGGGGTCGCCGTCATCAACCCTGAGGTCAATCAGCTCCGACTCGTAGTCCGTCAGCTGGAACAACTGCGACAGATCGCGCTCCGCGACCACGACAGGAATCGAATCCATGCCGCGACCGTAAACTACTCCGGGGATCAGACCTTGCTGCCGCATTCGCCTCGCTCTGCCCTTACCTCCCCAACTCCTTGACGAGGCGCTCAACTTCAATCTCTCCGCCATTTTATTACTCTCCAAATACGTCCCTATTGAAACATCTCGCTTACTGAGAGCGATTTATTGATCCTCTTGATCGCCTCTCCCAAGAGCGGTGCTATGGATAAAACAACAATCTTATTTTTTGGATCGCGCTTTTTATCAACCGGTATCGTGTCGGTCGTTATTATCTTCTCTATGGGCGATTCGGTCAGCCGCTCATACGCCTGGCCAGAAAGGACTGGATGTGCGCAGCAGGCGAACACGCGCCTGGCCCCGGCGGCCTGAAGTGCCACGGCGGAGTTCGCGATCGTGCCGCCAGTATCAATCATGTCATCCAGCAGCACAACATCGCGATGGACAACATCACCAATTATATGACGAACCTCTGAGACGTTTGGCGAGGGCCTACGCTTGTCGATTATGGCCAGATCACTCGCAAGCCTTCTCGCAAACTGTCTGGCTCGCTCGACGCCGCCAGCATCCGGCGAGACAATAACCAGATCCTTCACATCCAAACCTTGGATGTAACCTGCAAGTACCGGAGCGGACAACAGATGGTCAAAAGGAACGTTGAAAAAGCCCTGTATCTGACCTGCGTGAAGGTCAACCGAAACGACCCTGTCTGCACCGCTCGCAGACAACAGGTCCGCTATCAGCTTAGCCGAGATCGGCACACGAGGCATTCGCTTCCTGTCCTGACGCGCGTAACAATAATATGGTAACACAGCTGTTATCCGTCCCGCCGAGGCCCTCTTCAAAGCATCAATCATGAGCAATAGCTCCAACAGGTGCTCGTTCACAGGCCGACCCATCGATTGAACGACAAAGACATCGGTGCCCCGGACGTTCTCATTGATCTGCACCATTATCTCACCATCGCTAAAACGGCCGACATCAGCGTCCCCAAGCGGAATATTAAGGTATTCACAGATCATCCTGGCCAGTGGCCTGTTGCCGTTGCCCGTGAACACCTTCAACTGCTCAACAATCATTAACATGCCTCCAAAAAACAATGCCCGGATTCAAAGGGGTCCATGCGCTACTGGGGCGGGAGGATTCGAACCTCCGATCCAGGATCCAAAGTCCTGTGTCTTACCACTTGACGACGCCCCAATCTATCGCGTCAGAACCGCCGGTTACAGTCTCGACTATACATGTAACTGCGTGCAGAGAGCTTGTCAAGATGCACCGAACCTGTGAATTGCGGCCGGCAAGCTGTGCGATTCTCCCCACCTATGGCGCCCGGCCCCGGGCAGAGACTCTCAGACGAAGATCACGCTATCAATTAGCTCCCTGAAGCCCGACGGCAGCCGGCTTGCCGAGTTGAAAACCGCTCCCCCCCACTCGGCCCTCTCCCAACCATCGGCCTCGGCAAGGTTGGCGGCCTGGAAGGTCGCGCCGGCGAAGTTGCATCCTTCCAGCTGGGCAAAGGCCAGCTCGGCACGTTGGAAGTTAGCACCTGAGAAGTCCGAGTTCTTCAGGTCTGCCCCTATAAGAATCGCACTCCTGACGTTTGCGCCCTCGGCGCTTGCCTGCCTGAGGTCCGCCTCGTTGAGGATTATGTTCTGCATGTTCACATTGGTGAGGTTGGCGCGGCGCAGGCTGGCATAGCTCGCAGCACACTGCGATAGATTGGCGCCCTTGCAGTCGGTTGCGGTCAGGTCAGTGGACGTGAGGTTTGATTTGGACAGGTTCGCCTCTTTTAGGAACGCGTGCGCCAGGTCTGCCTTGACCAGGGAACACCGGACGAGCTTGGCCCGGCCGAGCATCGCAGCGCCCAACATGGCCTTAGATAGGTCCGCCTCTGACAGGTCTGCCCGGTCGAGCTCCGCCCGCCTGAGGTCCGACTGAACAAATCTAGCCATCCTGAAAATGCCACGCCCCATCTTTGCCCCGCTGAGTATCGCATGGCTAAAATCCGCCTCGGAGGCGTTAGCCGCAAACAGGTTTACACGCTCCAGATTCGCCCTCCGGAAACTGGCCCGAGATATGTTTGACCGGGAGAGATTGGCGTCCATGAAGTCCGAACCGGACGCATCAACGCCCTGCATGTTGACGCGAAACAGGTTTGTGCCTCTGAACTCCAGCCCAGAAAGCCGGAGGTCCGAAAGGTTGACGCCGTACAAGCTCATCCCCGAAAGCTGTGCTCCTCCGGCGACCCGCTCGACGACCTGTATTCTCGATATCCTGCCCACGGTCTCCCCGTTTCAAGCGAACAACAATGCAATGGTCGAGCGATCTGTGCCCAACGCGAGATGGCCATCCATTCATTGAAGATTTCGTCAATTTCGGGAGCAAACTTTAGCTGCTGCCTGATCTGCTCCCCACGTCCGGCCGCATGAGATTGACTCTGTCCCTATCAAATCTGCCAGGCCAATCCTGACCAATGATTAGATTACATCGCGCAATTGCACAACAGATCCTTGTCTCAAAAACCATCTGTGGTAAAACCTGAAGCGACATTGCACTGCTTACTTAGCACGAACCACAGGTGACAAAGATGAAGTTCAGGCTGCTTGCGCTGGACCTCGACGGCACGCTCTTGACGGACGACAAGAAGATCAGCCCAAGGGCCATCTCGGCCCTACGCGCCGCCGCTGACGCCGGCGTAACAGTCGTGTTCTGCACGGGCAGGCGCTACCGCACGGTGATCCCCATGGTCCAGCAGGTAGGCCGCCCCATCCCGGTCGCCTATAACAACGGCGCCGCCGTGAGAAACTGCCCCCAGCACGATATCGTCTTCAAGAATCTATTCCCGACGCAGCATTTCTTGCCAGTCATCGACCTTCTGGAGAGCTTCGGCCTCAAGCCGGTGCTCCACGTGGACCGCTTCGAGGATGGGATCGACCTTTGCTGCGCAAGGAGCGACACAAACCACTTCCACCGTGCTTATGTCTCCCGCAACGCGGAGTTCCTTGTCGAGCTCGACGATCTGCGAGAATCGCCCGCCGACAAGATCATCCAGTTCATCGTCATGGAGCGCCTCGCGAGGCTTACCCCGGCCTACGAGGCGCTGGGCAAGTTTGCCACGACCGATGAGTTGAACGTCCACATTGTGAGGAACCTGACGATCGGGGCAAGCGCGCTCGAGGTCCTCAGCCCGCTTGGCGAGAAGTGGCAGGCGGTCTGGCATATCGCAAAGAGTCGAGGCATCGGAAGAGACGAAATAGTTGCCATAGGAGACGACATCTCCGACTGTGGCCTGCTGAGGAATGCAGGGCTGGGGATAGCAGTTGAGAACGCTCTACAAGAGGTGAAGGATTCTGCCGACCTGCTCGTGCCCCGGAACAACGACGATGGGGCAGCGATAGCCATCGAGCGCTTTTTTCTCTGACACCGGATCGCTCGGAACGCGACAGCCAGATTTCGCCTGTCGTTTCCCCCGCCGTGAAAATCCGTGGCAGGACATAGCGTATACCGGTAACGGAACGTGAGCGTGTTTGGGCCAGGCGTGAGCTTGCCGGCCGGGAGGGTCAGGACGTATTTGTGCCAACCCGGTGCCATTATGACGCTCCCCAGCCTGCCCCCATTCAATCCCACGGTAACCCTCTGGCCATGATGCCCGGCGACCTCGAGCGGATAGGCCAGCACGACAAGTTCAAGGTCGACGTCCGTGGTTGCGGGCAGGATAGAAAGCCTCGAACAATCCCCCTCAGACCACCGAAACTCGAAATCCCCGCCTACCCAATGTTCGGGCGGATAAAAACCAGAGGCCAAGCGAACCAGCGATGCCTCCAAAAACGCTCCCCGCTTCCTCCTGCAAGCCCAGATATTCGTTCCATGCCAGGTGCCTGGCAGCTCGGCGACAAGTTCGAAATCCTGATAGCCCGCCCGCGTTGTCGCCCTGGCAAAACTGTAAAAGCTGTATTGATAGTCCAAAATGGCCCCGATCCCGGCCATCGCCAGATACTGGTCAAGATTCCGGCGTGCCAAAAACGGGAGCACACGGTTGTTGACAACGCCGTCGAGGTTGACCACCGTCGTCCCGAGGACCAGGCCAAGAATGCCCGCGTTGAAGGCAGCCAACCTGGTTCCTGGCGGAATGTGCCGCTGCACGGCTTCAGCTGCTCTTAGCATCTCCGGCTGCCAGGGATAAAGGCCTGTTGAAAGGAGCGCTGGCGCCTGGACCACCCCGGCTATGATTATCACGACGGCAATAGCTGCTTTCAGCAATGCCCCCACTTGTCGAGCGCTCCTCGGCCAAATCTCGCTCACGCTCTCGGCGAGGCCAACGAACAGCAGCGAGCAAACGAAAACTGCGGCCATCGATGCCGGCGCGAGATACCACAGTTGAAACTGGTGGAACCAGACGGCGTAGAACACCGCCAGAAAGAACGAATGGGCCAGAAGTGGCAGTAAGAGGCGAATCCGGCCCAGCAACTTGCCGATATGGACGAGCTCCGAGAACATCGAGGCGAACACGAGCGCCGCGAACGCCAGCACGGCAACCAAAACCGGCAGTCCCGCGGTCTGAAATGCCCTGACTAAGAAGTCGCCTACGATGTTGGTGGATGAGTGGGCCAGTTCAGAAATGCCGCCACGAGTCGAATTGATGCCGAGCTGGGATGTGACGCTAAGCGCTGCGCCGCTCGATTGATATGGCGCTCCCGTGCTCAAGTAAGACCATAAGGCGACTCCGAGCGCGGCCATAATTGGAGGCAAAGTAAAAGACAGGAGATTTCGCCAGTGCAGCCAACGCTTCGAGCGAGGCCCTGCGGCCATGAAACCGAGCATGAAGGCTGGGACCAGAAAGATGTTGTCTGTTCTGGCGAGGATGGCAAGCCCTGCCAGTGCTCCCAGCAGGAGAGAGTCTCTGCTGCGCATTGTCTCGTCCATCGCCATTTTGATGAAAAGGTGCAAAGTCATCAGCACCATCAGGAGGGAAAGCGAGGTCTCCAGCCCGCCAATGCAAACAAATACGAGCGAAGGCGCCGTGACGGCGGCCGCGAAGGCAAGAGCTTGCGCCCCGCGGCCTGCAAGCGAATTGATGATGCGAGATAAGACCACCGCGCAGAGCATAAACAGGGTGGCACACAGGATGACCATCGCTCGGACTGCCATCTCGGGCGAACCCTCGAAAATGGCAGCGATGGGCAAAATTAGCAGCATAAAGAGAGGGTGGAATCCGCTGGTAGGGCTCTCGCCATCGAACGTCTGGCCGTGGCCTGCGATAATGTTCTGGGCGATCTTCAGGTAGTAGAAAGCGTCATCAGGGACAAACTTAACGAGTCCCGCAAGTGGCATAGACGCAACTGTTGCTACGTAGAACACAAACACAGCCGCCGCCAAACATGCGACAGCTATAGACAGGGCTTGGGGCCGTGGCCCAAACTTGCCAAGGCTCAACAATGGTCCAGCCCCTACTTGTGCGTCAGCCGAACACCGCCCACGCTACGGACGAGCCGGGACCTCGTCTCTACCAGGTGTGCTGCATTCCATAGGTTACGGTGAACAGAGCACCGTAAGAGGTTATCCTGTTGAAGTTGTGCCCGCTCAGGTAGCGGTAGTTGTAGCCAAGCCCCGCAGAAAGGCTCTGACCTTGCTTCAATTCAAGCAGCTTCGTGAAATCGTAGGTTACGCCAACCTCGCAATCCGCTCCAGATATGCTATCCATTGTGTCCTGCCATTTGCGCCCATAGAATTTCACTCTAACCATGCTCGGGGAGAACCTGCTCAAAAGATGCACACCAATCTGCTTGAGCGCTTCTGTCTTCGATTTATTAAAGGGGGACCAGTCAAGCGAGAAGCCGATCTCAGGGCCACTGGCATCCATCTTGTAGGCACCACCGTGGTCATCATCGTAGTCCGTAGCATCGCCCCAGGGCAGCAAGCGCTCGTCTGGCGTCTCATTTGGATGGCCCCTTACGCTGAGTTCCGTTATCTCCCGGTCAAACTTGTAGTGCTGCCAATTCCAGCCAAGGATCACAGCGAGATTCAGGTCTCGCAGCGTTTTGAGCTCAGCCTCCGACCAACGTCGGATAAAGTTGCCCAAATAGAAACGCATGTCGCAGTTGTAAACGCCCTTGTAGATATCTGTGTGGGACTCGTAATCATAAACACGCTGGGCCCCGGCCGAAGGTGAGACATTGTAGGTGCCGGACATCCCATGAAACTCAAACTTGCCCCATTCCGCTGAAGCCAACAGACCCAGCCGGTCCTTCCACATGTTGATGCTCGCCTCAAATGCGCCCACGCCGCTCTCGGGCCCCTTCGCGTATGCGGGCATCTGCTCGATATCAAGCCTCGGCCAAGAATACTTGAGCGTAAAGTGCGTTTGGTCGGCCAGGCCAAGATTGCTCAGTGCACCCAAAAACAGTGCCAACATGAAGGCCGCAACGAAAACTCGCGATATCCTCATACTACTCTCTCCTGTCCATCAAAAAAACGACCGATATGGCTATCCAAAATCAACCTGCCAGAATAACTGAACGCCAAGCCTAACAACGCTGCCTATGTGAGTCAACTCTTTTACGGGCGAGCCATGGGTTGGGCGAGAAAGGGTCATGTGGTAGTGGTGAGATGCGGCCGGTGGAGGTTCTTGCTGGGTGAGTAACAGATGTTGTGAAGAGCGGAGTCGGGACGGGCGCGCTCTTTGTAGTCTTCGCTTGGCAAAAGCGGGTAGCCAAGGCGGGTTAGTTCATGGCAGAATGCTGCAGATTAGAAGACGTTGCCTCTGTTAATCGTTGAGATGGCGAGGGTGAGTGATGGCTGGACGCAACGTGTACGAATATGAGTCTTTCCTCTCGGAATACTACGATTTGGTCCCAGCTTATGCAAAAAGAGCGGACCTTGGCTTCTATATCGACATGGCTTGCTCCTGTAACGGCAAAGTCCTGGAGCTCGGCTGTGGGACTGGCAGGATACTGATCCCGACTGCACAGGCGGGATGCGAGATCGTCGGACTGGACATCTCTGAGAGTATGCTCAATACGTGCCGGAAGAAACTGCTCGCGCAGCTGGATGACGTGCAAGAGCGCGTGACAATCGTAAAGGCCAACATGACCGACTTCGATCTGAACGAGAGATTCTCGCTGATAACTGCGCCCTTCCGGTCGTTCTCGCATCTAATACAGGTTGAGGAACAGCTCGCCTGCCTTGACTGCGTTTACAGGCATCTCTTACCGGGCGGCCGGTTCGTCCTGGAGCTCTTCCAGACCCATCCCCAACGCATCAATAACCCGAAATACCTGAATGAGGTTGAGGACACGCCCGAATTCGAGCTTCCGGACGGTAAGAAGCTCAGGCGCACAGACCGGGTCGTCGCTTTCCACCGGACGGAGCAATACAACGACGTCGAGATAATCTTCTACGTGACCCACCCGGACGGCAGGAGCGAGCGCCTCGTCCAGGCATTTCCATTCCGATATTTCTTTCGCTACGAGGTTGAGCATCTCTTGGCGCGTTGTGGCTTCAATGTCGTCGAGATCTTCGGAAACTTCGATAAGTCACCGCTGACGGACGATTCACCCGAAATGATCTTCGTTGCTCAGGCACGCGCGTGAACAGCCCTTATTTCATTGATTGGGCAATCACGAATAGATGCAACCTTGAAGGTGTGCTGCGTAGCGCTTGGCATCAAGGACCAATCAGAGCGACTGGGCATTCGATACGATGAGACGTCTTTTGTCTGTGTGGAAGTAGGATATGCTTTCACTGCCGTCATGGCGGTCGAAGATGGCAGAATCATCGATGGAATAGGAGGCACCAACGGTAGCCTGGGATTCATTGCCTGTGGTGGAATGGACGCCGAGGTCGCCATCAGGCTAAAACCACCGATAACCCAGGAGGTGGTCTTCAGGGGCGGCATAAGGGATTTCGCGGGCGGCGCAATTGCGCCAGAAGACCTCGCTGAGAACTGCGAGGCCCTGACGCTCCTC
>Ga0164318_10002506_pt1 | contig 17093 bp, 12 predicted proteins | sample GuaBasSedimGuay9_FD_113734 | JGI IMG/M metagenome (GOLD analysis project Ga0164318, IMG submission 113734) | Subseafloor sediment microbial communities from Guaymas Basin, Gulf of California, Mexico - Guay9, Core 4571-4, 0-3 cm | ecosystem: Environmental > Aquatic > Marine > Hydrothermal vents...
ATTTACCACTCAATCGTTCACGACATCCAGGAGTGATGTCTGATCGTGGGTGTCTCTTGTTGAAGGCTTGGCGTTTAAAGGCACGAATTAAGGCAATACGGGTGGGATAATCCAAATATATAACTGTATCTGCGAACTTAAAGCGTAATGACATAGTGCTACTGTAATTTCCATCGATAATCCATTTAGGTTGATGGAGAAGGGTAGTTAAAGAATCTAACCATTCATCATGCGGTGTTTTCTGCCAATTTGGTTGCCAAAAATAACAATCCAGATGAAAAACGGGAAGATTCAGTATATCTCCTAATCTTCGAGCACAAACCGACTTTCCCGTGCCCCCAGAGCCAATAATTAAAATTCTTCTCACCTTTATTCAAAAAATAGAATGCATCTACCTCCAAATATTTTACGAAAATGCTTCATTATCCATGAATTTTGCCATTAATTAAATTAAGTCAAATTTAATTTAGGATTCAGATGATTAATTAAAGAACTTCGGATTTTGGATTAGGAGAAAGCAAGTTTTATGACTTACACTCTGGATATGTTCGAGAAGAATATAATATGGTTCTAATATGCATTTTTGCAGATTTATGTCCAGTTGTTACTCCGATAATCTTAGTAGTTAGCCAATCGGCTGAATACTTAAAATCGATTTTTTCCCAACGCTTAAGAATCTGCCAATATACGATAATTGTGCTGAAACTAAAAATTACCACCGCGGGCATATTACTTGCCCAGCCAGGGACGACTATATCAACTAAACGTTTGAGTAAGGTGCTGAAAAATCCTTCCAGCATATACATAGTTAGCGAAATCAATCCAAAACGTCGGAAAAAAACTGAATGAAATATAACCGTTCCAATACTACGTTTTGGAGCAAAATGAACAAAATATACTGCAGTCATTAATAGTATCATGCAACCAATTTGCAACCACATCGTTTGAGGTGCTACTGTCCTAAGAATATGAGCAACTGGTGGTGTTCCATTGTGAATATAACCAATAATACCCAATCCTATCCCGATCAAACCCGTAGTTGAGCCAAATAATACCATTTTTTTTCGAGGTATCTCCGCAGCAGTTGCAATGCCAAAAATTGAACCGAATAGTGCATAACCGAAAAATGGAAGCATAGGATGAGCATCTCCCACGAAAAATCCGTAGAATAATGCCAAACTTACATTATTTTGTTTCATTGCATCTACCCATAAAGGGCGGAGAAGATCGATTAACGGGGGGGAAATTAACAAAATACTTACCGCAATACCAAAAAGAATAGAAATATTCCGAATTGAGCGTTGAATTCCATTTTTATAGAATAATAATCCTAATATAAGCGTGGAGAAAATTAAGCTCCATCCCATTAAATTTAGTGCTCCTACCGCATAAACCAAAGAGTAAAATGTAGGCAGATGAAAAGTGCCTGTGGCAATCCAACTGGTAATAATGGAATGATGCGTTGGACCTTGATCAAAATCATAAATTCCTCCGCCTTGATTTGGACGGCTGAACAAAGCTCCCAGTAAATGTTCCAGAATAATTAACCAAAGTCCCGTTATAACGGCTTCCTTCAAGATTTGACAGAATATTCCCTTTTTTAATTGGTATCGGTTAGCGATTTGAACTGCGTGGACATAACAAGATATAATTGCAAATAAACTCGCCCATCTACTTATGAATTCAATAATTTGGGCGATAGGATTTCCAGTTAGCGAATCTGCCACCGCATTAAGGTCTCCTTCGTAGAATTGAAAATTATGGAAAAATACCATAAATAAAATGGCCAATCCACGTAAAAAGTCTAAACCATCAATGCGACGCTTGTCCATATCCTTATATTAATATACTATTTAGCCTTATATTAATATACTATTTATGCACTTAGTTTCTAAGATTTAAATAAAACACTCTAAAAAATTTACAAAGATCTCTATGAAATAGGTGCTAAATGCCACCAGATCTGCTAAAATGAATGGGAACGCTGAGATTTGAACTCAGGATCACTTGGTTCCGAACCAAGTATCATACCAAGCTAGACTACGTTCCCTAAAAATGAATTCTTATGCGAAATAAAGCCCGATCGGATAAAAATTTTTTTTTATTGCGGTTCAAATCATCAAAAAGTTGATTTACTGCCTTTTTTCGGTGATTTGCAGTTGTGAAATTAATCCCGCAATGGTTTTTGCCATCATGGCACTGTGGGTTTCTGCATTACTTTCCATCATCACAAATTCCGATTTCGGTAACATCTGAGCAATGCGTAAAGAATCAGATGCTTTATGCATTTTATCATTTCCTTCCCCGATAACATAAATAAACTGATTGATTTGAGGGAATATCGAACTGAATTCTTCAAAATAAACCGCTTTTCCGACCTTTTTCCATTTTTTGGGGTCGGCTTCATTGATAATTCGTATATATTTCTGAGCCTGCTTCTTATCCGTCGTTTGAAAGTATCGCAGCCAAAACCTCAAAATCGGTCGGAAAAAATAAAACATCCAGTAGGGAGCAATTGGAATGAGAAATCTTCCATACCACGGTAAGGGAAATCGTAATTGTGGACCAATAAACACATTCATTAATGGCGAAAATCTGTTCCGCATCAATCCGTAGGCAATAGAGTTGGCGCCAAAACAAGAACCAACTAATATCAGTTGTTTTTGGGAGACATTAAGAAATTCAATCACTTCTTGGATATCTTGCGCATTTCGATCCATATTAGAATGCGTGTGTTTTCCCAAAATGCTGGAATCTTTTTCCCGTGTTTCTAAATAGACGATGTTGAATCTTTGAGCGGCTTCCATCAGGAAATCATCCCAACTTGGTACTATTGTTCCCCATCCAGGAATGAGCATTAAAGTATATTGTGTAGAATATGAATTTTCTAGGATTGTTTGTTGGAGTTTTGAGGTTAAAATCTTCAGTTGGGTTCCGTCCGACATGGGAAGATATTGTTCTTCACAAATTTGCTCGAATTGTGCTTGAACAACATTGGTGGATCGCATAGGAAATCATGAAGAATAGAGTGGGATTAAAAAAAAAGATATTGATATACCAATTAATTCTAGAAGAAATACTAAAGTATCAAGCTTACATTTGAATTATCGTGAGAATATTATGTTGTTCGAAAACTTAGAAATATCGGGAATGACGTTGAAAAATCGCATTGTAATGCCACCAATGTGTATGTACACTGCAAAAAACGATGGAAAAGTGCTGCCTTTTCATTTAGTACATTACGGTACTCGGGCTCAAGGTGGCGTAGGCTTAATAATTCAAGAAGCTACGGCGGTGGAAGCCAGAGGGAGAATTTCAGCAAATGATCTTGGTATATGGGATGATGAACATATTGAAGGACTTCGTCAATTGGTGGAAATTGTCCACAGTTTCGGGGGAAAAATTGCTGTTCAATTAGCCCATGCTGGAAGGAAAAGCGAAGTAGGTCCTGTGATATCTTGCACCTCTGAAAAATTCAGTGAAGAATATCAATCCCCTGTCAATCTTTCCACTGAAGAAGTATCTGAGGTGGTGGAAGCTTTCGGTAACGGCGCGAGAAGAGCTTCAAAAGTGGGATTCGACGCAGTGGAAATTCATGGCGCTCACGGCTATCTAATTCACCAATTCTTATCACCCTTAACAAATCACCGGAAAGATCAATACGGTTGCCAAGAAGGTATGGGGGCTAAGTTTTTAATCGATGTTTTACGGGCAGTGAAGGATAATTTTTCCCGACCAGTGGGTTTACGAATATCCGCTGAATCATATCTAAAAAACGGACTTCATCCCCAAAATTATGTTGAATTACTCCAACAACTTCAAAGTAAACTTGACACCAGCCTTGATTTCTTAGATGTAAGCAGTGGTGGTATTGTAGCCGAAAGTCATCCATCAATTCCCGTAAAGCCGGAATATCAAATAAATTTTGCAGCGCAGATTAAAAAGGTGGTTTCTATCCCAATTATTGCTGGAGGATTACTCACCACACCACATCAATGCGAAGGTATTTTAGAAGCGCACAAAGCTGACTTAGTGTGGTTAGGAAGGGAATTATTGCGCAATCCTTATTGGTGTTTGCAAGCAGCAGAGACATTAAATGTTTTAATTGACAAACCCGTTCAATACAAGCGAGCGGAACCTTATTTGCCAAAATTACAATGATAATAAGTAAAGGAAAAAATAAGCAAAGAAAAAAAATAATAGAATAAAAGAAAAAGAAGATTCAAGTGAAGGATTAATCATGGAAATTGGAGAAAAAATTGCAGATAATGTTGCCTTAGTCGGCTCAGATAGACTTTCTGGAACCGGAGACTGTGATGTCTATGCCATTCAATATGCTGTTGGTAAAGTGTGTCTGATAGATGCAGGTGTTTCTTCATTTAAAAGGATCTACGAAAATATCTGCCAGGTTTTTAAGGAAAAAGGAAAAAACAAACCGGAAATTACTCATTTATTCCTCACTCACTGCCACATTGATCATATTGGAGCCGCCCATCAAGTACAGGAGATGTTTCCCCATTTAACTATAATTGCCCATGCTTGGGATACTGCAGCCATCGAAGGTCGCCCTGGAACTGAAAAAATGACTGCCGCTAGTTGGTACGGTGTTAACTATCAGCCAATAAAAATTACCTGTAGCATCAACACCGATAATCTCGAAATTAAATTAGATGATGTTGTATTGACAATATTGCATACACCAGGACATACACCAGGTTCAATAAGTATAGTTTATAATCATCCGAAGATTGGAAAAATTTTGTTCGGTCAAGATGTACATGGACCATTTATGAGCGAATTTAATTCTAATGTGGAAGATTGGCAGAGATCTATGAAATTGTTATTGGCACAAGAACCTGATATTTTGTGTGAAGGTCATTATGGGATAATAAAGGGTAGGGATTCAGTTCGCAAATTTATCGAATCTCAACTTCATCAGCACTAATTTGGTTCTTTTTCTTTTCCTCTTTCCTTCCATTTCCTTTTATTCTCTCTTTTATTTTTCCTTTTCTTTTTCCTTCATATTAGTTAATTCAAACGGAAGTAAATTAAAGAGAACTTCGAGTTTAGTAGAAAAAGTGGAATATTCCGCTAAATCATCTAATTTTTCGGAAAGTAAATGGCTATAATTTTGAATAAATTGAGTTAATATAAATCGGATCGTCTTTTCAATCGAAAAAAAAGTTCTATTAACTAATAATATCGCGCCTAGATTTCGATTTTTATATTTTTGATATACTAAAACAAATTTCTTATCTCCAAAATCAAGCATTTTAATTTTTGATTTTGCTTGGGCGATTTTCTGCTGAATAATTGTAGAAGCATAAAAACTGTATTCATACAGTGGAGAATTGTCCTCAATTCTGAATAAATCCATTCCACTTTCTATATCGATAATAGAGAAATGGAATATTTTCACCGAATGTAGGAAAATTGCCTTCGGATAATGTAAATAAGCAATTGTACTCATAGAAAAACCAAAGATCATAAATATCTCACGTAGATATATGATATCTAATGATTTTACAAAACCTTCGCCTAAAAATGCTATGATAATTCCAAGAAAGATGAAACCATTGTATATTTTCTTTTTCCTACTGTTTTGATTATCATATGATCGAAAATCTCTGGGAATTATGATCACTAAAGAAAGTCCTAAGAAAATGTTAATAAAAATAGTCATAAATGGATTGAAATGTAATATCCAATGATATTTTTCGGAAAAATCAATTACCCATGGAGAATAAATACAATTTCCAATTAAAAAAGAAGAATAGAGTGAAATGAAGAGGAAAATTCTTGATATTTTTTCTGCTCGAATTGATTCCACAAAGTACACCAAAAGGGGAATACTAATGAACCAAAAAATGACACGCGCTTCCATTAAAATGCTTACATATTCAATTTCAGAAGGGGGAATAAAAAACGTGATGAAATAAAAGAAGTCATTTAGAAAGAATAGGATGAAAAAAAAGGTCAAAATTTGACTGGGACCGAACATTGTTTTCCTATAATGTATTAAAATTCCGTATATCAGAAAAATTTCAATCAATAATATAAATACAAGTAGAAAAAGATATAGATCCACATTTTTCTAAATCCCTAGTTATCCTAATAAAGTTTTGTAACAAATTCATGAGCTTTTCGAAAAAATTAAAAAAGAGGCACAAGAGTCTAGAACGATGGTTTTTATCTTTGAAATTAATTTTTAACGACTTTTTTCTTGATATCGGTCAACTCTTGTGCCTCTTTAAATGCTGCCTCATAAACTTTCACTTTGAACCTATTATGAATGGGAGAAAGCTTCGCTCCAAATTTCACCATCGAATAATAAGCCCTAGCTAACCCTTTAACGCCTGTCACCATGTTGGTGGCAACATCTAGCTCATCCAAAGTATTGTTGCAGAAACCACCGAATAATCCATCAAAGAAGGCATAAACATATTCCATCCCGAACATACCGATCACAAACAGAATTACCGCATTGATGATGTTGTAATCCCCTCCGAACATCACGTCAACCACCAAAATTACAATTCCTCGTAATATAAGATAATTTACCGCAGCAGAAATTAAGGGGGCTAAATAAGCCTGCCAAACATTCCAATCCCATTTATGTATCTTGGTTCGAATTAAAATCATTACCAGTACGTTTTTGATTGAGAGCGAGATGATATACGCAATAATAACTGCTTCCATTGTATGCATTTGGGCTAATAACACAAAAGTTAACACAGCCCTGATGAATTGCTCTACGATCCATGCGATTCCTGCATATATTGGTTTATTTGCAGCGGCAAATTCATAATCCGCCTGCCAACTTGTTGGGCCTAACGCTTGAAAAAGCATCAATAAAGGAATTAATTCTGCGGCTCTTGCCCAATTCGGACCACTTGCCCCCAAGATAAACGGACCCCCAATTGCTAAAAAGGTAGAAACCAAATAAAATGTCCAAAGACTTCCCCATTTGGTTCCTGAAAAGGAAGTGTATCCATACAAATTTTCTTTTTTATATTCATGCGCTTCGGTTAATCCACCCAGCATGGAACTCATAAGCAGAGCAATCGCTTGCGGTATAGTAGATACAGTATAAGCCAATTCAAAATATCCTTGTTCTGCACTACTGTTTGGTAGGTAAATTCCCACTAAAAATACTTGTAAAAGCCATCCCAAAGGAACCCACATTTGGCCTAATACCATTTTACCTCCAAATTTTAATGTCTCTACAAATTCCGACTTATTAAAATCGGCGGTAAAAATTGGAAGTAATGGCAATTTGAGGCTTTTATACATCCCCATAGTAATTCCGAATAACACCCAATCGCCTAAGAGCAGTCCAACCAGCATTCCAATTCCCGCACCAAACGCAGGGCCATAAATCACATTATTAGCAAAGATGGTTTTGAAAATGGGCACGGTTGCAACTTGCAGAGCTAAGCGGAGCACAAATGCTTGCAAAGCAAATGATATCATGCTGAAATCGGTGCGTTGGTATGCTTGGAAGAAGTATTGAAAAACTAAAAAGAATCCGGGAAATTGAATAAGCGAATGCACTACAAACATCCAAGATAAATAGGAAAAATTGGTATGTGGAAATATAATCGAACCTAAAAAGGCTATGAAAAATATTTGAGCTACTCCTGAAAGTATTTCCCACCACATGAACAACTGTACGTAGTGATATGCTTTTTCTGGGCGTTCCAAACGGTGTTGGGCAAAGAATTTGGTAATGGCAAAATTAAAACCCATATCAAATACTAACCATATAGCTTCAAAGAAATGCAGCGTATAGGAATACCATCCACTGGCCTGAGGATAAGGGTTTAAGTAGACGGGCATGATGAAAGAGGTAACCACGAGTTGAGGTATTAATAGAATGATCATCACAAAAAATAACTTGAAAAAGCCAGCGATCTGGCGATGCATTCCGATAACTTCCCATTTATTTTCTTTATCTACATAGATTTCCTTTTTAAGTTCTTCTTCAGGGATTTCTTCGATAATTTTTTCTTCATCGCTGACAAAGATCTCTCTGTGTCCTTTTTTATGCTTTCGTGCGTAGGAATATGCAACCACTGAACCGATTCCAATCACACACACAACAATTCCTAAAATTAGTTGTGCTTGAAAATGGGGCACAGGACTACCTATCCAATCTCCGTACTGGGGAATATTGGTATAGCTTATGGAAGATTGAGCAACAGAATAGATATAGTAGTTGAAATATAACCATATCATGAAATGTTGATTGGAAGTGACATCATCGAAAGCGTTTTGAAACCAACCAGAAAATACGTAAATATTTAAGTGATTATTGCTCCCTAATGATTTTCCAGCTAAAAGTGGATAATTTGTGGTGGTTACGTTTGCATCAGTCCACTGCATTTGAATGATAGTATCAACATCTGAAGATAAATCCGAAAAAAGTGTGAAATAAAAAGTTTCCGGAGCGGTGTTCCATACAATCGAGGATATAAAGGGAAGCTCACTATCTTTGTATTCATCAGTCACCAAGGAGAGTCCTTTTTTCTCGTTTAATTCATCTGGTGTGGTAATATATCCAGAGTTATTCGTTAAAGCCGTAGAAGTAGTAATATCTAAACTAACCAACAGTGTGGAATTTGCGGTTAGGTTCGGACCCATAATAACCATTATTCCGTGATTGGAATCAGCACCCCAATTCACCAAATTCGCTTGTTCGGTAGATGATAGAAGTGCATCATTTATTACCACCACGTTGAAACTGGATAAATCGGAAAAATCGATGTTTGAGGGGTCTTGCACAGTAACATGCATAGTATCTGAATCAATCATTAAAGCTTGAGCCACATTCTCCGTTGGATCACCTAAATAAAGGACTTCTGTAAGAGTTGAGCTCTGGGCTGCGGCATTGGAGAAAAATATAGATCCTCCAAAAGAAATAATTAATAAACAAATGAGGGAATACGAGACCAATTTTGTTTTCTGAGTCATTAATAATCTCCTTTCATTGAATTCGTTAAAAATACAAAAAATGAGTTATTATATGATCTTTTGTGAAGTAAGCTTAAAAAAACTCCTTTCGAAAAATCGAAAAAGTGAAAAATCGAAAAAGTGAAAAACTAAACTCTGTATTCTTCAATTTTCTGCATTATCTCTGGATCTTGCTGGATGGTTATATCAGTCCATTGGTTATTAATCCTTGAATTTCTCACTTCTACTATATAATCACCAGAAATAGCATCAGAATACCGTAAAGTTAATTGTGCTGCAAACTTAATCTGAGCGTCGGTTTTTGGTGCTTGCACAAGTGTACTTGGACCTTTAATATTTTTCACCGATAAAATTACATCCGATTTTTGAGCCCATGTTTCTAACATCTTATTTTCCTGTTCATCTTTTCCAACAATAATTTTTGCACCTTCATAGCGAAAATGACGACCGATCTTTAAATATTTCATATGTTTCATCTGTGGGACAGGATTATTATCAAAATAATCCCGCAGTTTTCGTGCAAAATTTTTATCTGTGAGCCGACAACCCCCTCCCGCGCAATATTGCTGAATTAACTCATAATTTTTTCCTAATTCTACTTGAATATTACGTCTACGTCCATGAATTGCCAGTAATTTCTCTCGATCAACAATCCCTTCCTTTTCTATATCTGTTGGGGGTAATAACTTCGCAGAGAGTGGTCTTAGGATTTTTCCTTCCATATTTGCGGCTCGTTCTATGGTTTGTAGTGCATGCAACATTTGAGATTTTGGACGTTGACCTAAAACTTCTCCTGTAACTACAAATTTTGCCCCAATTTCTTTCATGTATGCTTTTGTTTTTTCTAATATGTGAATACGGCAGTCAATGCAAGGATTCATATTTTTTCCATAACCGAATTTAGGGTTTTTAACGATCTCTAAATAATCATCGCCTTTTGAAATTGTTTTAATAGGAATTCTCAAGCGAGATGCAAAGTATACCGCACCACATTGGTTATACTTGCTGTTGGATGAGCAGGTGCAAAATGGAGAGTGAAAATTAAGAGCTACGACATTAATCCCTTGGTCAATTACCAATTTTGCTGCAATTGCGCTATCTAATCCTCCAGAAAGAAGAACAATTGCTTTGGGTGCAGAAGGGTTCTTATCTAATGAATTTTCTGATGATTCTTGAATTAAGCGGAGATCTGGGATTTCATTCATAATCTGGACAAAATTTGGGGTCTACTTGGATTTTTAGGTTATAAAGTATAAATTTGATAATTAAAATACGCTTTTTTTTAAGAGCTCCCAAGATTTTTTAAGAGGAAGTTTCTTCAGTTAATAGAAGCAATATTTTACATGGTTGGGATAAAATGCAACAATTAAAAGAAGCTGCAGCAAAAATAACCTCTTTAGAGATTCAAGGTGCCACCAATATTGCGATATATGCGATTAAAGAGTTTATTTCCTTTACAAAACGCCATAGTAATTTGGATAACTTCTCTCTTTGGCAGAAATTGTTGATGGCTGAAAGAATTTTCTCAAACGCACGTAGCACCGAACCAGCTATGCGTAATGGGCTTATCTTTATTCTTGGAAAAATTCAGCACGATCAAAAGCAAGGAATCGAAGTATCGTTAGCTAAAATGGTTGAAATTTATGGAAATGAATATATCAGCATTTTGAAAGCTTCTAAAGCACAAATTGCAAAGTTCGGTGCTCGATTGATCCCAGAAAGTACCAAAGATCCTATTGTAGTGCAGACTCACTGTCATAGCAGTATAGTGGAAGCAATTTTGATAGAAGCAAAAAAACTTGGCCGCAATTTCAAAGTAATCTCCACGGAAACTCGCCCATTTTATCAAGGACGAATAACAGCACAAAATCTAATCTCACATGGTATTCAAGTTACTCAAGTTGTGGATAGTGCAATGCGTTGGGCGGCTCGTAATTTAGGCTCTGAAATTATTATTATTGGAGCCGATGCAGTAACCAGTGAAGGAACCGTACTTAACAAAATAGGCTCTCGTCTGTTAGCCTTGGTTGCTCATGAGGAGCACATCCCTTTTTACGTTGCCACGCCCCTATTAAAGTATAATCCTGGAACTGCCTTTGGGAATTACGAGAAAATTGAAATGCGAGATAATCATGAAATATTCAAGGATTGGCCTCAAAAGCCGAAAAAATTGGAAGTATTAAATCCTGCCTTTGAAACTGTCAATCGTTTGTATATTTCTGGGGTAATTACTGAAGCGGGTATTTTTCCCAGCGGACAAGTGCATAATAATTTTCAAAATGTCTATCCTTTCCTGCACCATGCTTATCAATTAATTGAGCACGACAATTTAGAATTCAAAGTTTAAGCACAATTTTTTTTTTCGCACTTTCTTATTATTAATACATTATAGGAGATAAAAAAATGCTCGAAGTTGAAAATTGGGAGTTTTTTCCCGAACAAATTACCTTACCAATCGTTGAATGCAACCGTTATGATGCATACGGTTTAAAAGTACCGGATCCAGAATTAATTGATGAAGCTATGCGCACCCGTCTTGGACCTTATTTATTGGATTCTGTGAATTCAGTTGATTTTGAGAAATTTCGCCAAAAATATATCATTATGTATGTTTCGATTAGCCCTAAACTTCGTGAAGGATGGTCGTTGCGCTATGGCTTATTTAGAGCTGCTTTGGAAATTGCCGCAGAAGAATCTACAGGAACATGGGATCCTGATTTAAAGACAATCGTTCCAGGTGAAATGGATGAGCAATCACAAGCTAATATGAAAATTTTACCTGCAAAAATAATAGGTTTAAACTTTTTTAATGGAATGGCAGCAATTGCTCTTCCAGTAGAAGGTTTTGAACTTGGAAATATTCCCCAATTGTTGAGTGTAATTATGGGTAATTATACCGGTATGTCGAGTGCTGCATGGGGAGTTCGTTTAGAGGATGTAGATTTTCCCGATTCATACGTCAATGAATTTCCCGGTCCTGCTTTAGGAAATGACGGTATAAAAGAATTACTGGGAGATCAAATTTCAGTGGGCACAATTGTGAAACCTAAAACCGGATTGAGTGAAGCCGATTGGGCTAAAGCCGCTCGTCGATCATTTGAAGGTGGTTTAGATGTAGTTAAAGATGATGAAAACCTTACTTCTCAAGATTATTGTACCTTTGAAAAGCGAGCGCAACTGGTTTTAAATGAATGCCATCGAATTACCAATTTGACCGGCCGGAAACTGGTATATGTGGCAAATATTACCCATGGTGATATCGATGAAATGATTCGAAGAGGAGAATTAATCCGTTCATTAGGGGGAAATTGTTTAATGATTGATATATTATCAACTGGCATATCCGGCGTGCAAACCATCCGAAAGAAATTTCCTCATATGATTCTTCATGGTCATCGCGCAGGGCATGGTGCTCAGACAATATTTCCTGAAATTAAAATTAATGGTCAACCGATGGATTTTCGTCATGGAATATCTATGAAAGTTTGGACCTTGATTGCTCGTTTAGCGGGAATTGATCAATTTCATATAGGAGCTCCTTTAGGTAAAATGGAAGCAACTTCTCATACTGTTTTGGAAAATCTCGAAGCATGTACTCGTCCCTTAGGTCATATCAAAACTATGCGTCCCATTTGTTCTGGAGGATTAAAATCCACTGTATTATGGGATGTTGCTAAAGTAATGAATCCTAATGGAGATAAACCCAATCAAGATATAATTTGTCAAGCCGGAGGTGGAACGCATTCTCATCCATTGGGCACATTCGCAGGAGCTAAATCGATGGTACAAGCGCGTGATGCCGTAAAAAATAAAATTGGGATTTTTGAAACAATTTCTAACCATTTTGAGACACTTCTGGCTTTTAGAAGATGGGATCGTGCAACCTATGCCAAATGGGTTGAAAATTTGACAGAAAGTAGCAAAGTGGTCGTTACACCCGATTTACGAATTTATTTTAAAAATGGGCAATATCGAGAGAAAGGTCCTGAACCCGTTAATCTCCAACAAGCTGTGAAAATCTTCCCTGCTCTAGTTGCGGATTTAAGACGGTGGAATCCATCATTAGCTGATAATGTTCTTTTTGATTGAAGTTCTCTTTTATTTTTAAATAAAAAATAATAACTTTTTTTCTGCTTTAAATATCATTGGGCTCAAAATCTTTTAATAAACATGAAGTTCGATCATTATCTATATGCAATGGATTATATTTTGATTGATGACAATGTCTCCTACTAATTCACATAATTCTCGATTTCCTTCAATTTATTGCCCCACTTGTGGTACTCTTTTAGATCCCGAACTTGTTGAAGATTTAGCTGCAGGAATAACAATTTATTGTGCATCATGCGGGCAAAAATTCGAATATGGGCAATATAAGCATAGATTTCATGATGCGAAACGAATTCAAGGAAAAAAACTTTCCCATCATCAAAATCAACCATATTCTCCCACTCATATTCCTTTTTCATCTTCACATCCTCCAGTTCCTGCTAAATCAACCCAAGTTGATCCTCAAACGCCCCCTTCTGTTGTTCGATCTGCTTCTCAGTCTGCCCGAAATTTACCACACGCAATTTCTCCCAATTCGATTAAATCTGCCAACAATTTGCCCGAATACAAACAATTTCAAATTATTCAAAAAAAAATTAAGAAGGAATATCGCCGTGCTCGGAAAATAAATAAAAATCGCTTTTCAGAGCCACAAAAACGAGCCAAAACCGAATATAAGCAAATTATTGGTGAGTTATCCCGTAATTTTAAACAAGTTAAACAAGAGAACAAACGGGTATATCAATTAACTATGTTAACGATGGTCGGTTCAAATCCTTCTGAAATTAAACGTGTTAAAAGAAATTATAGAAAAATCACACGGAAAAATAAACGACAATTTTCACAGGCAAAGAAAAGCTACACAAAATCATATAAAAGAATACAAGATACCAATCGAAAATTATTTCGGACCGCTCGTAAAGCCAATAGAGCTAATTATCAAAAAGTAATTAGCATGAATCAAAACCAATGGAAAAAATTTTCACTCACTTTTAATCCCCAATTTTTGGAATACTGGACTTTCACACCTACTTTGTTATCTCCCGATGAATTTCGGCTTTTTGATCCAACGATCTTTACCATTCCAATTCCTGAATTATTTAAACCATCTCAAATCGAATCACAACACAAAGTCCTCCCCTATTTACCTCAAACTTCCCCTCATTTAAGATCAAAAATTAGGACTATAGTTACTCAACAGAAAGTTAAACCTCCATCTCAAGTTCTTCCGAAAAAAAAACCAGCGCGTTTTGATCCTTTTACAGGAAAACCATTACCGAATGTAAAGAAGTTCGATCCATTTACTGGAAAACACCTAAAATCCACCACTCCAGCCACTCCAGCCACTCCAGCCACTCCAGCCACTCCAGCCACTCCAGCCATTCCAACTGATCCAAATGAACCTACTTCTTCAATTACTGAAGTTTCTTCTAAATCATCAACAACTAAGGTTCCTCCTAAATTCGCGAAAACTACTGATTCACCAGTTTCCGAACACAAAAAGATTGAAACAACACCGCCAATGTCTCCATCAAAAGATCAAAGAGAATTCGATTTCTCTCAAATTTATACCGTTCTGGACACGGATGTCAGAGATAAATTGCTAAATTTACCAATATCAGAAGAAGATAAAGATCTTATTGCGAAATCGTTTATCTATCTTAATCATTCACAACAACTAAAATATTTGGAGGAATTATCTACAGTTAATACCCCAGATACAGAATCCCGTGAAAATCTCTGTAATGCAATCCAAAAGCTTCCTATTCCTGAACATCAGAAGCAATTTCTAATCGATCAATTAGAATACCTAAACCCTACTGAACAAACTGAATTTGTTTCCACTTTGGAACAAGCCGCTCCTGAATCAATTGAAAATGAAATAGAAGAAAAACCTACTTCAGTTTCTGAATCATCTCTTATTTCCACTGCATCAGCTGCTACATCAATTTCTGCTGAATCTCCATCCCCGTCTTCATCTTCTTTTTCTAGTGAAACGATAAAGGCAGAAATATCTATTGATAAGGAAGAGAGTGAACTCTCAAAGTTGCAAGAAGAAAAAGAGCAATTACTAAAGTTGAAGCAAAAGAAAATTGAAGAAGAGCGGTTAAAGCGAGAAATGGCAAAACGACAGAAATTAGAAGATGAACGTCTTGAAAGGGTAAAACAATTGAAAGAAAAAGTGAAACAAATCAAGCAAGATTCGAAATCTTCCAAAAAATCAAAATCTACAAAGAAGAAGCTCATCAAAGAATGAATCAATAATAATAATAAAACAATAAAAATAACCGCAAAACTTTTTTTTTTTCCCCGTTTTTCTTCCTTATTCCCAATATATGTGAATTCTTATGGCTAGAAAAAAAAAGGTTGAGTTAGCTCTCTTTCATCTAGATGTTAGTAAAATTTCTGGAATGAAAGAAAAACACATCGAACAACTCATGCAATATCTTGAAGAAAGCATTGCAGAGAGTAAAATTTCAAAAGACGGCAGTACTGTCAAAATTGAAGTGCTACCGACAGTTTCCAAGAAGGTTATAAAATTAAGAGTGAAAAAATACATTTATCAAGCTGGATTAAAGGATGAATTCAAAGTTGTTGCTCTTCCAAAGGGTGATGTTCCTGGTTTTCAGATTCTTTCCCTCGAATAATTCTATTTAATCACTTTTTTTACCCCATTTTTCTAAATAAGATTTATCATTGGATCCGTTTTTCTTTTTATAGGGGTTGCCCAAAATGTCCACATTTTCAATCAAAAAACCTTCATCAGTTATTGAATTCTGGTTTCAAGCAAATTTGTGGGAATATTCTACAGATAAACCTGGAAATGTCGGACCCAGTCAAGAAATCAACCAAATTACCCTTAAAGATTATGATCGAGTGAATCATGCCCTTCGAGATTATTTATTCGCCAAAATTTTTGAATTACCGCGTATATCGTTAGGGAATTTAATATTCTCTTTGGTTGATACAATGATGCAGACTGCGCCTCATCAGAATTTGTTATTGGGAAATATTTTACTCATATCCCCACTTTTTCTGGCATCCGTTCATTTATCTCATAAATTTCCTCATCGATCCAATATTACAAGGCCTCAATTTTGGCATGAAGTAATTCAAATAATTGCAAAATCAACGGTAGATGATACTTTGAAAGTTGTAGATGCCATTCGATTGGCTCAGCCGGGAGGGTTAGTTAATCCAGGAGGCAAATCTGTTCCGGCTGATTGGGATATATTAAATTCCACATTTCCTGATCAAGTAGTTAAGCGAAAAATTCATCTTATTTCTTTATTTCAAAAGAGCGCTTCCTATGACCTAATTAGCCATGAGTGGGCTTATGGCTATCAAATATGTCAAAATTGGCTCTACACTCATAATTTATCCCAAATACCCCCAGTTCCTACCATCACTAAAGAAATCACCAAAAAAGTCAAACAAATTTTCTTAGAATTCTTAGCTAGCTATCCAGATTCATTAATTCAGCGAAAAAATTCACTACAAGAAGCAAAAAACATCCAGATTCTTGCCCAAAAAATTCTACATTCTGGTGGAAAAGATTCCATCATGGGAAGTAAGTTACTTCAAAATTTGACCAAAAAATTGAGTCAAAGAGAAGGAAAATTTAATCCAGGCACCACAGCAGATTTTACAGCAGCTATTCTTTTTTTGAGGAGATTTCTTATTTCTTAAGTTAAGATTTTCACAGCTGATTCATACTTATCCAGTAATTTTTTGATAACGGCGGGATCAACGTGTAAATTAAGAGCAGCTGATCGAATACTAACTGAACCATCTAATATTTGAGCCAATTTTGTTAAAAGTTTAAAATCTGCAGTTTCAAATCCTTGCAGAGATAATAGAGGAATTAAATCTTCATGAATAAATTCTAAAACGGGTTTATATTCATCCCTTTGAATAATAGACCGTTGTTCTAATTCAGAGAGATATTTATTCAGTTTAGTTCTGGTAATTTCGAAATTTTTAACCAAATATCCATAAGAGCATCCATTACCTATTGTTTCAATAAGTCGAATAATTTTATTTGAATTATATTTATCAATCAGCGAAAG
>Ga0164318_10002507_pt1 | contig 17090 bp, 17 predicted proteins | sample GuaBasSedimGuay9_FD_113734 | JGI IMG/M metagenome (GOLD analysis project Ga0164318, IMG submission 113734) | Subseafloor sediment microbial communities from Guaymas Basin, Gulf of California, Mexico - Guay9, Core 4571-4, 0-3 cm | ecosystem: Environmental > Aquatic > Marine > Hydrothermal vents...
AAGACCCGGTGTTGTATTGATTTCAAAAAGCATAATCACTGATCTTCCTAAATCCATATCGGACCTGGAGGATAAGAACTTACTGAGTTTCGATACTGATGAAGTCACCAAAGTAGCCATCAATCTCGCCGATAAGAAATACAAGCTTGCCAAAGTGGAAGACAAGTGGAAGTGGGAGGACACTGAAAAGTCCGAGAAAGAACCCGATTCTCTGGAAGTAAATTCATTGCTCTGGAAAATAAAAGACATAGAACACCAGGGAAAAGCTAGAGACGAGTCTTTCAAGGATCTTCAAATAGCAGGGGCCATCTCCCTGTGGGGGAAAGATAGCAAATTTGTGGGAACCCTTGAATGGATTAAAGAAAGTGAGAACCCGGAAAAATCAAAACCGATTGTCCTGGTAAAGAAAAAGGAAACGGAAGAAGGCGAAGCATACTTTTTAGCCAAAGAAGACTTTAACGACCTGAAAGATAAGATAAAAACACTCCTGGGAGACACGAATACGAAAGGCAAGAACTAATCGTGTTGTTTAAGTATTGCCCGATGTGCGGCAACACATTAACTGTAATTAATGACGAAAACAAGATCAGGCCAAAATGCGAGGCCTGTGGTTATATCCAATACCGGAATCCCACTGTTGGGGTCGCTGTTATTGTAATAGAAAATAACAGTCTGCTCCTTGTAAAGAGGAAAGGCTCATATGAAGGCAAATGGTGTATTCCGTGCGGACATGTCGAATGGGACGAAGACATACGAGACACTGCCCGAAGAGAATTGAAAGAAGAAACAGGGCTGGATGTAGAGGTCGGCGAAGTGTTCGATGTTCACTCAAATTTTCACGATCCTGACCATCAAACGGTGGGGGTATGGTTTCTGGGAAAAATAAAAGGGGGTAAGCTCGAAGCAGGATCTGATTCTATAGAAGCAAAGTTTTTCAACCTTGATCAGATCCCCGCTGAATCCATGGCCTTTCCTACTGACCTGCTCGTTTGCGAAAAACTGAAGAAAAAGTACCTGCACTAATAAGCTCGTATTGGGCAATCACTCCCGTTTTTGTTATTATGTCATTCCTCCCTCTCCTGTGTCATCACACCTGCTTTTCCTTAATTGTGTTATTTTGCTCTAGCGTTGTTGTTTATTTATATATAGTCCTCCTTTCAACGACCGAAGTAAGGGGACTACACCAGGTTTGTAGTTCAGTCTAACCAGCATTGCTGGACTCAATGTGGCCAGCGACAACGAACAATGAAAGCTCCTGGCTCAAGATAGGCTTAGTAGAATAGGAGACTTTCATATAAAGAGCTTGGATTCCCGCTTTCACGGGAATGACAAAAAGGAGGAATCAGGAATGGTAAAATAGTGAAATTGGGAGTGACAGAATGGGGAAATTCGCTGACGAGATGGGTGGTTGAAATAACAAAGTAATATCAACGTCATTCCCGCGAAAGCGGGAATCCAGCAAGAACGCGAACTATTGGAGACATCTTCGTCCAATCCTATTAACAGAGAGAGATATTGAGGAAAAGAGCAATTTAGTTTAACATTAAAAATTACTTGTGACCGAAAACATTTAACAAAGGACAAAAATTTATTGAGAAAGAAAATTCTTCAAAAAGATCGTGACAAAAACACGCCTGTGATCGACTATCAGGACGAAAATCTCATGCAAATAATTCTGGATAGTATCACCGAAGGTGTCTTCACAATCGATCTCGACAAAAACATAACTTCGTTTAACAAGGCCGCGGAAAAGATAACAGGAGTACCAAAAGAGGAGGCAATAGGCCGAAAATGTTATGAAGTGTTTACCAGCAATATCTGTCAGAGACAGTGTGCTCTAGAGAAAACCTTATCCACCCAGGAGCCCATTACCAACCTGCCCATTAACGTTCTTTCCCGTGATGGCAAAATAATCCCCATTAGCATTAGTACAGCTGTTTTGAAGAACCAGAAGGGAGAAGTTATCGGAGCCGTTGAAACCTTTAGAGACCTGTCCGTGGTGGAGACTCTCAGAAAGGAACTGCAACAGCATTACAAGTTTGAAGACATCATCAGCAAAAATTACAAGATACATAAGATTTTTAAAATACTTCCCGATATTGCCGAAAGCGACAGCACCATCCTGATCCAGGGCCCGAGTGGTTCGGGCAAAGAGCTTTTCGCCAAAGCAGTACATAACCTCAGCTTCAGAAAAGACGGCCCGTTTATCGTGGTGAACTGCGGAGCCATTCCGGAGACACTCCTTGAATCGGAACTTTTTGGTTATGTAAAGGGAGCTTTTACCGATGCCAGAAAAGATAAGCCCGGGAAATTTGAACTGGCAAACAAGGGTACGATATTCCTTGATGAAATAGGTGACATACCGCTATCGCTTCAAGTTAAACTGTTAAGGGTACTCCAGGATAAAACCTTTGAACCTCTGGGCGCTATAAAACCTAAAAAGGCGGACGTGCGAGTAATCGCAGCCACAAATAAGGATCTTCTCGAACTGGTAAGCCTTGGAAAATTTAGGGATGACCTTTATTACAGACTCAACGTCCTTAAAATAGAACTGCCGCCGTTGTCAGAAAGAAGAGACGACATCCCGCTTTTGATTGATCATTTTATAGAAAAAATGAATATAAAACTTGGCAAGAAGATTGAGGGAATTTCTCACGAAGCTCTTAATCTTCTCATGCAATACGATTTTCCAGGAAACATACGGGAACTTGAAAACATAATCGAACATGCCTCAGTTCTTTGCAGAGAAAATATCATAGGCTGCGAACATCTGCCTCCAGAAATACTCGAAAAAATGGAAAACATAAAGGTCATTATCCCGGAGGACTCGGCCAACAAGCTGCTTATGCTGCAGGAAGAACAGCTGATAAGAAGCGTGCTCAAAAAGCATGGTGGGCATAGAGAAAAAACTGCGAGAGAATTAGGCATTCATCCCACAACCCTGTGGCGTAAGATGAAAAGATATGGTATAAGATAAATGCAGTGCTACCTACTATTGCATTATGCAATTAATACTTTCCTTGTTTATTGCATTATGCAATCTTATTTTCCACTCTCACTCATGTATCCTCATAACACAGTGAAATAACATCTCTTTCTAATTTTCCCCAAAATGGCACATAATATGCTTAATAAGACACGTGGCTAAGTGATCTTGCAAATATGCAATTAATGATTAAATTATGGCCGGAAAAATGAACGAAACAGTGGTCGCTATACCTGAATTTAACGGAACAGTCGCTCCAAGGCTCGATTGCGCATCAAAAATTATTATTGCGCACTTGCAAAATGGACAAATAAAAGATAAGCAAGAGCTCAATTTGAACAACGTCAACCCTTATCAGCTCATTGGAATACTGACTGAAAAAGGAGTTCAAAAAGTCATCTGCTACCATTTGTGCCGTCGTGATTGGTATTCATTGCGAGCTAACGGAATTGAAGTCATGGCTAGGATAAGCGGAAACGTGGAAGAAATACTGAAAAATTTGGCGGCCGGAAAGTTAAGCACTTCAAATGCAATTCCGTTCTGGAGAAAAGGCACGGATGGTATCTGCAGAGGCAAAGGTCGATCCAGGAGAGGGAGAAGGGGACGACGCTGGGAACAAGATTAATTCCATATAAAAAGTAAGAGAGAAAGGAGAAGTGAAATGGGAAAACGTAGTAGTGGCGAAAGTAGAACTTGCAGTTGCGATCACAAGGAGAAAATGAGTGCAGAAGACCAGTTGATTCACAAGCGGTTGTCGAACATCAAGCACAAAATCATGGTAATGAGTGGTAAAGGGGGAGTGGGAAAGAGCAGTATCGCGGTCTATGTAGCACTGTCACTGGCTAACAGAGGGAAAAAGGTTGGTCTTCTGGACATAGATCTCCACGGACCAAGTATTCCACATCTGTTGGGCATTAGAGGACTTTTAAACATAACACCTGACAGGCAAATATTGCCACATTCTTACAACAAGAATCTAAAGGTGGTATCCATTGAATGCATGATGCAGGATACAGACACTGCCGTTATTTGGAGAGGTCCTCTGAAACACGGAGCCATCAAGCAGTTTATTGCCGAGGTGGACTGGGGTTCTCTGGATTACCTGATCGTAGATTCGCCTCCGGGAACAGGAGACGAACCACTTTCTATAGCCCAAATAATCAAGGACGCGAGAGCACTAATCGTCACAACGCCTCAGGAAGTTTCTCTTGCAGACGTGAGGAAATCAATCAATTTCTGTCGTCACGTGGGAATGCCAATTCTGGGACTGATTGAAAACATGAGCGGTCTTGAGTGCCCGCACTGTCACAAAGAAATAGATATTTTCAGGACGGGCGGTGGAGAACGAACAGCCAAGGAAATGAACGTCACTTTTCTGGGTCGTTTGCCTTTTGAACTTAGTCTTGTTGAAGCAGGAGACCTTGGTAAACCTTTTGCTAACGTGAAACCAGACGGACCATTTGCCAAGGCTTTAAATGAAATCATCAACAACGTTGAAATGCAGTGCGAAGCGCAGGTACCCGCTGATACAGCACCACCAAAAGAAGTTCAGATGGCCGAAGGAAGCAAAATGAAAATCGCAGTTCCTCTTGCGGAAGGGAAACTAACAAATCATTTCGGTCACTGCGAACAGTTTGCAATCATCGATGTGGACGGAGACAAAATCAACAACAAGGAACTTGTTACTCCTCCACCTCATGAACCGGGTGTGATTCCACGTTGGCTGGGAGAGATGGGCGTAAATCTGATTATTGCCGGAGGTATGGGACAGCGAGCTATTTCACTGTTTCAGGAACGAGGAGTCAGAGTGATCACGGGAGCTCCTAATCTGGAACCCGAGGAACTGGTTCAACAGTACCTCAAGGGTACCCTTCAAACAGGACCAAACGTCTGTGATCACTAAAAAGAGACATTACGACACAATTTGATTCCGATGCCACAAACCGGCATCGGAAAAAGAACCGTTAATAGAAGGGAGCTAAAAATGAAGATCGCAGTAAGTGCTCAAGGTAAAGATCTGGATGCTAACGTGGATCCCAGATTCGGAAGAGCCCCTTATTTCATAATCATAGATCCTGATACCATGGAATACGAGGCAGTGGATAATAAGCAAAGCTTGAATATGCCCCAAGGAGCAGGCGTTCAAGCGGCCATGACAGTTATCAACCAAAACGCAGAGGTGCTTCTTACAGGCAATTGTGGCCCCAAGGCTTTCAGGGCCTTTAAAGCCGCAAACGTGGACGTAATCACAGGGGTAAAGGGAACCGTAAAGGAAGCCGTGGAAAAGTTTAAGCGTGGAGAATACAAAATTGCATCCGCACCCAGTGTTCGATCCCATTGGAGCTGAAAAAATGATTATCACAATCGCAAGTGGAAAAGGCGGTACGGGAAAAACGACTCTGTCGACTAATCTGGCTACTTTCTTGGGAAAAGAAGCGCAGTTGCTGGACTGCGACGTTGAAGAACCCAATGCGCATCTTTTCCTGGATATCAAATGGGATGAAAAACAAACAGTAACGGCCGTGATACCTGAGGTGGACGAAGAAAAATGCAGTCACTGCGGCGAATGCGGGGAGATATGTCAGTTTAAGGCAATTGCTCCTCTTGAATCCACGGTTTTGGTGTTTCCGGAACTTTGCCACAGTTGTCGTGGTTGTTTTCTCGTGTGTCCAGAGGATGCGATAAAGGAAGGTTCTCGGGAACTGGGAGTGCTGGAGACAGGACATTTCAATTCCACAGAATTCACTCATGGTAGGTTGAGGATAGGGGAAGCTATGGCTCCCCCTCTGATAAAGAAGGTCAAAGAAAGAATAAAGCCAGATAAAATTGCCATACTTGATGCGCCACCGGGCACTTCGTGCCCTGTCGTAAACACTATGATGGATTCTGATTATATAGTGCTGGTTACCGAGCCAACTCCTTTTGGATTGCATGATCTGAAACTTGCTGTAGGAGTTACCAAGAAACTCGGGATTCCATGCGGCATAGTGATTAACCGACACGGAATAGGAGACAACAAAGTAGAGCAATGGGCAGAAAATCAGGAAATACCTGTGCTTTTGAAGATACCCTTTGATCGCAAAGTGGCAGAAATCTATGCAGAAGGCAAACTACTGGTGGAAGAATTACCTGAATGGTCAGGGATGATGAAAGATCTTATCACAAAAATACGTAAAACAGTTGACAGATAAATACTCAGGCAGGGAACAAACTCATGGAAAGACAAATAACTGAACTGGTAGTGATAAGCGGAAAAGGTGGGACAGGAAAAACCAGTATTGTGGGAGCGTTTGCTGCAATTGCTGACAATAAGATTCTGGTTGACGCAGACGTGGATGCAGCAGATTTACACCTATTACTGAATCCGGAGGTAATTGAACGCCACGATTTTACTTCGGGACACGAAGCAGTAATAAACGAAGAAAAGTGCACACGCTGCGGTGAATGCATATCTTTGTGTAAATTTGACGCAATTGATGAAGATACGTATCAGGTAAATTCGTTGCACTGCGAAGGATGCGGCGTATGCGTTCATTTCTGCCCTGAGAAAGCAATCGACTTCCCGGAAAAGCTTTGCGGTGAGTGGTTTGTTTCTAACACCAGGTATGGCCAGATGGTTCATGCACAGCTGGGAATCGCGGAAGAAAATTCAGGGAAACTGGTAAGCCTGGTGCGCCAGAAAGGAAGAGAACTTGCCGAAGAAAAAGGCATTGATCTTATTCTTACCGATGGCCCGCCGGGCGTGGGGTGCCCGGTCATAGCAGCGGTGGGCAATGCTTCGGCTGTGCTGGTGATCGCTGAACCGACAGTCTCAGGCAGGCACGACCTTGAAAGAGTTCTCGAGCTTTCCGAATTCTTCAACGTGCCTGCGATGGTATGCGTAAACAAATTTGATCTGAACAGACGAATTGCAATTGAAATAGAGAAATTTTGCGAATCAAAAAATGTTTTCTTCGTGGATCATATACCTTTTAATCCCGAGTTTATCTACGCGGTTGCAAACGGACAGTCAATAGTAGAACGAGATGACGAGGACTTAATTCAGTTGCTTAGAATCATGTGGGAAAAGATTACTAACAAACTGGAAGAATTTGACAAACAGGCGGCTGAAGCTGCTTGATTTTAGTGTTCCACCGGAACACGGAAAGGAGAGATAAAATGCCAGGTTTTGATGGAACAGGACCACTGGGTCGAGGACCTCGCACAGGGAGAGGCCTTGGCAGATGTGGCAGAGGAGCTAATCGTGGAGTTTCCGGAAGCGGATATGGCAGATCCTGGTTCGGCCGAGCTTTCGACATGTGCCGCGGGCGCTTCGGAAGAGGCGGCGGAAGATCTGGATTTGGACGAAACTCTTTCGGAAACAATCAGGGCTTCGGAAGACGTGGATCTTCCGGGTCTCGAAACTGGTAAATACCAAAACTTTGTATAGAAAGGAGGGATACATATGCCAGGATTCGATGGAACCGGACCACTTGGCCAGGGACCAATGACAGGCTGGGGCAGAGGTTTTTGCGCCCCGGGAAGCCGCAGATTTGCTTATCGTGGTTTAGGCCCCTGGGGCTTCGGCCGTGGTAGAGGCTGGGGCCGTGGTTGGGGTCGAGGCCTTGGGCTCGGTCGTGGATGGGGCCGAGGCTGGGGCAGAGGTCTTGGCTGGTGGTGGTGGCGAGGGCCAGCGTGGTTGACTCCCGAAGAAGAAAAGGCTTTTCTGGAAGATGAGGTAACCTTCCTGGAAAGGGAGATCAACGACATGCGCCAGCGCCTCGCCGAGCTGGAAGCTGAATCCACCGGCCAAGCCGAATAACTGCAACCGGGGAGTACACATATCACCCACCCCTATCCAGTGTACTCCCCTTTTTTTTCTTCAAAAACACTCCTAAATGCTATTAAACATGGATTGCTGTCATTCCCGCGGAAGCGGGAATCCATTCGTACTTGCTCCGTTATCTCAAAGTACTTCCAGATAAATAAAGGCCTACAATTTCGCCCTTCTCAAAACATCATCCCAGTTCCTGTCAACTTCCTTCTGAAATTCTTCTACCAGTTCCGCGGGCATTTTGCTGAATCTGCCCTGTGCCTCCAGGTATTCATTCACCCGCTTTTTCCTCCCGCTTCTGGCAATATTCAGGCTCTTACCCGTGAGTTTTAGTTCACCGCCCTCAACCTCGTACAGAATTACTACTCCACTCTCAACAGCAAGTCTTCCTATTTTTACGGTATCAGATGCCGGGTATCCCCATCCTGCAGGACAAGGACTGGCCACGTGCATGAACCGCGTGCCTTTCTTGTTTTTGGCTTTCAGAAACTTTTCATAAAGGTCTCCAGGATACGAAGAACACGTCGTCGCAAGGTATGACAGATTATGAGCCTCCATAATCTTTAAGAAGTTTTTCTTTGGCTGCTGCTTTGTCAGTACCGGCGTGGTGGTCGTGTAGGCTCCGAGAGGCGTAGCACTTGATCTCTGAACCCCCGTGTTCATGTACGCCTCGTTATCGTAACAAATGTAGATAAAATCTGTTTGCCTTTCTGCGGCACCGCTTAAAGCTTGAATTCCCATATCAAAGGTTCCGCCATCTCCCGCCATTCCTACAACGGTGAAATCGTTTATACCTCTGGCCTTGAGGCCTGCCACGAGACCGGTGGCTGATGCAGCAGTGCTGGCAAAAGTATTGTTCACCGCATTTACAGCGATGGGTGTTTTAGGATAAATCCCATGCAGTATTGTAAGACAGCACGCTGGCAGGGTTACAATGGTTTTCGGACCAAGAGCCTTTAAAATGTACCTGTAGGCAATACTCAAACCACAGCCGGCACAGGTTCTGGTGCCAGGCAATATAAATTCTTCTCCCGGAAGATCAAGAGTAGTAGCCATTTTTCACCTTCCCAGTAGATTGTTTTATTAAAATATTAACGCTCAAATTCGTTCAAGCTTATCCTCACACACCTGAGCCAAGCCATTGAGGTGTTTTCATCTCATGGCCTTCTTTCATTTTCGCCAGAACGTCTTCAATAGCACCCACAAGGTCACCAGGGTTCAGATCTTTTCCCCCAAGACCAACAATAAAATTCAGAACCTGCGGGCGATGGCCATTATGACTAAAAAGCGCAGCTTTCAGCTCACTGCAGAGCACCCCTTCATATCCATAGCTGATCCCTTTCTCGAATACAGCCAGTACTCGCGCATTCTTGGTAGCATTTGAAAGGTCTTCCGCAGGAAAGGGCCTGAAGATATTTAACCCCAGTACTCCAATTTTTATTCCCTTATCACGTAAAATGTCCGTTGCAGCAGTGGCTTCACTTGCAACAGAACCCTGCGCCACAAACAGTATCTCGGCATCATCCGCCCTGTACCTGTAAAGGGGATCGGAATAATCTCTGCCGAACTTTTCGGCAAATTCAGTTCCAACTTCTCGATACACAGGCAATACATTTTCCAGAGTTTTTTGCAAGCGTCGTCTAAACCCCATGTAGCTGGGGCAGAGCTCACCGTCTGGCCCCGGCAACGGGTCTGTCATTACCACCGGATTTATATTGATGGGATTATCAGGATCAATTTCGTATACAGGTTCAAACGGAGGCAAAAATTCATCAACTTCTTTCTGGTCTGGAACTTCAACAGGCATGACAGTATGTGACAACCTGAATCCGTCGAAACATACCATAGTAGGCACCAGGACTCTTTCTGAAAGTTTAAATGCCATAATTACCTTGTCCAGAATTTCCTGGTTATTTTTGCAGTAAAGTTGAATCCATCCGGTGTCCCTCTGCGATAGCGTGTCTTGCATATCGTTAAGAATGGTCCATGGTGCACCAAGCCCCCTGTTGGCAACCGCCATAACAATGGGAACTCTAGCACCCGCGGCCCAGTGAAGTTGTTCATTCATGTAGGCCAGACCATTTGCAGAAGTTGCGGTGAAAACCCGTGCTCCCACAAGCGATGCTGATATACAAACTCCCATTGCACTGTGTTCACTTTCCACACGAACAAACTCGGCATCCAGTTCACCACTTTCCACATACGCAGAAAGAGTTTCAGGAATTTTTGACTGGGGAGTGATAGGGTAAGCCGCGATCACCTGCACCTTGCATAACTTGGCAGCCAGTGCCGCCGTTTCGTTACCAGTGATTATTTTAGTTGCTGACATGTTCTACCTCAATTTTTGGAGTATTTTCCCCATTTAAAATAAAGAATCAAAACTATCAGAGATATTTCAATTAGTGCTGATTCCACAGGAAGTCAACAGGAATTTTAACCATACCATGAAGCAAACGGCGAGGCGACTCGGACGTATCGAAAAGATGATGGTCAGAAAGGTTAAAAGTTTGGGTTTTGTAAACCGCTCACTCTTAACCTTTCTATGCCATCACACAAGAAAAGGCTTCCTCAATTCAACATGAGCTAAATTAACGGCGCCTTGTACTGCGCTTGGAAGCCTTCAGGGGGTTAATCTTTACGGAAGTTTTTCCACTACTTGTTTTTACATGAGTAGCGAAATTGCATCTTCCGTTTTTCCACTTCAGTGCCGGATCAGGATATGCCTGACAGTATCTCCCGCTGGGAAGATCCAGAATACGATCACATCCTTCGCAGCTTTCTACGATTTGATGGCAGCTACCACCGTTGAACCCACAACCACTTTTCGTCATGAACACACATTCCATACCGGCTTTAACAGTTTCACAATGCAAGGGTATCACCTCCTAAAAATTTTTTCACCAACGCAAAAATAATCACCAGCTTTTGTGCCGGAATTTGTCTCAAGTTGGTCAGATTCAAAAGAACCGAGAATTCGTATCTCAGATTTCAACAGGAGTCAAGGACTTTTTGAAAAATTTTGCAAATGAGTTCTCTAGAAGACTATTTTATCTTTCGGGATCGTGAGCATTGTGATTATAATAATAAAATCTAATAATATTATTAGAAACGCATATTATTTGGACACTATTTTACTAAGCAACATTCTATTTTTTTCGTAAAGAAAACTTGCACTTGAACTAAATTTGTGATAAATTGCTAGCGTTTTAATAGTTCTTATTTTCACTAACTCTAAAAAAGGGGGGTCTACCATGAGCTTATCGCGAAGAGATTTCCTTAAAATTTGCGGTACCTCCAGTGTTGCCTTAGGCTTTTCACAGATGATGGTACCGGGGATTGTGAATGCATTGGAGAAGGCACTCTCCGGGAATCCACCTGTGATCTGGATTCAGGGCTCTGGATGTTCTGGATGCTCGGTGTCTATTCTCAACGCAGTTCATCCAACTATCCAGGAAGTCCTCCTCAAAATCATCAGTCTCAAAGTCCATCCTACCGTGATGGCTGCCCAAGGCACAACCGTTTTAGAGGTCGCTGCAAACATTTCTAAACAATTCAAGGGCAAATTTTTCCTTGTAGTTGAAGGTTCAATACCAACTGCAGCAAATGGTAAATACTGCGTGGTTGGTGAACTTGGCGGCAAATCTGTGACCATGCTGGATTGGACAAAAGATTTGGCTTCTAAAGCAAAGGCAGCAATAGCCGTCGGTAGCTGCGCAAGTTATGGCGGGATACCTGCAGCGCAACCCAATCCCACAAAAGCTCAATCTCTCATAGAAATACTCAACAAGGCTGATATTAAGACTCCCGTTATCAATATTCCTGGTTGCCCTCCTCACCCGGACTGGATGGTTGGAACGCTGGCTTACGTGCTGTTATACGGAATTCCTGAGCTCGATGAAAACAACAGACCCACTCTGTTTTATGGAACTCTAGTTCACGATCATTGCCCGTACAGGTCGTATTACGAAGAAGGGAAATTCGCCAAGTATTTCGGAGATGAAGGTTGCAGATACGAACTTGGTTGTAAAGGACCGGAGACTTACTGCGATACATGGAAGAGAAAATTCAATAATGGCACCAACTGGTGTGTTCAGAATGCCATCTGTATTGGATGCGTACAGCCAAAATTCTGGGACGAATTTTCACCCTTTTATGAAGCATTATAAGGAGGGACTGTAATGGCAAAGAAAATAACTATTGATCCTTTAACCAGGATAGAGGGTCACTTAAAAATAGAAGTAGATGTGGAAGGGGGGAAGGTCGTAAATGCCAAGAGTTCTGGCATGCTCTTCCGTGGTTTTGAATTGATTTTAAAAGGGCGAGATCCAAGGGATGCGCCTCAAATTACCCAGAGAATATGCGGTGTCTGCCCCACGGCCCATGGAACGGCTTCGGTGAGGTGCCTTGACATGGCATTTGGTATAAAACCTCCAACCAACGGCAGACTGGTTAGAAACTTAATCCTGGGTGCAAACTATATTCAATCGCATGTGTTGCACTTCTTTCATCTGGCAGCTCTTGACTACGTAAAAGGTCCAAATACCGCACCATTTGTTCCTAGATACGACGGACCTGGAATCTACAAGTTGAGCAAAGCGGTAAACAACAAGGCGGTTGAAGCCTACCTGAAGGCTCTGGACCTTAGAAGAAAAGCCCACGAAATGCTGGCCATATTTGGGGGTAAAGTGCCTCATGTACAAGCTTTGATTCCGGGAGGAGTTACTGAACCGATTAATGCCGATAAGATAATAAGGTTTTACTGGAGCCTACAGGAGCTTAAAGAGGCCGTAAATACGATCTACCTGCCAACAGTCTACCTGGTTGGCAAAGCATATGGAGAGTTATTTAAGGTTGGTAAAGGACACAAGAACGTTCTTTCTTACGGCGTGTTCCCAATGGATGACGATGACAAGACGTTCTTGCTCAAACAGGGTGTCTATACGAAAGGCAAAGACTATCCTCTGGATGTTAAGAAAATTACCGAGGAGATTAAATACTCTTGGTACAATGACAAAGAAGTTAAGAGGTATCCGGGGAACGGTTACACCGATGTAACACCAGATAAGAAAGGCGGATATTCCTTTATCAAGGCACCAAGGTACAACGGTTTGCCTCACGAAGTTGGCCCATTGGCCAGAATGTGGATAACAAATCCTGTGCTAAGCAAGCATGCCAATGCTTTTCTTGGAGTACCAAAATCCAAAGACGTCAGGATGAGGGACCTTGGAGACAAGGCCTTTTCAATTATAGGTAGACATGTAGCAAGAGCAGAGGAATGCTGGTATGTGATACTGGCAATGGAAAAATGGATAGACCAGCTTCAGCTCGGAAAGCCCGTCAACACACAATACAAAATTCCAAAACAGGCAGAGGGTTACGGTTTATCAGAGGCTCCCAGGGGCTCCGTAGGACACTGGATTTCCATAAAAGATGGTAAGATTGCCAATTATCAGATCGTTGCTCCAACAACCTGGAACGCAAGCCCTAGCGATAACAAGGAAACCAGGGGACCCATTGAGGAAGCCTTAATCGGGGCACCTGTGCCGGATATGAAAAATCCTGTAAACGTGGCGAGGGTCGTACGATCCTTTGATCCGTGACTGGCCTGTGCCGTGCACGTGTTGCACGCAGGATCTGAAGAAGTGATCAAAGTCCAGTAATTAACTGACCTCTCTTGTTTAGGGCTGCTGTTCGTTCAGTAGCCCTTTTTTTACGCAGGAAAATGAAAATGGCCAAAAACATCATTCTCGGAATTGGCAATCTTTTAATGAAAGATGACGGAATTGGAATCCACATTGTCAACAGGTTAAACGAGATTGATTTACCCAAGGGGATTGAAGCAATCGATGGAGCCACCTTCACCCTTGATCTCCTGCCCATTTTCCAGGAAGCTGAAAAAATTCTGATAGTAGACGCTGTAAAAGGGGGGGGACCACCCGGTAGTATTTACTATCTTACCCCTCAGAATCTGAAAGATGAAAAAAGTAGAATACTTTCGCTTCATCAGATTGGGTTCCTGGATGTGATTGAAACTGCAAAAGAATTAGGGTATTGTGCAGACATTAGAATTCTTGGAGTTGAACCACACGATATTTCCTGGGGTATGGAACTCTCAGATACACTTGATAAGAAGTTTGACGATATACTGGATGCCGTTCTGCACTACATGGACAAGTTTTTGCTCAACAATAGCAAAGAACTTAGTTAGGTAGAAGAATAAATCTATTTAAGACATGGAGCTGCTATGGAAGTAAAAGTAGTAAGGAATCTGTTGGAAGCAAATGAAAGAATTGCACAAGAAAACAAGGAGATGTTTGCAAATGAGGGAATTTACGTTGTGAACCTCATGAGTGCTCCCGGAGCTGGTAAAACCTCTCTTATCGAAAAAACCGTGGAAGCGCTTAAAGATAGATGGCAAATCGGCATAATTGAAGGTGACATAGCGACAGCCATAGACGCTGAGCGAATCATGTCACACGGTATCCCTGTAGTTCAAATTAACACGGGTAGTGCCTGTCATCTGGATGGTAACATGATACGAGATGCCCTGGGAGAAATTCCACTTTCTTCACTTGATCTCCTTATAGTGGAAAACGTGGGCAATCTGGTATGCCCTGCCGAATTTAATGTGGGTGAGGACGACAAAGCGATGATTCTTTCCACACCGGAAGGAAGTGATAAACCGGTTAAATACCCCCTGATGTTTCAGGAATCGTCGGTATTGGTCATAAACAAAATAGACTTGCTCCCCTATATTGACTGCGATATTAACGCAATGAAAAACAACGCCAAAAAAGTAAATCCTAAACTCGAGATACTCGAAATTTCATGCAAAACGGAAGAAGGCCTCGACAAATGGTTTGCATGGCTGAACAAGAAGATAGAGCAAAAAACAGCTCAGAAGAGATAATTCGCGTAGAAGTTGAAGTCTCGGGAATCGTCCAAGGCGTCGGATTCAGGCCTTTTATATACAAGCTTGCAAAAAATCTCGATTTGAAAGGAATTGTACTGAACAACGAAAGAGGCGTTAAGATCGATGTTGAAGGCACAAAAAGACACATAGCATCTTTTCTAGGAGCGCTTGATGCTCCTCCTCCCATTGCACAGGTTGAAGCGATAGAGACAAGACACCTGCCGTGCGCGGGCTATTCTGATTTTCAGATTGAAAGGAGCCAGAAAGCCGGTTCCACCTATACCTTTATTTCTCCAGACGTTGCAGTGTGTAAAGACTGCCTAAGGGAACTTTTCGATGAAACAGACCGTAGGTACAAATACCCATTCATAAACTGCACCAATTGCGGACCACGGTTTACCATTATAACGGACATACCCTATGATCGTCCCTACACTACTATGGCTTCTTTCGAGATGTGCGAAGAATGCCGCACTGAGTATAATGATCCATTGGACAGACGTTTTCATGCTCAACCCGTTGCATGTGCTCGGTGTGGTCCTCAAGTCACTCTACTGGACAATACCGGACAAGAGGTAAAGGTAGAAGATCCTGTCCGTAAAACCGCGGAATTACTTAAATCTGGGGCAATAGTGGCCATCAAGGGTCTTGGAGGTTTTCATCTTGCCTGCGACGCTTACAACAACACAGCAGTAAATAAACTAAGGCAGAGAAAGTATCGCGAGGACAAACCCTTTGCTCTGATGTGTAGGGATACCGATGTCGCCAGAAAACTTTGCGTCTTTGGTACTGAAATAGCTGCCCTTCTTAAAAGCCCGCAAAGCCCCATAGTTATTCTGCCGGCCAGAGAAGAAGCACCCGTGTCTGATTTTGTGGCTCCAGGCCATCACTTCCTGGGCATAATGCTTCCGTACACACCACTGCATCACCTTATTTTCTTCCATGGACCGGAGACCCTGGTAATGACCAGCGGAAATTTAAGCGACGAACCCATAGTATACAAAAACGATGAAGCTCTGGAGCGCCTCAGAAACATCGCTGATTATTTCCTGATTAATAACAGGGAGATCTATATAAGGTGTGATGATTCGGTGGTGAAACCTTTCAGGGGCGAGCAAACTTTTTTCAGGCGTGCAAGGGGCTATGTACCCTTCCCTGTCAGTCTCAGGCAGGGCAACACCCAGGTGCTGGCATGCGGAGGTGAACTCAAAAATACCTTCTGTGTTACCAAGGGTAGATATGCTTTTCTCAGTCATCATATAGGTGACCTTGAAAACTGGGAAACATATAAGGCTTTTGAAGAAGGAATTGAACATTTCAAGAAGCTTTTTGAGATATCCCCGGAAGTAGTGGCATATGATCTGCATCCCGATTACCTTTCCACACAATATGCGCTTTCGCTCGATATACCCAGGATAGGAGTTCAGCATCATTACGCTCACGCATTGAGTTGCATGGCTGAAAATCAACTTACAGGCCCTATTCTTGCCGTAATTATGGACGGTACCGGTTACGGGAACGACGGAACAATCTGGGGATGCGAATTTTTCAAAGTTCATTCGACTGGATTCGAAAGGCTTGGCCACCTGCAATACATACCACTTCCTGGAGGTGAAAGAGCAATCAAGGAGCCATGGAGAATTGCTGCCACATACCTGGAAAGAATTTTCGGTTCCGCCTGGATTGATCTTGAGCTTCCATTCTGCAAAAAGATTGACCTCGAAAAATGGGAAGCTTTAAGAAAAGGAATAGAACTAAACTATAATTCTCCTTTATGTTCAAGCGCAGGAAGGTTGTTTGACGCTGTAAGTGCTCTTCTGGGAATACGGCATACCATTAACTATGAAGGTCAGGCAGCCATTGAGCTTGAGCAGCTGGCTTCTTACGACAATAAGGTGTATCCTTATGAAATTATAGAGAAAGATGAAAAATTTGTTATAGATACCGATTCTACAATCAAGGCCATAACAGGAGACATCAAAAAAAAGGTTAATATTGAACTTATCTCCGGGCGCTTTCACTATACCATGGCGCAAATAATTCTGGATATGGCCACGAGGATGAGAGAATCAACCGGACTTTCTGAAATTATCCTTAGCGGTGGTGTATTCCAAAACCATTTTCTGCTGGAACTGACTTTTCAAAAACTGGAAAAAGATGGTTTCAAAATATATATCAACAGGAAAGTGCCGGCCAACGATGGTAGTATTTCGCTGGGACAGGCTTATTATGCGGTGTTAAATTGCGAGGAGTAACAAAATGTGCTTGGGTATACCCGGGAAAGTTGTGTCATTGGACAGAGAATCTGACGTGGCCGAAGTTGATTTTGGTGGTGTAAAACGAACGGTAAGTATGCATTTATGCCCTGAGGCTGAAGT
>Ga0164318_10002508_pt1 | contig 17088 bp, 14 predicted proteins | sample GuaBasSedimGuay9_FD_113734 | JGI IMG/M metagenome (GOLD analysis project Ga0164318, IMG submission 113734) | Subseafloor sediment microbial communities from Guaymas Basin, Gulf of California, Mexico - Guay9, Core 4571-4, 0-3 cm | ecosystem: Environmental > Aquatic > Marine > Hydrothermal vents...
ATTACCAACGTGGCTGCTCAAACTCGCTCTCTCCACGTACAGTTCTTCGAGCGAACCGTCTTCAACTACCGCTACCCTACACTCTTCGCTCTCAGCCACATTTATAAGCATTTCTCTTGCCATCAGTCTATTTCCGTTTTGCAGTCCATTTTATGTTTGTCCGCCTAATTGGTGCCGCTAATTTCTCCATATCCAGTTCCAGCAAGTTCAAAATCTCATCGACTCGTATTGAACCAGCCGAGCTAATGTTACATTCAACAGTTATTCTTCCATCATCAAGTTCAATCGACTTCAAAAACCCCCTTACATCGATACTGCGGGTATTACCTCCGGCGTTTATTCTCCGTTCCAAATTAAGAGTTTCACTCGCTAACAAATTGTCAATCCTGGCCTTTAAGTTGTCATCGAGATATTCCGGCTGTATCACCAACATATACGTAGCTGAAACAGCATTCGGTTTTTTGTGCCCGGCCATTGATACCGTAAGCAACTCACAGCCATCGGGCAACTGCCCGGCAAGTTTATCTCGTATATCGTGTGTCGTATATCGCATATCTTGCACTCGAAGACAGAGCAAGTCATCATCTGCTTCGACTCCAACGCTTCTCGGCAATGGCAGTGATACCCTCATACGAGGATTAAAACCCTGGCTATACGCAGTTTTTATATCCGCTCTGGCACAGGCACGCTGAAAGACCCTGACAGTTTCTGCGTGTGATAAGAACCGTAGATTGCCCCGTATCCTGAATTTAACCAAAACCAATGTACCATTCGAAGCCGATAACATAAGACAGTTTGGGTTACTAAAAAGTTTCAGGTAAAATCTTTCTCGTGGCGTCGCGAAGATAGCTTGAAATCTGCCTTTCAGAGTTCATAGTGAGTATTTTTCTCGCCACATCATTGCAGTCCTCGATGGTAACAGAACGAATAATCTGCTTTATTTCCGGTATCATCGGCGGAGCAAGCGACAGTGTTCTGACTCCCATTCCCAGCATTAACATAATATGTTCCGGTTCAGAGGCTATTTCACCACAGATACTAATGTCGATTTGCGCTTTGTGCGCATCCTGGATAACCGTTCTGATGAGTCGCAGCACTGCTGGGTCCACCGTCGAGTATAACGTGGACACCAGTTCATTGCCCCTGTCAACTGCCAGCGTGTACTGGGTAAGGTCGTTTGTTCCGATGCTGAAAAAATCGGCGTCTCTTGCCAGAGTAAAAGCAGTCAGAGCCGCAGACGGGGTTTCAATCATAATACCTACCTGGATGTTTTTATTATAGTCAACAGATTCTTCATCAAGGTCTTCCATAACATCACGCAGAATCATCTTTGCCTGCATCATTTCCTGGATATTCGTGATTAAGGGAAACATTATCTTAACTTCGCCGAGTACCGAGGCCCGTAAAATTGCGTGCAGTTGCGTCTTGAACATCATCAGGTTCTGCAGGCAAAACCTGATAGACCTCAATCCCAGAAACGGATTCGGCTCCGGTGCAAAACGTCTGCTTTGAGTATATTTATCCGCCCCGAGGTCCACCGTTCTTATTATCACGGGCCGATGCTTAAAAACACTGACCGTTTCAGCGTAGGCCTGATAATGCTCCTGCTCGGTAGGTTCACTCTCGCTGTTAAGATACAAAAACTCTGTTCGATACAACCCTATACCATCCCCGCCCTTCTGCAGAACCTGTTCGGCCTCATCCGGAAACTCAATATTACCTAACAATGTAATTTTCACGCCATCACGAGTTACCGCCGGCTTTTCTTTTATCGCATCGAGTTTATGCTCAAGGGCTAAAAATTCCTGCGAATACTGTTCATACTGCCGGATTGTCTGGCTGTCGGGATTTACAACAACAATCCCTCGATTTCCGTCGATAATGACGGTATCTCCACCGCTTATATTCTCTGTGAGGTCTTCGAGCGCCACGACTGCCGGGATACCTAAAGACCTTGCAACAATAGCCGTATGGCTAGTTCGTCCGCCGGCGTCAGTAGCAAGTCCTTTTACAAAATCCTTATTAAATCCCGCAGTCTGGGTAGGACTCAGCTCTCGAGCAACGATTGCGACCTCCTCGGTCAGGTGTTCGACATCTTCTCGCTTTTTGCCGAGAAGCTGCCTGAGCAGCCGCCTTTCAATGTCGTAAATATCCGCCGCTCGCTCGCTGATATAGGTATCTTTGGCCTTAGTAAAGTTTGACGCAATTTCTCTAAGTATCGCCGAAACTGCGTATTCTGCCGTTACCAAATCTAACCGTACCAAATCCGTTATTTTTTTTCGCAGACTCCTGTCGTGGAGAAAACGTAAATGAACAGCAAAAATATCCTTTATCTTACTTTCCTGGATTTGGTCACTGGCTGTCTCAAGCTGAGTTAATTCATCGATTGCACTCTTAAAAGCGTTTCTCACGCGTTGAATCTCCCTTGTTCGCTGCGAAGCATCTATTGAACGCCGTGGAATTCGATAATCCTCGGAATCAATAATCAGCGACTTGGCAATAGCAATGCCAGGGGAAACAGCTATTCCTCTTTTTATTTCCATAATCTCGTACCTTGCCTGCCGGCAGACAGGTATCGTATTGCGTTAACAGTAATCAATTATTTGGCATTGGTTCATTGAAGTGCTTTTCTTCAACAAGCTCTCGCAAAGCATCAACGGCTTGTTTGGCATCCGTACCCTCAGCTTTAACTTTTAGCTTAGTGCCACAAGTTGCGGCAAGCATACTCATCTGCATAATACTCTTGCCGTCCACATCATTTTCCACATTGCTGACGGTAATATCGCAGTCAAACTGATTTGCAACATCAACAAATTGCATCGCAGGACGCATATGAAGTCCGTCTGCGTTTTTTATCTCAAGCTCTATTTCGCAAACCGTCCGCTCCAATGTATCTTCTCCTGCGTGCATTTTTACACCAACTTCATATCCATAAATTTATGTTATCACAAAGACGGATTTTCGTCGGCTTCTCTGATGAGGTCTTCAATTTGCTCGACCGTTTGTGATTGTCTAAGAAACTTGCGGAACTTTTCCTGCTGTAAATGCTTGAACACATTCTCCATCGCCTGCAAGTGCTTGTCGGGGTCGTCCGCAGGGCTAATTAAAAGTATCACCGAATAAACCGGCTGCTTGTCCAAAGAAGAAAAGTCAATACCTGCGCTGCTTCGTCCAACCGCAGCAATTACATCCTTAACCTTCTTGTGCTTTACATGAGGAACGGCAACGCCCTTGCCTATACCGGTGCTTGCCTCTTTTTCTCTTTGAATCACCGCCCTGATAATCTCCCGACTTACTGCATTTCCGAGCCGGCCGGCTTGAGTAAGCGCCGAAACAAGCTCAGCTATTGCACCATCACGGTCGTCAGCTTTTAGCTCAGGAATTATCGCCTCAAAACAAACAAAATCTGCCAGTTTCATTCTGTCTCCCAAAAATTATTATCTCGGCTGGCATATCCATCCAGAACACAATCGCAAAACGCCGTCACTTCAAAAACATTCGCTACGCCAACTTTGCATTGCCCGTGTGCTTGCTATTCCGTTCCCTGTCCTTTTTTCTCCTGAGCTGTCTTTCGAGTTTATGGACGGCCATGTCAATACACTTGTAGGCATCTTTGCAGGTTTCGGTAACAATGAAAACCTTACTATGTTCAGCCCTTGCAATTATCTCTACGATTATATTACCAGCATGGCTGTTGTCGATAACCACCTCAACTTGATTAATACTATTATAGTACTTAGGAAGCTTTGAGCTTTTTTGCTCTGCGTACCTTTTAATGGCCTCAGTTATCTCGATATGCTTACCGCTAATAGTAAAAAGCAAAACTGTTCTCCTTAACTACTTGCTACCAAAATCTATTTTACCCTTTTTTATCTTCCGAATTGCCACGTGGCAAAGATTCAACACTCATATTAGCTTGCGGCGCTATGACCCCGGCACTGATTGTAAATCTCAACGCCTCTTCTATAGTCATATCCAACTCTATCGTCTGTTCTTTAGGTACCATTATAACGAAGCCGGTAAATGGCGTTGGCGAAGTCGGGATAAGAATGGTAAGAAATTCCTTTTCCACATTTTGCGCAACTTTCTTAAGACCGGTGCCGGTAACCATACCCAGCGACCATATACCATTCCGCGGATACTCAACCGCAACAACCCTTGAGAACATGCTCTTTTGCGCATCCATAGTAAAGACAAAGTCGGTAACCTGTTTTATATAAGGATATACCTGTCTCAGGAACGGCGTGTTCATTATGAACTTTTCAATCATTCGCCACAGGGTTCTTCCAACCACACTGGCTAACAATGCGCCGACTATGCAAACCGCAATCAGCGCTACAAGAAATCCTACTATGGAGCCGGGCCCTTCTACCAAAATTGCATTCAGCTCCTTTTTGCCGATACCTCCTTCGCCCTGGATGAACATTATCAGCTGAACCAATCCTCGGTTTATATGGATACTGATGTTATCCTGGATGAACTTGTACCCCCAGATGAATATCCAGATTGTTACGATGGTCGGCAATAATACTGCCAGCCCACGCAGGAAGTAGCTCTTAAAACGTCCGGTAATGCTCATCTTGATTCTCGATACTCTTTGCCCACAACACGGTAGGTTAATTTGTGGACTTGCTATAGTCAACAAAAAAGTCTTTTGGCAAATGCGCCCCGAGCAGATGTATAACCGCCCCCGGCAAAGAGGCAAGTATCCATACGGCCCGCTGGCACAACGCCAGCGCATACGCCGAACCCTCCGCAACGTTGGCAATATTAATAAACAGAACCATAAGCATTCCTTCCACCACTACGGCGCCGCCGATACTGATGGGTATGGCCCCCAATACCCACGTCAGCGTGAAAAATGCATAGTAATACTTGATGCTGGCGGTAATCCCAAGGCTTCTCCCAAGAACCCAAAAACCGGTAATCACCATAATCTGCAGAAAAAAAGTCAACCCAAATACTACGAGTATCGTCAGAGGTTTGCTGCAGTAAAGAATGGCAGAATCTTTGAATTTCCAAATTGCCCTCAGACTATGCGCACAGATAAACGACCATACTTTCGCCAATATCATTCGAGTTGGCTTGTAAAGAGCAAATCCGAGAAGAATGATTAATAAAGCTACAAAAAACCAGAAAATAATCCCTTTATATTCGCCCACGGACCGAAGAAAACCGCTTTTTTTTTCAGTCGCAGTTATATCACTCTGCCCTTGCAAAAAAAGCAAGTAGAAAAAAGCTGCTATTACCAGTGTACTTAACAGCCCGACGACTCTGTCAACAAAAACACTCAAAGCCGCTTCAAACTTTCTGTCTGTATGCCTTGTAACATACCAGGCCCGAACCAAATCTCCGCCTACAGAACCTGGCATACAATTATTGTAAAAAAGCCCCAGGAAATGCAGTCTTACCGCTGCCCAAAATCCTATGAATATCGATTGAGCCCTCAGTAATATCCACCAGCGAAATCCCACAATTATCTGGCTGACAACAAAAATGCCGAGGGTAGCTATGAAAATCAGGGCATTGATTTCTGTTAACTTTCGCCATCTTTGTTCCTGGCTGCCCCAAACTATCGCTCCGATAATCCCGGCAGTAACAAAAGCGATACGCAAAAACAAAAATACATATTTGCTTTTTTTGCCTTTTGTTTTTGCCATTGAACCAACTTTGCTTAAAAAAACTTGTTTTTACAGATAATAACGGGTAAATTGATAGTTTAAAAGTTAAAAGTGAGCTAAAGTGAACTAATCCGCCGCAGGCGGAAACTTTAGGAACTCCAAACTTTAGACACTTTTCAATAAATGGAGTAACAAGTGGCAACAAAACCTATTGAAGAAAGTTTGGAATTTACTCCGAAATTCGACGACAATGGCCTGATACCTGTTATAGCTCAGGACGCAAAAACCGGCCAGGTTCTGATGGTCGCCTATATGAACCAAGCAGCTCTTGATTTGACAATTCAGACCGGTTACGCCACATACTTTAGCAGGACACGGCGGAAATTATGGAAAAAAGGCGAAGAAAGCGGACACGTCCAAAAAGTCGAGCAGATACTCGTTGACTGCGACCAGGACTGCCTACTGCTCAAGGTAATTGTTGACGCTGGCCAGTGCCACGTCGGCTATCAATCCTGCTTCTACCGTGCATTGAAAAAGGACAACAGCAAAGAACTTAAGTTTATCGCAGAAAAAACCTACGACCCTCAAAAAACTTACAAAAATAGGGAAAATCACTGAGCGCAACTGCTCGATACAAAGGAACTTGTCGAATTTACGCTTCGATAACATACAAAAAAACGTATCGTCCAATAATTTTCTTGACTTTAATTCGATAAGCGGGTAGAAAGCGATACTGGAGTATTGGGCTTTTTGTGAGGAGTGGATAATGCCTTTTTGCTTATTCTGGATTTGCCACCGTTCAAAAAGCAAGAATTTCTTCAAAAAACACGTTCTATTTCAAGATTTCAGGAGAGTTTGCTTATGGAACATCATATAAGGATTGGTTTGATACACTTATTCAGCAATACTATTCAGGAGGACTAATTATGAAAAAGCTAATTTTGATAAGTTTTTGTGTGCTGTTTGTTACCGGTACAACGCTGGCGGACTGGAACGAGGGCGACGGGCACAAGATGCACTACCCACAGTTGCCTGACCCCTGCGGCTGGGACGTAGCGTTTCGCTCTTACTTTATGGGCGAACCGTGTCCGCTGGAATTGGCAGACGACTGGATGTGTACCGAGACCGGCCCGGTCAGTGACATCCACTTCTGGCTCTCCTGGCAATATGACGCAGAGGGCTACATTCCCTCTGTGCACGTGAGGATTTTCTCGGATAATCCTAATGGTCCTCACGGCTGGTCGGAACCAAATGAACTGCTGTGGGACCGGTGGTTCGATGCTTCCAATGGCGAATTCACATATCGCCAGTACGGCAGCGGCAACCAGGGCTGGTATGACCCTTACGCCGACCAGTGGAATCGGTCAGACCACCAGCAGTACTTTCAAATCAACATTGACAATATCCTCAATCCATTTATTCAAGAGGAAGGTGCCATTTACTGGCTGAGTATTGCAATTGACGCTTTGGATGGTGAAGCCGGCTGGAAAACAAGCTTAGACCATTGGAATGACGATGCGGTTTGGCGTAATCCAGAGACATTGGAATGGATTGAGCTGCGCGACCCTATCATATCGGATAAATCGTTGGATTTTTCGTTTGTGATTACAACCGAGGAACCGAACGAGCCGAAATGGCTCCAACAGCCGGATTTGAGCGAAACCGGTATTGACGTAAATGCAACAGCTCCCTACATACTGGCCGATGATTTCGAGTGCAGCGTTACAGGGCCCATCACAGAGATTGCTATTTGGGGTTCCTGGCTCAATGACTATATCCCCTGGGGAGAATGGCCTGAGGGTGTAACGTTTACGCTGAGTATTCACGAGGATATTCCTGCCGGTGGAGTAGAACCGTACAGTATGCCCGGCGAATTGTTGTGGATGGAAACATTTCAGCCCGGCGAGTTTACCGCTGAAATATACGCAGGGAACATTGAGGAAGGATGGTTAAACCCGCCGGACGGGTACATTTTCCCTGCCGACTGGACCTGCTGGCAGTACACTTTCCAACTGGATTGGAGTAACACCTTTATCCAGCAGGGCGACCCGTGCGACCCGATTATCTACTGGCTGGACGTTCAGGCCATACCTGACGACCCAGATGCCCATTTTGGCTGGAAAACATCGCTCGACCACTGGAACGATGATGCGGTCTGGGGTATGGGCAGCGAACCTTACAGTGGGCCGTGGAATGAATTAAGATATCCACCTACACATTCGATGGAAAGCAACTCTATTGATTTGGCGTTTATGATTACAACTTCGCAAGAGCCTAACTACGCCAAGCCGTTGGCGCCGCATACCAAGTGGTCTCAGCCACCTGTTGAAATTGACCCAACGGCAAAAGTACCAACATACTGCGGCTGGGATGAGCCGTCATTGCCAATCGAGCCGGGTTACTGGAAAATCGTTGCCGATGACTTCAGATGTATTGGCTCGATGCCGGTAACCTCGATTCACTGGTGGGGTTCATATTTATACTGGGACGGCAATGAGCCGCCAGAGCAAAAGCCGATTGCCTGGCAAATTGGCTTCTGGAGCAATGTTCCAGCCGACCCGTGTGCTGGGATTCCATTCAGTTATCCAGAAATGCTATTGTGGCAGATTGAGGTTCCCGCCGACCGCGTGGATGTCAATAACGTTGGCTATGACTACTTCCCCGAGAAACCAAACGATACCTGCTTCCAGTACTATGTTGATTTGGAACCCAATGAAGTATTCTGGCAAGATGATTTCAATGAAATGACTCAGGACGACATCTACTGGCTCAGTATAGCGGCTGTCTATGATAGCCCCTACGAATACGGATGGGGTTGGAAGACCCGACCGTGGCACTGGATGGATGACGCCGTAACGTTCTATGTGGAAGGTAACCCTATGCCAGGTATCGTGATAGACCCTATATCCACCGAAATGACGCCACTTGAGTATGAAGGCGAAAGCTACGATGTTTCCTTTGAGCTTGACACCGACCCGAATTACATCAAATGGGAGCAGCTCTATACCGGGTTGCGCCACTGGGATAGTTATACCGATATATACTCCACCGGAACAGAAGACGATGGAGAAGTCGAGATTTATACTATGGCTGCTGATGATTGGCTCTGCCGGCAACGAACACCGGTTTCGTCCATCGTCTGGTGGGGTTCATACCTGGGGTATGTGTATACGCCCTGCGAGCCAATTGTAGAACATCCGATACCGCCGGATTACTTCTTGATATCAGTCTGGACTGACGTACCCGTTGACGACCCGTGCAACATTTACGAGTACAGCCATCCCGGCAGAAAGGTCTGGGATTACAAGGCCTATGATTATGACGAAGTAATGGTCGGCTATGACGAGTCGCTACCATCTATGGATGAAGGTGCAGGGGCTGCTGCCGATATGCCGCCTATTGAGCCGGTGTTCCGTTATTCGGTTCGGATACCGCAGGAAGATTGGTTCTGCCAGCCGGATGCTAATACCATCTACTGGCTCGGCATCGTGGCGATATGGGACGCAGAGCAGGTGTATCCATATCCCTGGGGCTGGACGAACCATAAACACGCCTTCGGCGACGATGGCGTCCAGGGTTGGCCTGACTACGATGACCCCAATACCTGGTACTGGGAAGAACTCATCGATTATGAAACAGGGGAAAGCCGCGACCTGTCGTTTATGCTATTTACCAAGCCGGATTACTGCTGCGAATGTGCCGATTACAACCTGGATACCGTTGTGAACTTCCTTGACTATGCGGACTTTGCAGATGATTGGCTCTGGGTCGGCCCTGCCGGCGGCTACAATAACTCTGACCTTAACTGTGACGGAATTGCTGATTTATACGACTTGAAAATCCTTGCCGAACAATGGCTTCAGAGTTGTTGGTAGTATTGCGTGTAAAAAATGGGGGCAGTTCCCAACATCGGGGAACTGTCCCTCATTTTTCAAATTCCCCTATCCTCAAGAAATGCCTCTAATATCTCTGCGGCGGCAACGGCGTCAATATGTTTTTTTCTTCGGCTCTTCTTAATTTTAGCAGAAGCCAGCTTGTCCTCGGCAGCAAAACTGCTCAATCGCTCATCCTGAAAATGTACCGGAATATGCAGGTGAGCTTTTAACCGCTCTGCAAATTGAAAAACCAGCTTCGCCTGTGGGCCTGCCGAGTCGTTCATATTCAGAGGCAGGCCAAGCACAACGGCCTCGACGTTTTCGGTCTTAACTATATCCGCTATTTTTTCCAGCAGTTCCTTCTGACCCTCGATTACGGTAAGCGGCGAAGCAATGGTCTCGGCAGGGTCGCAGATTGCCAAGCCGGTGCGTTTAATACCATAATCTATCCCCAAGTATCGCATTGAGTTTTCGCGTTATAGAAATTTTTCCCCGGCATTTTGCTTTATCAGCTCAAGCAGTTCTTTTAGTCGCTGGGTCTGGTCGATATGACAGACAAGTGTAGCATCTGGGCTGTGAACTACAACCATATTTTCCAGGCCGATAGCGGCGATTAAATGGCCATCGTCTTCGGTAACTACGATGTTGTTTTTGCAATCGAGAAGCTGGCTTGTGCCTGCGACAATGACGTTGTTGGCACTGTCGGATTTGATAATATCAGCAAGTGCTGCGAAGGAGCCCATATCGGACCAGCGACAATCCAACTTTATGGCGTAAACATTGTCGGCCTTTTCCATAACGGCATAATCGATGCTGATTTTCGGCAGCTTCGGAAACCACTCCTGCAGCGCCTGCCGCTGATTTGGGCCATCCCAGTCGGCTTTAATTTTAGCCAGCGGCTCGGCTGACTGCGGCAGGAACTTTGCCAGATTTGCCAGAATTGTTTTGGCCTTCCAGACGAACATACCGGAATTCCAGAAGTATCTGCCGGTTTCGAGATACTCCTTTGCGGCTTTCTCGTCCGGTTTTTCTTTGAATGCCTCGACAGGATAAATCTTGTTTTTACAATTCCGATGCTGTCGGGGTTTGGAACATTTTATATAGCCAAGCTGCGTGCTGGCAAACGCCGGCTTGATGCCGAAAGTAATTAAATCGTCCGGATTTTCATTCACAAAGACAAGGGCGTCTTCGAGCACCTGCTGCAGTGTCTCGGCTGGCTCAATCAACTGGTCAGCGGTTACGACGGCCATTGTGGCTTCGGTGTCTGCCTTGGTCAGAACGGTTGCTGCAAGCCCGATGGCGCCGGCGGTATCACGCACAGCCGGCTCGGCGATGACATTATTGAATGGCAACTCGGGAAGGTTTTCACGAACGAGGTCGGCATAGCCGGCGTTGGTGAGAACGATTATGTTTCTTGTATCAAATACCGGACAGAGACGCTGGAAACAACGGCGAAGAAGTGTTTGGCCGTCAAACAGTTTGAGAACCTGCTTCGGACGTTTTTCACGGCTGAGCGGCCATAATCTTTTTCCAGTGCCTCCTGCCATTACCACTACATAATCCATTGCCAAACCCTCTTCAAACAAGGACAAAAAATAACACAGGCACAACAATTACAGCAAAGATTGCCATAGTGGCTACCCATAATGCGCTGGCTAACGGACCGTCTAAATTAAAAACATTGCTCATCGTTACCATAAGAACAGCACTTGGTGTAACCGATAGAACAATTATCACCTTTTGAACCAAGCCGGTCAAATTTCGTCCGGTCAGCGCCAAAAGCCAGATAATCAAAAGTGCCACCGCCGGCGTTAAAATAAATTTTACCGCAGCAAGTGGAAAATACAAGCTTACATAGTTTTTGAGCCGAGACAAATTTACCCGCAGGCCAATTGCAAAAAACGACAAACCCGATGCGATGTAGACGAATATATCAATAATATGAAACTTCTCTACAAAACCAGGCGATTTGACGCCGGTTAAATTCAGAACTATGGCTATTATTATGGCTGGCAGAGCAAGAAAGCGAAGGTCCAATATCTGGGTGAGTTTGAATTTGGCGTTGCGGTCATTTGCACGAATTTCGCGAATCTTCAGCAAAGGAAAAAAGATAAAATAAGCTACTGGTAACCAAAACACAGGATATATGTTCGCCATAGCCAGGCCGGTTGCGCCAAACAATGCGTAACAAACAAACGCCCCGCCGGTATATCCAAGATTGCTTAACCCGCCGGCGAGGATGAGTGTTAATTGGCTTCTCCGGTCAAGCTTAATGAAGTAAAATATCGCTGCTGAAAGAACCGTGATTGCGAGCATTAAGACCACACCGACTATCGGCAGCCAAATGAGCTGTCTGCTCAAATGCATCCGCCAAATCACGAGCAGTGCGATGAGCCAATTAAAAGAGACCAAAACAACGGTCATTATTTCTTTGGCTATACGCTCCGGCAAACCAAATCGATTGCTCGCCAAGTAGCCCGAAACAACTCCGACCACTAACACCGCAAACATACTTGCAAGGCGAAAGTAAGCAGTATCTTGAGCAGATAAATCTGCCAAAATATTGTAAGCAATCGAGGGCATTAAACCAGAAAATCTCCATCAACTTCGGTTAAAGGTTGAATTTGCTGCGCCAATTTTTCGTAGCCGGCTTTACCCATAAGGGCAAATGTGGCTTCCTTGCCCAACTCAACGGCGGGCTGGTCGTAAGTGTTGATGCCGAACAGGGCCCCGGCAAAAGAAGTCGTTACCTCATACAAATAGATAAACTGACCGATGGTATAAGCGTTTACCCTGTCAAATACAACCGTAAGACAGGGACGCTTATCCGCCAAAAGAGCGTACTCGGTAGCTTTCTTTTCGTTATTGAGCAGCGTGCTTAACTCGGCGCCGGCAAGATACTGCAATTCAGGGGCGCTATCAGGGACCGGCCCTATCGTGAGGTTCTTATCAAAATTATCAACCTGAAGAAAAGTAAATAGCTTATCGTTAGGCCCTTCGCGATATAACTGTACCTGGCTGTGTTGGTCTGTGGCGCCGAGTGCTTTGATTGGCGTAGGGCCGATATGCACTTCATTGTCGGCCAGGTCTTTAGCTTTGCCGAGACTCTCGGCCCATAGTTGACGATACCAGTCAGCCAAATCCTTCAGGTGAAAACTGTACGGCATCATTACCGAGATTTTTTTGCCGTGATTATAAAAGTGATAGTTGAGCGCTGCGTTTATTGCAGCGGGGTTCTTGTAAAAATCTTCACTGCTGACCCTGGCGTCCATATCGCTAGCGCCGGCCAGAAGCGAATCGATATCAATTCCGCACATAGCAGCGCTGAACAGGCCGACGGCACTTAAAACACTGAACCTGCCGCCGACGCCGTCAGGCACCTCAAGACAGCGATAGCCGGCATCATCAGTGATAGTACGGAGCGTGCCTTCATTGGCGTCCGTTGTGGCGACTATCTGCTCTTTGCAGCCGGCGGGGCCGAGTTTATCAAGGAGCAATTTGCGGACAATCAGAAACTCACTTGCGGTCTCGGCGGTTCTGCCGGATTTGCTGATGACATTAAAAATAGTTTTGTCGAGCTTATCGCCAACCCAGTCCAGAAAGGAAGCTAATTGAGCCGGGTCGATATTATCAAAGACAAAAAGGCGTGGGCCGGTGCGTTGTGCATCATCGAGATTGTACATATAGGGATTTAACGCTGTTTGCAAAGCGATATTGCCGAGAGCAGAGCCGCCGATACCGAGCACAACCAGATTTTCACATCCGGCTTTTAAGCCATCGACTAATTGCTTAACCTTTTGGGATATTCCCTTATTAAAGGGCAGGTCTCTGTATGGCGTTTTTCCGGCTTTTCTTTCTTCGTTTAACTTGCCGATTAACGGCGAGGTCTTTTCAGAAAGCGACTTTAACTGTTCAGGCGTGATACCGTTTTCTTCGCCGATGATTTCCGCGGTAACATTCTTATAGTAGAGTTTAATTTGTGATTGCAGCATTGATATATTCCTTAACTGAGAATCCAAACCTGCGGTCAAACCGCATGCTAAATGTCATTTATTCTTGAAAGGTTGGCGTATTTTAACATTATAGATTTTGTCTGTCCTGTATTAAATCTGACTTTAACGATACTATCCTCCCCCATATCGATAAATTCTTTGACCCTGCCCAGGCCAAAAGATTTGTGGCGCACCAGTTCGCCTGCAGCGAAGCAATGGATTCCCGCTTGCGCGGGAATGACACTGGTAGCTGATGAAATAACATTATCAGATTCGGTGAATTCGGTCCCCAGTTCAAAAAGAAATGGTGACGGTATTGTTCGCTGTAATTGGCCTCGCACTGTTCGGTATCGAGCGTAGCTTATATACAAGCCAGCTTTGGCGCGGGTTATGCCGACGAAGAAGAGCCGGCGTTCCTCTTCTGTTTCATCATCATCTGTGTTGCTCCGTTCGTGCGGCAATAAGCCGTCTTCGAGGCCGGCGATAAAGACGTCTTCAAATTCGAGTCCCTTAGCGGCGTGCAGAGTCATAAAGGCGACACGGTCGCTGGATGCATCATAGGCGTCGGCATCGCTGAACAACGCTATCTGTTGAAGATAATCGAGTAGCGCTGGTTCTTCGGCCTGTCGGTCATATTGCGCAGCGGCGCTTATCAGTTCATTGACGTTTTCCAGAGCGCTATCGTCAGACTGGATGGACTTTCTCAGGCCGGACTCGGTGAAAACGTGCTCAATAAGCGGCGCAACCTTACCAGCAACATCTTTTTTGAACCGTTCAAGCATTTCAACAAAGGCAGCAATTTTTGCTTTCGGAGCTTTGGAAAGAGATTCAATATCACCTGCCTTCTTGAAGGCGTCGAAAAGAGTTATATTATTCAGGACGGCATAGCTGCGGACTCTGTCAACTGTCGTTTTTCCTATACCACGAGCAGGCGTGTTTATGATACGCAATAGTGCAACTTCATCGCTGGGATTGACAAGGATTTTCAAATAGGCAAGCAGGTCGCGGATTTCCTTTCTGTTATAAAACTCGGTGCCGCGGACAATCTGATACGGGATTTTATTCCGGATAAAGGCCTCCTCGAGCGCCCTGCTCATCGAATTGACACGATAAAACACGGCTATATCCCGCAAAGATTTGCCACCAGCTTTCGCAGGTACAAGCTTGCCCCCGCGAAAGCTGGGGTCAGTTAATTGCCTGACTTTTTGTGCGATACCCTCGGCCTCTTCCTGCTCGTCTTCAAACTCGGTTATAACAATATCCGCAGCGGGCGGCCTTGTTGGGATGAGCTTTTTTTGCTTTCGATTCTGGTTAAGCGAAATCAGACTATCAGCCATCTGAAGTATCTCAGGTCTGCTGCGAAAGTTCTCTTCAAGTTTGACGACAGTGGCGTCGGGCCAATCCTTTTCAAAGTTCAATATATTACGGATGTCGGCGCCTCGCCAGCGGTAGATGGACTGGTCGGGGTCGCCGGCTGCGCAAATGTTACTGTGCGACGAAACAAGAGCTTTGGCAATTTCATACTGAGCGTGGTTGGTATCCTGATACTCATCGATAAGCAGAAATTTGAAACGTTCTCCAAGCTCGTTGCGAACATCACTGTGGCCTTTAAGTAAAAAAGCAGTTTTCATCAGTAAATCGTCAAAATCAAGGCCGTTTTGTTCGCTCAGGATACTCTGATAGCGGATATATATTTTTGCCAGTGTTTTGGAAAAAAAATCGTCTGCATCACTTCCGAAATGCTCGGCGTCTATCAGCTTATTTTTCAAAGTTGAGACGGCGTCAAGCATTCGGGCTGGCGGAAAGTTCGTAGTATCAAGCTCGCAATCTTTGACGGCCTGTTTCATACAGCTGGCTTGGTCAGAATCGTTATAGATACTGAAGTTTGGCTTAATACCCGCTTTATCCGCATACCTGCGAAGGATTCTGACGCATAAAGAGTGAAAGGTACTGATATGGGCGCCGGCAGAAGAACCGAGAGCATTCGCCCTTTGACGCATTTCGTCAGCGGCTTTATTGGTGAAAGTTATTGCGCAAATGTTGTGCGGATTGACGCCGGAATCGATAAGCGCAACAATGCGATGTGTGATAACGCGTGTTTTGCCGCTGCCCGGGCCGGCAAGAACAAGTAACGGCCCTTCAATGTGAAAGACAGCTTTTCTCTGCGAAGGCGTCAGTTGGTCGTACCTCGTGGCTTGGGACTTGTGGGTCATCTTGATTGTTCTAACTGCTTCTGGAATTTTCTTTCCTGCTGCTCTAACTGCTCGGCTAATTTGGGCCTTTCGATTTTTATCCGACCAAGCAAATTACGTCTTAAATTAGGCGGATACTGCTGGTCATTGAGGAAATCAAGAAGCGCAAAGTATCTCAACAGCTTAAAGTCAGGCAGGTCAATCCTGTTCTCATCGGAATATTCGGCCTGGTAATGGTCATAGACCTCTTTCGCCATTTTTTCTCTGCTGGCCGCTTCATCATCATCACGAAGTGCATATCTGAAATAACTTTCCCGAAGAAGCATTTGTATGATTTCTTTTGCGTCGTTAATCCCTATGCTTTGAAGTTCCTCGCGAAGCCGATTCCTTGCGTAAGCAACGAGTGGAACCTTAAACTCATCGCGGGGATAGAGGTGTCTTAGTTGATTATAAATTTTCTGTGCCTGGCTGATATGGCCCGCCTGATAAAATGAAAGCACAGCGTTTTTGAGCATATTCCTGTGACCATTACAGAGAGATTCATAAGACCTTTGGCCTTTGTACTTTTCAATAATCGCCAGCACGGATTTATTGTACGGCTCGAACATTCTCAAATCCGGGCGTAAAAATATCTCGTGGCCCGTCGCTTGTGGCCCGTTACTTGTCTCGGTCGGTACATTATAAATAAATATCTTTCCATTACGAAAAAGATTTTGCAAACTGTGGGCGACAATACGGTCGGTGTTGGTTTCCTCAACAGAGTATTGCTCTTTTCCGGCAGCTTGCAGGCCTTTGACAGCCCAGTAAATCGCGTGGCTGTCCGGGTGCCGCCAGTCCAGTGGCAAATGCCTGTTAGGGTCGTTCCAGTCAACAGGGCCGTACATCTTATTTAACTCGCACATTAGGGCCGGGTCAAGTTTCCAAACCTTACGCAAATGGTAAGCTCTGGCAAAAACGTCAAACCTTTTAAGTGCTTCAGTGCCTCTGAAATCATCTATTACCTTGAAGGCGTCCGGCTTAAACCTGGCAGGGTTTTGCCTTAATGAAAGATAATTACTGACGAACTTATCATCATCGGCAAAAACATCGTCGCTTGATTTCAGGGCTGTAATCAAAGGGGCTACATTGGCATCTTTTACCATCTGCAGCCAGTTGCTCGGCGCTTTGGCCAGAGCATCAAAGTACCGGTTATCAGCCAGGCCAAGTTTGCCTATGGCGGATTCCATCGCCAGAGCCAATTGCAGCTTATAGTATTTGTGGGCGTCATCGGTTACGCCACCTATTTTGTGCTGGAATATCCTGGCAAGCTCGCGATAGAGCGCAATGCTTTGTGGGTTCAGCGGGATACCCTTGTCGCGAAGCAATTCGTAGCCATTTTTGACCCAGCGCCACCGCTGGTCCGGCTCAG
>Ga0164318_10002509_pt1 | contig 17087 bp, 20 predicted proteins | sample GuaBasSedimGuay9_FD_113734 | JGI IMG/M metagenome (GOLD analysis project Ga0164318, IMG submission 113734) | Subseafloor sediment microbial communities from Guaymas Basin, Gulf of California, Mexico - Guay9, Core 4571-4, 0-3 cm | ecosystem: Environmental > Aquatic > Marine > Hydrothermal vents...
AAGCGGGTTGAACGTTGGGGCCCGCGGACGGTCGATCTCGATATTATTTTTTTCGGGGACCGGATAATCAATGATGTAGATTTGGTTGTGCCGCACCCGGAACTTATCCGGCGCCTGTTTGTGCTGGAGCCGCTTAATGAGATTGTCCCGGATTGGCAGCATCCTGAACTTTGTGAATCAGTTTCAGTTTTATTAAATAAATTTCAACAGAGTCACCCTTTAGAGGAGCCGTGTCGTTTACTGAGCGCTCCTGTAGATGATGCTCTCAGTAAGGAAAAGGTAAACGATGGAATTTTTTATCGATACAGCGAATCTTGATGAAATTAAAAATGCCATGAACTATGGTCTGGTTGATGGTGTGACCACAAATCCCTCTCTGGTTGCAAAAGAGGGCTTCGATTTTTTTACGGGAATTCGTGAGATTGCCGAAGTGGTTCCCGGTCCGGTAAGTGCCGAAGTTATCTCGCTGGAAGCTCAGGGGATGGTTGACGAGGCCAAAGAACTGGTGACGTTGGGCGACAATATTGTTGTCAAAATTCCCATGGTGGCAGAAGGCTTGAAAGCTGTCAAAGAGTTGACCGGGATGGGCATTAAGACCAATGTCACTTTGATTTTCTCACCGCTACAGGCGCTTTTGGCAGCCAAGGCCGGAGCCACTTATGTGAGTCCGTTTGTCGGCCGGCTAGATGATATCGCTACAGATGGTATGGAGTTGGTGCGCCAGATCTCAGACATCTACGATAATTATGGTTATCTGACAAAAATAATTGTCGCCAGTATTAGGCATCCGCAGCATGTTCTGGCCGCAGCTGAACTGGGGGCTGACGTCTGTACGATCCCATTCAAGGTGATGATGCAGCTGGCCCAGCATCCACTTACTGATATTGGGGTTGAGCGGTTTTTGAGTGACTGGCGCAAGTTGCAAGAGGGAAAGTAAGATAATGTATTTATCTCTTCAGAGGATAGTTTTACTGCTGCTGTTGTCGCTGTTGTTCGGGGCCGGTTGCAAAATTCCTCTGGATGAGCGCCAGGCTGTTGCAGACCTGCAGAAAAAAACTGCGGTTCTGGAACAGGAACTTGAATCAAGCGCCGGTCAGAAACTGACCTTGAAGAAAGATTTTGCCGCTTTACAGCTTAAATTTGATGAGGTTCGGGATCAGCTCCTGCGTCAAGCTGAAGATATCAAGATTTTAAAGCGGGAGCAGATGTTGCTGCAGCGTAAACTGGATGAAGTTAAGGCGAATAAGGGAAAATCAGCGACAGCAAAAAAACCGGCTCCGGAGCTTGTATTCAGTCCGGAAAAACGTCAGGCTTTTGAAGCGCTTTATGATGATTCTTTGAGCGCTTATCGCAACGGAGATTATGAACAGGCGGTTAAACTTTTTGCCGCTTTCCTGCGTGATTTTCCGCAAACCGCCAAGTCGGCTAATGCACGTTACTGGCTCGGAGAGAGTTATTATTCTCTGGCGCAATATGCCCAGGCGATTACTGAATTTAAACGGGTTCGTAAAGATTTTCCGGCAAGTGCCAAAGATAGCGATGCTCTTTTGAAAATCGCCATGTCGTACGAGGCGATAGGCTCAGATAGTCAGGCCCGGGCGGCTTATACCGAATTGTTGCAGCGTTATCCGGTCGGGAAGAGTGCCAAATTGGCCAAAAAAGCTTTGGCACGTTTCGAATAGATCTTGACAAGCTCGGACATTTTGATTATAAAGCGCGTTCGTTTCCCGGGTCTGCGATAGGATGGATCTGTTCAGGGTCGTTTACGGAAGCGTTTTTAGAGTGAATTTTCTGTTTTTTTTATGAGAGGAGTGACGGGTAATGTATGCCGTTTTGCGTACCGGAGGTAAACAGTATAAAGTAGCCTCTGGAGATTTGGTTGATGTTGAAAGGATTGCTGGTGAAGCCGGTGATATTATTGAATTTCCTGAAGTCTTAAGTCTTGTTGACGATGATGAGGTCAAGGTCGGTAGCCCTCTGGTTGAGGGTGCTCTGGTGAAGGGTGAGATCATGGCTCAGAAGCGTGGTGTCAAGATTTTGGTTTTTAAGTCAAAACGGCGTAAGGGTTATCGTAAACGTCAGGGTCATCGTCAGGAATTGACTCAGTTGAAGATTACCGAAATCAGCGGTTAATAGTTAAGGAGAGAAGAGATGTCTCATAAGAAAGGTGGCGGTAGTACCAGTAACGGTCGTGATAGTATAAGTAAACGCCTCGGCGTCAAACATTATAGTGGTGAAACTGTGCTTGCTGGTAATATACTGGTGCGTCAGCGCGGTACCAAAATTCATCCCGGAAACAACGTTGGCAAGGGTAAAGATGATACTCTTTTTGCTAAGGCGACCGGAATTGTTAAATTCGAGCGTTTTGGTAAACTTAGAAAAAAAGTCAGCATTCTGCCGGTAGCGGTTTAAGCAATTTGCGTAACTGATTTACCGATCCGACAGTAATATATAAGAGGTCTTTGCCTGACCTTACAAAAAAGCCCTTTTTATAAAGGGCTTTTTTCATTTTTAGAGCCTTACAGGTTATTTTCTGTACAAAAAAACAAGAAAAAAATCAGAAAATGTTCTGATAAGGTCACTTATTTGCGGGCAGATAAAGCCCATTTTGGGTGCGGGATCTGTTCCCGCATTAGATGAGATTTTATGCGATTTATTGATGAAGTAAAAATAGATATTGAGGCCGGCAACGGCGGTAATGGCTGCGTCAGCTTCCGGCGCGAGAAATTTATTCCCAAAGGCGGACCGGACGGCGGTGACGGCGGCCGTGGCGGCGAAGTTATTTTGGTTGGTGACGCGCAGAAGGGAACCCTGCTCGATTTGCGTTATCAGCGTATTTACCGGGCGCAAAAAGGTGGTAACGGGTCCGGTAAAAACCGTACCGGTGCATCCTCTGAAGATGTCCTGATCCCGGTGCCGCTGGGAACTGAAGTCTGGTTTTTGCCGCCGGAGGGAGAACCTGGTGAATCCTTTATGGGCGGCGAAATTCTAACTGACGGGGCTACTCTGGTAGTTGCCAAAGGCGGCCGCGGCGGTAAAGGCAACGCTCATTTTACTTCATCAACGAATCGGACTCCACGCTTTGCCCAGCCGGGCGAGGAGGGGGAGAGTGTAAGTCTTAAACTGATTTTGAAGATGATTGCTCAGGTGGCTCTGATTGGACTTCCGAATGCCGGAAAATCGACTATGATTTCAACGCTGTCAGCGGCCCGGCCAAAAGTTGCGGCCTATCCCTTTACGACTCTGCAGCCCAACCTGGGAATCATGCAGGTGGGTGATTATCAACAGATAGTAATTGCTGATATCCCGGGTCTGGTTAGTGATGCCCATCTGGGTACCGGTTTGGGTACCCGTTTTTTACGGCATATCGAAAGGACAAAGACCCTGGTTCATCTACTCTCTTTGGCAGAACACACCGATTGTCAGGCACTGATTAAAGCCTATGAAGTGGTTACTCGGGAGCTGCGTCTCTACAGTGAAAATCTTTTAGAACGAGAAAGCCTGATAGTTTTGACGCAGGCAGATACAATGGATCAGACCCGGGCGGTTGAACTTTTAGATGAGTTTCGGCAACTTCCAGAAATGGCCGGCCGTAAAATTTTGCTGGTTTCATCCGCGACCGGGTTTGGACTTAAAGAGCTCAAACGCAGTCTGGCTGAGACTATCGCAAACATCGAAAAAACTCATGACATTAACTAAAATATACGGTGTGCTCGGCCAGCCGATTGAGCACTCTTTAAGTCCATTGATGCACAATGCCGCTTTTGTCGCAACCGGGCAAAATGCTTATTTTACCGCATTTGCAGTTGCTGATTTAGCTTCTGCAGTTGCTGGTGTTCGGGCTTTGGGGATTGCCGGGGTCAGTGTCACCCTGCCGCATAAAACCGAGGTTATAAAGTATCTAGACTGGATATCCCCCGAGGCGTGTGAGATTGCCGCGGTTAACACAATTGTTAATCGCCAGGGGCAACTTTGTGGTTATAATACAGATGTTGCCGGTGCTATAAATGCTTTGGCAAAAAGGGTCAATCTTGCTGGAAAGCGGGTTTTGATTATCGGTGCCGGCGGTGCCGCCCGGGCACTGGTTTATGGTGCGGTGAAAGCGGGAGCCGAGGTAGGAATCGTAAATCGCACCCCTGAGCGGGGTTTGAAATTGGCGGATGAGTTCGGGGCAAAATTTTTAACTCCATCCGAGTTGGTTGAATTCTCGTCTGAGGTGTTGGTAAATACTACGTCGCAGGGTATGACTCCGCATGTAAATACTTCGCCGATAGCAGAAGAGTTTCTGAATTCATCGATGGTGGTTATGGATATTGTCTATAATCCACTTAAAACCCGTTTGCTAAGAGCGGCAGAAAAATCCGGGGCTGTGACTGTCGATGGCCTGGAGATGTTTGTCGGCCAGGGGGCTTTGCAATTTGAACTTTGGACGGGGGGAAAAGCTCCGCTTAAGGTAATGCGTGAGACCGTACTTGAGCATTTGTTGCAGAAGTATTAAAGTTCGACCTCAGTGCTCTCTAGTGAGCGCAAGTGAACGAGTAGTAAAAAAGATGTTATTTGAAAGAGTGCAAGGAGAGATGTTGTGTTAGAGATTACACCGAAAACTCTGACCCGGTCGGCGGTGCGGGTGCCGGGTTCAAAAAGTTTTACGCACCGGGTTCTGATTGCCGCAGCTTTAGCTGAGGGTGAGAGTCATATAGAAGGTGCTCTTTTTAGTCGTGATACCGAATTGACTGCGGCCGCTTTGACCCAGTTCGGGGCCAAAATCAAAGCTAATGCCGAAAAATTCAGTTTTGCAGTGAAAGGTACCGGCGGATCTTTGCTGCCAGCTGCTACCGATATTTTTCTTGAAAATTCCGGGACCTCAATGCGGCTGCTGGCAGCAATCGCAGCTTTGGGTCAGGGTGACTATATATTTGACGGTAGTGAGAGAATGCGGCAGCGGCCGATGGCAGAGTTACTGACGGCTCTTACGCAGCTTGAAATTCCGGCTAAGTCTTTGCAGGACAATGGTTGTCCGCCGATCAGGATAGGCGGCGGTTTTGTTACCGGCGGCCCGGTTGCGATTGACTGCGGCATCAGCAGTCAATATCTCTCCGGTTTATTACTGATGGCGCCGTTAACCCGTGATGGTCTTGAAATAGAAGTAATTAAGGGGCCGGTTTCGCGTCCCTATGTTGATTTGACTTTAAGTGTTATGCAGCGTTTCGGGGTTGAGGTTGAACATCAGGGCTACACTTATTTCAGGGTTTCCGGCGGACAGAGTTATCAGTCAGGGAACTATGCGGTTGAACCGGACTGCTCGCAGGCCGGTTACTTTTGGGCCGCGGCTGCGATCAGCGGTAGTGAGATTAAAGTTCTGGGGATTAATCAGGATTCTGATCAAGGGGATTTAGGTTTTATCAGGGTACTGGAGAAAATGGGTTGTCAGCTTAGTTTTACGACTGATGGCATTACGGTAACCGGTGGGCCGCTTAAGGCAATTACCGTCGATATGGGCGATATGCCCGATCTTGTTCCGACGCTGGCGGTGGTTGCTGCGTTTGCCGAAGGTACGACTCTGATGACCAACGTTGCCCATCTCCGGGCAAAAGAGAGTGATCGTCTCGCTGCAGTTGCCAGCGAACTAAGTAACATAGGAATTAAAGCCGAATATGGGCCTGATTCAATCGCGGTCACCGGCGGTCGGCCGATCGGTGCCCAAATTAAGACCTACGATGATCATCGTATCGCCATGAGTTTTTCTCTCGCTGGTTTGAGAATACCCGGAATCAAAATTGAAGATGAGGATTGTGTCGGCAAATCTTTTCCCAATTACTGGTCAGTTTTTAATTCGCTCAACTGATTTTCATGAATAATATTAATCTTATTGGTTATCGCTGTTGCGGTAAAAGTTCGGTTGGAATGAAGCTGGCTGAGGTTTTGCGGCGGCCTTTTGTTGATGCTGATGCTGCTTTCATAGAGCATACTACAGTTTCAATTATTGATTTTGTGGCAAAATCGGGCTGGGATGAATTTCGTAAGGTTGAGAGTCAGATCTTGCTTGATCTTTGTAAGAGAGAGAATATTATTCTGGCGACCGGCGGCGGGGTTGTCTTGAATCCTGACAATCGCCGGGTTTTGCAGGTGAGCGGGGTTAATTTCTGGATGCAGATCAGGCAGGAAACTGTTTTTACAAGACTTACGACAGATTCTGTGAGTGCAACCCAGAGGCCGTCCTTGAGTTCATTGAGTCTGGATGATGAGATCGCTTTGGGTCTCAAGGAGCGCGAACCCTTTTATCGCGAAGTAGCTGATCACAGTATCGTTGTTGATGATTTAAGTGTGGATGAGATTGCGGCGCAGATTTTATCGCAATATTGCGGCGGGAGAGTTGTATGAGCAGTTCGTTCGGGACGATTTTTAAAACAACTACGTTTGGTGAATCCCACGGCACAGGAGTCGGGGCGGTGGTTGATGGCTGTCCGGCCGGGGTCAAAATTTCGCGGGATGAAATTCAGGCGCAACTTGAAAGGCGGCGGCCGGGCCAGAGCCGGTTGACGACTCCACGTAAAGAAGGGGATCAGGTTGAAATTCTGTCCGGTTTGGAAAACGGCCTGACTTTGGGGACGCCGATTGCGTTAATGGTGCGCAACCGCAATCAAAAACCGGGCGATTACAGTCAGATGTCCAATATTCCCCGGCCCTCGCACGCTGACTACAGTTACCGGATGAAATACGGGATTAACTCGCAAAGTGGCGGCGGTAGGGCCAGTGCCCGGGAGACTTTAGCTCGGGTTGCGGCCGGAAGTGTGGCCGCACAGTTTTTAAAATCAGCTTTCGGAGTTGAGATAATTGCCTGGGTCAGTCAGGTGGGGCCGGTGGAGATGGTACTGTCGGACACTGAAGTGGAAAATCTTTCCCGGTCAGATGTCGACGCCACGGTTGTCCGCTGTCCCGATCTGCAAAAAGCTGAATTGATGATTGCCGCGATTGAAAAAGCGGCGGCCGAAAAAGATTCACTCGGTGGTGTCATAAGCTGTGTCTGTCGCCGGGTGCCGGCGGGTTGGGGTGAGCCGGTTTTTGATAAGCTTGATGCCCTTTTAGCCTACGTCATGATTTCAATTCCGGCAGCCAAAGGGTTTGCTTTAGGTTCAGGTTTTAACGCCGCAACCATGACCGGCTCAGCTCACAACGACTGTTTTGTCAAAGATGGGGCAAAACTTAAAACCAAAACCAACTTCAGCGGCGGCGTTCAGGGCGGCATTAGCAACGGCCAGCCGATTAATTTTAGCGTCGCCTTCAAACCGGTGCCGACTATCGGCAAACCCCAGAAAACCGCTGATTATGATGGCTGTGAAGTGATTTTAGAGGGTAAAGGCCGGCACGATCCCTGCGTCTTGCCCCGGGCTGTACCCATCGTCGAAGCCATGGCCGCCCTGACCCTGGCCGACCTCGCCCTGCGCCAGCAACGTTCCAATTTATGATGACCACCACCTTCATCGAATCAGCCGCTGGCATTGAAGAATTAAGCCACCGGGAGTTCAATAGTTACACTCAGACCTGAGGGCATCAGGTTGCGAGCCCGCACTTTACCTTGGCAAGCTTCGATACAGGTTTTGACGATAGCCAAACCGAGACCGCTGCCGCCAAATCTGCGATTGCGGTCAGGTTCAAGACGATAAAAAGGCTCAAAAATACGTTTGAGTTCGGCCTCCGGCACGCCGGGGCCGTAATCCCGAACTTCAAGAACAACCTCAGCCCCACACCGGCTGGAGCTGATTTCGACCACTCCGCCAGAACCACTATAGCGAAGCGCATTGCGCAGCAGATTGACCAAAGCTCTGAACAATAATTCAGTATTAGCTTTGATCATCAGGTCGGGTTCAAGAGAAAATTTAAAACGATCCTCAGGCCATTTTTCCCGAACCAAGATCCGCTTGACGATCTCGGCCACCGAGATTGATGTAAGTACCACCGCCTCAGGGCGCAGCTCGGCCCGGGAAAAGGCCAAAATCTCATCGACCAACTCAGCAATCTTATCAGCCTCCTCCTCGACAGCTGCAAAATCCTCCCGCTGCCTGACATCGATACTTTTTTCCATAACTGCAAGTCCCATACGCAAACGAGCCAGAGGAGCGCAGAGTTCGTGGGCAACATCACTTAAAAAACGTTTCTGACCGGTAATAAAGCCATCAAGACGCATTGCCATATGGTTAATTGAACGTCCCAGACAACCAATCTCATCGATCCGTTTTTCATCAAGCTTAACCTTAAGACAGCCTTGAGCTATCTCTTCGGTGGCTCGATTCATCGCCCGCAGGGGCCGGGTAATATGGCGAACCATAGGCCACCACCAGAGCAGAGAGAAAAGGACAATCAATAATGCTGCAATTATCCAGGGCAGGGGATTGGGGTAGAGGGCCGAGGCAAAGAGGGAATCAGTTGAAGCCAGAAGAATTGCCGGGACAAAACCACTACCTTCCGGGTTGAGAATCGGCATTGGCAAACCGAGCCAATAACGGGTCGGATTCCGACTGCGAGCCCTGAAAATCCTCCGTTTGGGAAGTCGGGGAGGAGTCTCCAAAGGGAGACGAGACCCTAATGTTGCAAAATTTTGATGCCCTTCCCGACCCTTACGCCAACGTCCACGTTGAGAACGCGGCCTCCAAAGCGACCAGGATTTCATCTTTCCCAACACTTCTATCGGCAGATCCTCAGTTGTACCTGCCAGTTTATGACCTGCCGGGCTAAAAAGTGAAAGATCCACGGCAAAAGCCTGGCCATAACGGGAAAGCAACTCATCCCACTGCGACCGTGGCATCAGGGTCAACTCATGCTGGATAAGATGACGTAATGAAGCGGTCTCCTTCTCCGCATGCAGGCGTAAAAATGAGTCCGGTGGCACGTAGAACTGGATCTGAAAAAAGAGGATCAGAATAAGACCGAGAAAGATAAGATTGAGAAAAAACCAGCTTAAGAGCTTTGTAAAAATTGATCGTCTTAAAAACAAAACTAACACCTTTTGCCTGACCCAAAAAAGCTATGTAACTATTTTATAAACATATAACCGACACTTCTCACCGTTTTGATATAGTTGGGATCTTTGGGATTATCTTTAAGCTTATGCCGCAAAGATGAGATATGAACATCGATGGAACGATCAAAAACCGTGTAATCACGCCCGGCAACCAGATCAAGCAGACGATCCCGAGAGAGGATACGACCGCAATTTTCAACCATCGCCAGTAACAGGTCGAACTCAATGGCTGTCAAAGATAAAGATTCATCTCTCAGATGCACACTGCGAGCAGCCATATCGATAACCAAGTCTCTAATGCAGAGCTGCTCAACACAATCACCTTCCGCAGTTACCTTTGTGGGTTCAGTTTCAACTATTTTACTACGCCTGACAACGGCTCGGAGTCGCGCCAACAACTCCCGTGAAGAAAAAGTTTTCGGCAGATAGTCATCGGCTCCCATCTCGAGCCCAACAATACGGTCGGTCTCATCGCCTCGGGCCGTAAACATCAAAACAGGAACCTTTGAATGCTGCCGCAATTGACGTAACACCTCAAAACCGTCGATTTCGGGAAGCATGACATCAAGCAGAACAGCATCAAATGATCCTTGTAAAGCTAATTCCAGCCCAACTTTTCCGGAATGAACAATCTCAACGGCAAACCCCATCGGCTCAAGGTAAGTCTGAATCAGACGGCAGAGTTTCTCATCATCATCAATCAATAGAATTTCCATTGTTCTATCATAGCCGATTTATCGACAAAAAGAATAACTTTTACAAAAGCTTTACAAAAAAGTTGCAAAAAAACATATAATTCTTACATTGACTGGTTATAGTTCACATTAATAAGGTTGGACAAAAAAGTTTTTCAACGATTAATCTAAACAGGAGAATTACAATGGATATCAGAAAAAAACCAATCAACCGAAAGCCACTCACTTTGGCCGTTACTTTGATGATTGCTCTGTTTCTGGCTTTGCCCGCCACTGGCTGGAGTTGGGGGCCGGGCCAGGGTTCAGCTGATAACTTCGCCCAACGGGCAGAAGAGGTCAAGGAGTCCCTCAATCTCGACGAGAACCAAACAAAACTATGGGATGAGATGAAAACGGGAATGATTGAGTTACGTGAACTCTGCCTCCGGCAAGGTGATAATCTGAACGATGGCACTAGACGCCGGATTCTAGCCCGCAATCATCTGCTCATGAAAGCTGAGCTGGCGGCCGAAACATCTGATTTTAATAGTGTTGGCGAAAAACTGAAAGCTGAATATAAGGGTAATTTTGCCGAAGAGTTCAATAAAGTCATTGATGCCCGAGTCGCTTTTTTCAACAGCCTAACTCCGGAACAACGAGACACGATGCTCAAAAAAAGTCACCGTGGCCGACACCATGGCGGGATGGGTGGTAAAGGCAAAAGAGGCATGATGTAACCTCTAAAACTGTAAAGTAAGCAAATAAAAAACCGACCCCTCTGGGGCCGGTTTTTTATTTGCTCCCACTTATTTTTTGCAGCTCTTTAATCAGGGTTTCTAATGGAGGTCTTTGGTTAATGTCGTTGACGTTGATGTAGCGGATTACTCCTTTTTTATCGATAATCACCAGGGTTCTCTCGCTGACGCCGGTTGAGCGCAGAATTCCGAAGCTTTGCGCGACTTTGCCGTGGGGCCAGAAGTCGGAGAGGACTTCAAACCAGAGATGGCCCATCTGTCCGGTCCAGGAGAAGAGGGTCGGGATGTTGTCGACGGAGATCCCCAAAAGAATAGCATCATTAGCCTTAAACAGATTTTCAACGATATTGTATCCCGGCCACTGATCAGAACAGACCGGGGTCCAGGCAGCGGGTACGAAAGAGAGGACAACAATTTTTTTGCCGCGATAATCTTTGAGATGGATAGTTTTGCCGGAAACTGCCGGCAGGGTGAAGTCGGGGGCAATATCGCCAACCTTGACTTTGAGTTGACTGTCAATCGGTGATAAAATTCCGGGATTGTAGATGCTCTCGCTGAAGATTTCGGAAACGGTACAGATGCCTGAGCTGGTAAGCAACAGTGACAACAACAGGGTCAGCATGATGGTGGTTATGTTCTGGCGCATTATTTTTCTCCTTTTACGGGTGGTTCGATAAGTTCAGCAAGTGAATGTAAAAATTTATCCGGGCTCGAAAAACCGCCAAGTTTTGTCAACAAGATTTGATTCTTCTTTTTTCCGCGGTTTGCAATCGCAATGAAAAAAGGTGTCCGGACCTGACCCATATCATTATGGATGGCAAAGTTGGGGTCAGCAAAAAGCTGAAATTTTACTTTGTATTTGTTTTTGAAAATACCGACTTCAAAAGCTGAATTTCCGACCCCGATGCCAATCAGTTTGATTTGTCGGAAAAGTTTCTGGTCGTCCTGCATCAGTTTGAAGAGTTCGTTGACAGCAGGTGCTTCCCGTTGACATAAAGGGCAGTACATGCTGAAAATCTCGACTAGAAGTATATCGCAGTCAATCTGCGTGGAGGAAAAAGTTGTTGTAGTAATATCGGTCAATTCCAGATAGTTGCGGATTGATTCCTCTGTAGGTGAGGTCAGGTTGATTTCCGGCAGCGACTCACCAATAGTTGGGGGCGGAGTTGTCTCCGGGTGCGGGGCTGGAGTGAAACTGGTACAGCCGGAGAATATAAAAAGCAAAGAAGTGAAAAGTAGAGTAAAGTGAATTAGACGGTTTTTTTTCATGACAGAACCCGGCAGCGGTTTTTGAGGGTGCCGATTCCGGCAATCTCGATTTCAATAGTATCTCCATTTTGCATGAAGATAGGTGGTTCACGAAAAACTCCGACTCCGCTCGGGGTGCCGGTCATGATTATGTCGCCGGGTTCCAAGGTGAAATGGCGGCTCAAATAGCTTACAAGTTTCGCAACCGGAAAGATCATATTGGCGGTGTTACTCTGCTGCATGATCTGACCGTTCAGGCGTGAGCAGATAGAAAGTGTTTGTGGATCTTTTATTTCGTCACTGGTAACAATCCAGGGGCCGATTGGACAGAAGCTGTCGAGTGATTTACCGCGTATCCATTGTTTGTCACCAAATTGGAGATCACGGGCGCTAACATCATTGCCGCAGGTGTAACCAAAAACCTTTGTCATGGCTATGTCCGGGGCGCAGTTTACGGATTTCTCACCGATTATTACCGCTAGTTCCGCTTCAAAATCAACTTTTTTAGTGATTTGAGCGGTCCAGGTGATATCATTTCCCGGGCCGTTAATCGAGCTCGGAAATTTGGCGAAAATTAGGGGTTCTTTCGGATTTTCGATGTTTCCTTCAGCGGCGTGGTCGGCGTAGTTTAAGCCGATGGCAATAATTTTCCCCGGCCGGTTAACGGGGGCGGCTAGATTGACGGAATTTAGAGGCAGGCTGGAATTACTTGCCGCCAGCGGTCGTCCAGCGACCAGCCAGGCGTGAAAATCACCGCTGTAGGTCAGCGGAAAAAGTTCATCTCCCTGCACGATTCCCAGACGGAGACCGGAACCGGTTTTAAACTGAGCAAGTTTCATTATTCATTCTCCTGAGTTCTAATTTTTCTACTTTTGCCTTTTTTCTGTCAACATGTCAATAATCTTTTGCCATCAAATAGCGGGCGTGATACAAAAGAGAATCAAAATATGATTATTTTATAGATGATTATGTACTTTAATATCAGGAGTGACGTTGAAAATGGCAGATAAGAACAGAAACAATTCATTGCAACGAGTCGTGGTTTTTCAGGAGCGGGGCAGCGGTGATAAGAAGATTGCCGGGATTGAAGAGTATGCGCCGGGTCGTTTTGAGCTTGAGGTGGTTTCGATCGATGACCAGCTGCCGGCTATGGTTGACGAGCCGGAAACTTATTTCCCGAAAGAGTTGCAGGCTGATCTGGTGCTTGGTTTTTTGCAGCACCCCGACCTGTCGGCGGAGTTGCTTAAGCGTTGTCAGGAAGCGGAGATTCCTTTTGTCGCTTCAGCTAAGAAATTTCCGGCAGCTTTTCAGTTGGCAACCCCGCCAATATGATGTTCTCTGCCCCGGCTGGTCTGGCTGGGCGAGTATGGTGAGCATTTTGGCACTCCAGAGGTGGATGTGGAAGTCGAAAATGGTAAATTGAAATCAATTAAGGTCTTGCGCGGGGCTCCTTGTGGGGCGACCTGGCGGGCGCTTGAGAAGCTGGTCGGGATGGATGTTTCCGAAGTTGCGACCCGATATGGTCTTGACGTTCAATTTCAGTGCAGTGCTGATCCTGCCGGTTGGGACCCGCTTTGGGGAAAAAGTCCGGTTCATCTTGCGGCTGATATGCACTTTAAGGCTTTAGAAAGGGCTTTAAAAGAAGCTCTATCGACTGAAAATAAAGGGTGATCAGCGTGGTTAGCAGTCAGCAGATATTTTTCACAGCTCTTGCTAAAATTGCTCAACTGCTGGCCGGTGAGGGTGAGTTTCAGAAGACCATGGAAGCTATTTTAGTGCGTCTGGCGCGTTTAACCGGAATGAAACGTGGCATGATCTCACTTTATCGGCGTGATCTGGAGCAGATTCATGTCGATATTACCTACGGTATCCCCGATACTTCAGAACCGGTTTTTTATCGCCTTGGTGAAGGGATCACCGGGCGCGTGGTTGCCAGCGGTCGGCCGATTGCAATCCCGCGGATTGACCAGGATTCGCTTTTTCTGGATCGGGCCGGAGCCCGCAGTAAAATCGATCGTGCGACTTTGGCTTTTCTCTGTGTGCCAATTAAATTTGCGGGTCAGGTGGTCGGGGCGCTTTCGGTTGATCGCGCTGCCAAAGGGGCTGATCTTGCCGGTGAATTAGAATTTTTAGAGGTGGTGGCCAATCTTCTGGCGCCGCGGGTGCATGTGCGCCGGGTGCAGGAAGAGAATATGCGATTAAAAGAGGCGATCGGCCGGCACGGGCCGATGGGAACCGTGGTTGGTAATGCCAATTCGATGCGCCGAGTAGCAGAGCAGATTGATCAGGTGGCCCAGACTATGACAACGGTTTTGATTACCGGTGAAACCGGCACCGGTAAAGGATTGGTTGCTAACGAGATTCATTATCGGAGCCCGCGCCGTGATAAATCGATAGTGCGGCTTGATTGCGGCGCAATTCCGGAAAATCTGGTTGAAAGCGAGATTTTCGGCCATCAGAAAGGTGCTTTTACCGGAGCCATTGAAAAGCGGATTGGTAAATTTGAGCTGGCGCACGGAGGCACAATTTTTCTTGATGAGATTGGCGAACTTCCGCTCGCCTCTCAGGTCAAGTTGCTGCGGGTTTTGGAGGAGCATGAGTTTGAACGGGTTGGCGGCGGCGAAACCATAAAAAGCGATGCCCGGGTTGTTATTGCAACTAACCGTGATCTTGAAAAAGAGGTCGCCGCCGGCCGTTTTCGTTCAGATCTCTTTTATCGTTTAAATGTTTTTCCTATCCATCTGCCGCCGCTCCGCGAACGCGGTGCCGATATTATCCTGCTGGCGGATTTTTTCGTTCAGAAACGGGGCGCAGCGATGGGTTGCAAAGTCTCCCGAATAGATTCGTCGGCCATCGATATGCTGATTTCCTATCACTGGCCCGGTAATGTCCGGGAGTTGCAGAATGCTCTTGAACGGGCAATGGTTTTGGCGACTGACGGTATTATTCATGGTTATCAGCTGCCGCCATCACTGCAGTTGGCTTCTTCCGGGGATGAGAGTGAGTCTGCGGAAGATGGTGGTGCCAATTTTCAGGCCATGGTCAAATCTTACGAGACGACCCTGATTGTCGAAGCGTTGAAAAAAACCCGGGGCAACCAGACTAAAGCCGCCAAATTGCTGGGTACGAGTAAACGGGTAATCCAGTATAAGGTTACTCATCACGAGATTGATTATAGAAAATATCGTGGTGTCAAGGTGTGATTACGATACAAAAATGTAGATTTTCCAATAGGAAAATCTACATTTTTGTATCGTATATTGCAAAGTGTTGAATTCATAACTTTAAATATAGATGAATGCCCGTTTTAACTGCGGCCTAACGGTAGTGACTAATAAAAATCGATACTATAATGTATCGATTTTTTTGCGTTATGAGGTTATTTCATTTTTTGTGCAGGTTGAAAGATGTAGGCATAGACTCAATATACGACTTTTTTTTACGAAGGAATTCAGGTTGGCACGGCCTCTGCAATAGAGCTTGCCAGATTAAAATTATGGAGAATTTTTATGAAAATCAGAGAATTAAATAATCGAAAACATAGTTGTCATTGGTTGATAACTTTAGGAGTTTTGGCAGGCTTGCTGCTGCTGCCGGCGGCAACCCTTTGGGCCGGTGAGAGTCAGCCGGCAATTGATACCGGCACGACTGCCTGGATGCTGACTTCAACCGCGCTGGTGTTGTTGATGGTGCCGGGTCTGGCGATGTTTTACGGCGGCCTGGTGCGAACCAAAAATGTTTTGGGAACGATGATGCACAGTTTTGCGGCGATGGGAATTATTGGAGTGTTGTGGGTTGTGTTCGGCTACTCGATGTCTTTCGGTAAAAGTGTGCTTGGTGGCTGGTGCGGCTGGAATTCGGATTACTTTATGTTGCAGGGGATTGATGATGTTATCCTGGATGCTGGAGTTCCCGAATATGTGTTTGCTATGTTTCAGGGTAAATTCGCAATTATTACGCCGGCCTTGATTGCTGGAGCCTTTGCCGAACGGGTGAGTTTCCGGGGTTACTGTCTCTATATTACCCTCTGGATAATTCTGGTTTATAGTCCGCTTTGTCACTGGGTCTGGGCTTCGGACGGCTGGATTTTTAATCTCGGTGCTGATGGCGCGATTGATTTCGCCGGAGGTACAGTTGTTCATATTTCAGCAGGGGTTAGCGGTTTGGTAGCGGCGTTGTATCTTGGGGCCCGGCGGGGCTATCCCAAAACCGCGATGCACCCAAATAATCTGGTTATGACTTTGATGGGAGCTGGATTGTTATGGGTCGGCTGGTTTGGTTTTAACGCCGGAAGTGCTGTTTCCAGTGGTCTCGATACCGCTCGGGCTCTGACCGTAACTCAGGTTGCGGCGGCTGCGGGCGCGGTGGCCTGGTTGATTATTGAGGCGATCCATTTAGGTAAAGCTACGACTCTGGGTATCGTCAGCGGTATTTTGTCCGGTCTCGTAGTGATAACTCCGGCGGCCGGGGTCGTAAAACCGGCGGGGGCAATTTTTATGGGAATGACGGCCTCTTTAGTCTGCTATTTCGGCCTCTCTCTCAAAGAGAAACTCGGTTATGATGATAGTCTTGATGCTTTTGGGATCCACGGTGTAGCCGGTATCTTAGGGGCGCTGATTCTGGTTTTCTTTATTCGCGACAGCTGGATGCATGATGCGGCGGCAAATGTCGGCGGCAGTTGGAGTGTGATGCAGCAGTTTATGGTCCAGTTCAAGGCGGTCGCGGCAACGATTCTTTATACAGTGATTGTCAGTGGTGTTCTGGTGGTTCTGGTTGATAAAACCGTAGGCTTTCGGCTTTCAGAAAGTGATGAAAAATCAGGCATGGATCACGCCGTCCACGGTGAACATGGTTACGGACTGATCAATCTTAACTGACGAATGCACATTCTTAAAATAGAGAGGATATAAAAATGCAACTTGTTACCGCAATTATTCAACCGGATAAACTTGACGATGTCAGGGAAGCTCTGGTGGCGGCCGGAATCTCGCGGATTACCACGAGCCGAGTCACCGGTCACGGACAGCATCAGGATCAGCAGCATTCCAGCGAACGGCTCTATCGCGGGCAGAAGGTGATACCGAACCTGATTCCTAAAATCAGGATGGATATTGCCTGCAACGATGAGTTTGTCGATATCGCAATTGCAGCGATTTTGAAATCGGCCAAACATGACGGCGGCCGGATTGGCGACGGTAAGATTTTTGTTACCGAATTAAAGCGGTGTATCCGTATCCGTACCGAAGAGAGCGGCAGTCAGGCTGTCTGAGTATAATTTTTTTTAAGGTAAGTTACCGGCTAATTGAACTTCTAACTAAAATCCAGGAGAATGCTTTTTTATGGATAAAACCAGTACATGTAAAATGCAGGCGTCGCCCGCAAAAGAGACCT
>Ga0164318_10002510_pt1 | contig 17085 bp, 13 predicted proteins | sample GuaBasSedimGuay9_FD_113734 | JGI IMG/M metagenome (GOLD analysis project Ga0164318, IMG submission 113734) | Subseafloor sediment microbial communities from Guaymas Basin, Gulf of California, Mexico - Guay9, Core 4571-4, 0-3 cm | ecosystem: Environmental > Aquatic > Marine > Hydrothermal vents...
GCTATACCAAAACCTAATGAGATCGCCATAGGTTGGATAATAAGTGCCTGACCACTTGCAAAAAATATCATGGAAGAAAGTCCCAGTACTGTTGTGATGGAAGTCAGCAGGATAGGTCTGAGTCTGTGTCCGGCTTTTTCCATCATTTCACTCTGTTTTTTTGAACCTTTAATGAATGAGAGCATGATCAACCCGTCGTTTACAACAACCCCGGAAAGTCCGATCATTCCCATGACACCCGGCATAGTCAGGTTGATACCCATGATGTAAGTACCGACCAATGCACCTACTATTGAGAGAGGGATCGTAGAGATAATAATGAGAGGGAGGACAAGAGAGTTAAACATCCACACCAGGGAAATGAAGATAAGGAAGAGAGCAATAAGTGCAGCCTGCGACATCTCTTCTTTCATCTGCTTGTTCTCTTTCTCTTCCCCTTTAATGATCACTTTAATGCCCTCTTTTTCAAAGTTCTCAAGAAGCGGTTTGATCTTTTCCATAACTTCTGTTGCCAAAATAGTTTTACTCTCAACTCTGGCAATGACTGTGCGTACTCTGTCACCATCATCTTTAAAGATCTTGACATAAGACTTCTTATAGATAAAATCACAAACTTCATCCAGACGAACCACTGATTTGCCATCAGGCGTGGTGAGTTTCACTGCATTTATTTCAAGATCTTCATCTTTGTTTGGATCCTCAATGCGTACACGGATCAAACCTTTTTCATCAAACATCTTCCCGTACTCACCTTTAAGAAATGTTCCTTTAAGCACAGAGGTGACATAGGCTTCAGAAAAACCTAACATTTGACCATACTCATTGACGCGCAATTTTAATTCCTTCACCCCTTCTGTTGCATTGTCAGTCACATCAAAAACACCTTTAATTTTAGAAAGTTCTCCTTTGAGTTGTGCTATGGCTTTAAGCTGTTTTTGCTCATCAAGTACATTTAAACCTATCTCTATATCGTGTCCCACGATCCCTGTTTGAGGAACAAAAAGATTGATCTCTGAAAATGTATGTTCTCCATTCTCTAACTTCATCTCTTTAAATGCTTTGATGACATTCTTTTGAGTATTTTTAGCGATCATCTGTGCTTTCTCTTTACGTATCATATCGGAGCCGTCATATTCCAAAGAAAAAATGGGATTTAAATAAGTATCAAAAAAGTTTTCCGGTGCTTTTTCATGCAGGTTGATAAAAATATGAAAAAGGTTCGTACCTGTTTCAAAGGTTTGGTCAGAGTTAAAAAGTATCCCTATGACAGATGTGATGGATGAAACTTCTCCTTTTCCACCCTGCTCTTTATAGTATGCCAACAGTTTGTGTTCGATTTGCGTTACAAGTTGTTCAGTATCTTCAAGCTTTGAATTGACATCTACTTTTCCATTCAGATAGATCTGTGTTGAGTCAAATTCAGGAAAAAGTTTAAATTTTGTCAATCCCAGCATACCTACGGTTGACAGAATAATAAACGTGATCAGTAAAAAAAGTGAATGTTTTTTTCTTTTTAACAGCTTGCCCAGAAATTTTTCATAGATCACATCCAGTTTTAACCAAAAATCAGACCTGTCATGCTCGTGCTTTGTATCTTTTGTTGAGAAAAACTCTTTGGCATGAAGCGGCAGAAAATAAAAAGCTTCAAATAAAGAAGAGACCAGCAAAATAGAGATCATTACAGGCAGTACTTTCATGAACATGCCCATCTCTCCTGAGAGTATGAGAAGTGGCAAAAAGGCAAAGACCGTTGTCAGGGTGGCTGTCAGTACCGCAGGGAACATTTCCAAAGAGCCGTCTATGGCTGCATCTCTTGGTGTTTTCCCCATTTCCATATGTCTATATATATTTTCAGCCACAACAATGGCTTCATCCACCAGCATACCCAAAGCTATAAGTGCACCAAGCAGAGTCAGCATATTGAGACTGTATCCTATCATATCTGCTGCAATGAGTGTTATCATAAAACTTGCAGGGATCCCTATGGCAACGACCAGTGCGATCTTGTAGTTCACGGACATAAAGAGTGCCAGGAATACAAGTATTAAACCAAAAAGGATATTGGAAGAGACTAGATTTAAACGGTTCTTGATCCAAACTGAAGTGTCCGTATAGACTTCAAACTCAACATCCGTATACTCTTTTTGTACCTCAAGAAGCATTGCTTTTATCTCTTTACTCAAAGCAATAGCATTACCTTCTTTTGTTTTATTGATATTAATAGAAATATTCTGTACACCGTTAAAATGAGAGATCTCATTACTTTGGCTCAAACCAAAAGAGACTTTGGCTATGTCTCCAAGACGTATCCTTTTCCCAGATACAGTAATAAGTGTTGACTCCAGTGCTTCCACACTCTTTTCTCCATTTAATGTAGAGAGGTAGAGGTGGCTGCCTTTTTGTTCTATGGTACCAATAGGAAAAATAGAACTAAGTGATGAAATGGCGCGGTAAACAGACTCTTTAGAGAATTCATATGCTGTCAACTTTTCATTGTCAATTTGAATGAGTACCTCATCATCCGCATCACCTCGAATAGTGATACCGGAAAGATCTTTGTAAGAGCTCAGTCTGCTTTTAAGCTCTTCTGCTACATCCAGCAATCTTTTTTTAGGTACCTCTCCGGAAATAGCAAGCAGCAGAAGTGGAAAATCATGTACTGTGATCTTTGCAATCGGTTCATCCATATCTGCAGGCAGGTCACGCCTGACATTGGAGATCACATCTTTTACATCTGAGAGGATCAACTGGTTGTCAGAACCTACTTTAATGTCTGCTTTAATATTAAAAAACCCATTTTGTATCACTGTATCGATATTTTCAACTTCAGAGATAGTTTTGAGGTCATCTTCTATGTTTTTAACTGCCATCTTGTCCAAAACATCTGCAGAAGCACCAGGGTAACCACCACTGATCGTGATTTGATCCAAAGTAGAGGGAGGAAAGATCTCTTTAGGAATATCCTGATACGCAAAAATAGAGAGTAAAAGCATAAAAGCCATCAAAATATGATTGATGATCGGCTTGTCTATCGCAAAGGTGATAAAGTTTTTTATCATTCATTTTCCGAATCATTGATGACAAAGATCGTATCGGTTACTCTGTTTTTAAATTTCAACGTTTCAACATTTTGTTTTAGTATTATATTTTCTGCTTCAAGTGCTTCTACTTCTCTTTGAATTTTATTCACATTTTTACTCTCATAATAGATCTGATTACTTAAATAGATCTTTATCATAGTCAAAATAAGTACAATAGACACCGCCATGATGATCACAGATACCATACCAAAAGTGATACCGTTAGGTTTTGACTTTTTTTGCTTTTTATGTTGTACTTTTGTAGCCACTAGTTTTCACCTGAACTGTTTTTAAACTTGAAACTTCGTAATTTTGCCGATCTGCTTCTAGGATTGATCTTCAACTCTTCTTTGCTTGCAGTGACCGGTTTTCGAGACAGAGCTTTACCCATGTCATGGTTCTTGCCGCAGGTACAACGCATAGCATGAGGATCACAGATACAGGCACTGCTCCATTTTTTAAAACGGTTCTTTACCAATCTGTCTTCCAAAGAGTGAAAAGTGATCAGGGAGACCACTTCACCTTTAAAGTGTCTAAATTCAATAGAATCGAGCAAACCTTCTATCTCTCCGAGTTCATTGTTAACCTCTATACGGATAGCCTGAAACATCAGAGTGGCCGGATGTATCTTTCCTCCTGAAGGGATGATCTTTTTTGCGATCTCTGCGAGTGCTTTGGCACTCTGGATGGGTGCTTTGGAACGGACTTCTATGATAGCTGCCGCCATTTTACGGTAAGAGCGTATTTCTCCATAAGTATCAAAAATATATTCCAGCTTCTCTTTAGAGTAGTCATTGACCACTTCATAAGCAGACAAAGGAGCAGACGCATCCATACGCATATCCAGAGTCTCTGAAGTAAAAGAGAATCCTCTCTCTTTTTTGTCAAGCTGTAAAGAGGAGACACCAAAATCTGCAAGAAGTGCTGTGATCGGTGCTTCTTCCAATGTAGGAAGAACGGTAGAGAAAGTGCCTTTATAGAGTTTACTTCTCTTTTCAAAAGGCAAAAGTCTTTTTTTGGAAAATACCAAAGCTTCATCATCTCTGTCAATACCAATATGTTTCAGGTGATCATATTTTTTCAAAACTTCAGAACTGTGCCCTGCATATCCTAATGTACAATCAACAAAATATCCTTCAGGTACAGAAGAAAAACTCTCTAACACTTCTTCCAAAAGTACCGGTATATGCGGAGTCTTCACTTGTTTCCTTCATCAATTTCTAATTTCTAATTTCTAATTTCTAATTTAATCGTTATAATACCAAAATAATACAAAATCTTAAATACATAAGAGAATAAAGGCAGATCACCCATGATAGACAAACACTTGATCGCGGATATCAAACATATTTCATTATCACTTTTCAATAAAAACTTTTTTTCTGTCTATCACGGTTCCATCTCTGCAAGACTTGGGACCAGTACTTTTGTCATTAACTCTCAAGACACCATACTCGATGAACTGACAGAAGAATCACTCGTTAAACTTGACTGTCAAAAAAGAGACTACCGATGGAGTCTTGCAAATTCAGATGCGCATATACATGAACTCATCTACAAAACCATACCAAATGCAAAATATGTCTCTTATACCATGCCTCCATACGCCACAGCATTTTCACTCAAACACGGCAAAGTCTCTCCTCAAGACTATTATGGGAAAAAAGTACTGGGAGATGTGATCGTATATGATCCTAAAAATATTGATGACTGGATTGACCGTGCTCCACATGAGATACACCAGTTCTTTCAAAAAAATGACACTCATCTGCTTCTCATTAAAGGGTTTGGTGTCATTTGTTACGATAGAGATATTATTGAAATGGCAAAAAAAATATCTATTTTGGAAAACTCATGCCGCATACTTGCACTTAGTGCAACACTCTAAAGTAAGACACTATGCTTGATATTATTGTCATGACTATTTTTATAGCCACTCTGACAAATCTTATATTGACACGTTTTCATATTCCTACGATCATAGGCTATATTGCTACGGGTATCATTATTACCTATATTTTACAGCTTTCACAGGCTGGACATTCAGAACAACTGCATACTCTTGCAGAGTTCGGGATCGTTTTTCTTATGTTTACCATTGGACTTGAATTTTCTATACACCATCTTGTCAAAATGCGTAAAGAGGTTTTTCTCTACGGAGGTCTACAGGTAGGTTTGAGTATGTTGGCTTTTTTTCTTATTGCTTTTTACCTTTTCCATCTCAATGTGCAGGCATCAATTGTCATTGCAGCGGCATTAACTCTCTCGTCAACAGCAATTGTTCTGAAGATACTTAACAGCAGTCGTGACATTTCCAAAGCTTATGGTAAACGTTCACTGGGGATCCTGATATTCCAGGATATCATGGTCATCCCTATATTGCTCATGATCACAATCTTGTCTTCCAATAACATTTCTATGAATGAGTTACTTTTAAAAACTGTATTTGATGCGTTTTTACTCTTTGTTGCATTATGGGCATTTGGTAAATTTATCCTTGATCCTTTTTTCAATGAAGTAGTAAAAAGTAATTCAGATGAGATATTCATCGGGTCTGTACTTTTTGTGGTCATGGGTGCTTCTGCACTTGCATATGCTTTAGGTTTTTCTTACTCTTTGGGTGCATTCATTGCTGGTATGATCATTGCAGAGACACGATACAAACATCAGGTAGAAGCTGACCTGATACCATTTAGAGATCTGCTTCTTGGGATCTTTTTCATTACTGTAGGTATGCAGATAGACTTTTCCGTCATTGCCACTCATTACCTGACCATACTGGGACTTTTATTCCTCTTTACTGTTGTCAAAACAATGATAATTTTTATGCTTCTTGTTAGATCTGCAGGAAAACGTGTGGCACTTAAAACAGCATTGGCACTCTTTCAACTGGGAGAATTTGGTCTTGTTATTTTTGAATTGGCAAAAAAACAATCACTGGTAAACCCAGAAATTTCACAAATACTGATTGTTACCATCACGATCTCCATGATACTTACACCTTTTGTATTGAGAAACATTGCATCTATTGCAGATCTCATACTGCGTGAAGAAGATACAACAGATATACAGATCGAAAAAAACAAAGATCTGCATGACCATATTATTTTATTGGGCTATGGTCGCCTGGGTAGAAAGATCTCTGAAAAACTAGATCATCGTTCTGTAGAATATATTGCCATTGAACATAATATATATAATGTAAAACAGGGACAAAAAGAGGGAAAAAGTGTTATCTTCGGAAATGCTGCTAGTAAATCTATACTCGAATCAGTCAATATCAAAGAAGCTGCTGTTGTGATCGTGGCACTTGACAACTCTGAAAAATTGCATCTCATTTGTGATGTACTTACGCAAGTTGCTACCAAAGCAAAGGTTGTCATAAAGGTTGATAAATTCCTGGAAAAAGAGATGCTCTCCGAAGAGTTCCCCAAATATGAAATACTTGTAGGAACCGAGCAAATGGCGAGAGGAATGGTAGATTCAGTATTAAAGTGTCAATTACCCTGAGATTAATTTAAATGTTGTCATTTTTGTAAGAAATTTTTGTTATACTTAAACATTATTAATCCATTAGGTAAATTTAGACAGGATATCTTACTATGAACCAGACAAAAAAGAGATTAAGTATCATTAATCTTGCAATTTCTATTACAGATATAGAAACCATACAACTTCAAATTCTCAAACTCAGACTGATCAAAAGCGATGAAAAGATCCAAGAGATCCTCCAAACCCTGCAAAATGAAAATTATGCACAGGCACAGGCACTTATCACGGAATATATTGATACCCCCAATAAAGAGATACTGCAACGTACTTTCCAGGAAGAAGTAAACAAACAGACTCCGGAAGAAAAAGCACTTATCGATGAATTTGACCTTTTTACTGTTGAAAACAAAACACAAGAAGCGAAATCTGAGGTACATATCTTGGATCTTGATGAAATGTTGGAACTTGGAGGCATGGAAGTATCACAGGGTAAAAAAGAAGTCTATGCACCAAAGGAAGATACGGAGATACACACACTGGATCTTGATGATATGTTAAAACTTGAAGAGGGAGCAAGAGAAGAACAGTCCAAAACAGTACATAAGACAGCTAACTTTGATACTTTGCTCAATATAACTCATGAAGATATACTCCCGGACAATATTGACATAGACATAAGCCATAAAGAGACCAGTGACTTCTGGGAAGAAGAGGTAAGTGCACCTTCTTTAACAGAAGAGATCCCTAAAGACACTTTCTTTGACCTTGAAGACTCTGAAGTCTTGAGTGAAACAGACAATGAAGTAGAAGATGATCTCTTTGCCCCAGTACTTAGTCAGGAAGACCCTCTGGCAAAAGAAGCTGTAGAAGAAGACTTCATGGTAAAAGAAATGCTTTTAGAAGAGTTGCCTGCAGCCCAAGCTGATAACAGTGAAAAAAAGATTTCAGATGAATTCATTGAATACGAAGTTCAAAATATCTCCTTAAACAACCTTCATGCTCCTGAACAGGAAGAGATCCAGGAAGAAGAAACGATTATCTCTACTGAAACTGTACACTGCAAAGCCATACCTTATATTGATCAGAAATTTAAAAATATGAATGTACAGTATCCTATGACAGAAAAGTCAGATGAAAGATTTAATTCAGTTGATGACTGGCTGCTTAAAATTTCAAACGAGGGATATACTGAAAAAGACGTGGAATCTGTACTGGAGAGAATAGACAAGATACGTTCTGAAAACAGATCTGAAGCAGCACAACTCTTACTTATCTGTGCTGCGACAGAATCCAAGTATGCACAATTCAGACTGGCAAGGACACTCTACAAAGGTGACATTCTTCAAAAGAATCTGCCTGAAGCATTTACACTCATCAACCGTCTGGCGATCAATGATGACTTCCCTGAAGCCATCTGCGACTTGGCACAGTTCTATGAACACGGTGTGGGCATAGCAAAAGACAAAGAGAAAGCCCAAATGCTCTATGAAGAAGCGATGGATGCAGGTATCAAAAGAGCCACAGAACATTTTAAAAGACTGGAAAAACAAAATAATGGTTTCTTTTCATTTTTAACAAAATAAAAACCTCTATTATATATTTTTGATCCCTTCATAAGCAACATTCATCATCTTGTCTATCTCTTCATAAGAGATGATATAAGGTGGCATAAAATAGATAATATGCCCAAGAGGTCTCAATAAGACTCCTTGGCTCAGTGCATATTCATAAATACGTAATCCAATTCTTTCTTTGACATCATAGCCCTGCAGTTCTATAGCAGTGACCATACCCTGTTGTCTCACCTCTTTGACATTTGAGAGTGCCTGGAATTTACCCAGTTTGTTCTTTATATAAGATGCTTTCTTTTCATTGTCTGCAAGTACATCATTATTTTCAAAAATTTCAAGTGTAGCCAATGCAGCAGCACAGGCCAGAGGGTTTCCTGTATAAGAATGAGAGTGTAAAAAAGCTTTATGTTCATTATAGTCACAATAAAATGCATTATAAACAGTATCAGATGTCATTACCACAGAAAGAGGAAGGTAACCTCCTGTCAAGCCTTTAGAGAGTGTCATAAAATCCGGTGATATCACAGTATGATCAAAGGCAAACATTTTGCCTGTACGCCCAAACCCTGTCATGATCTCATCTGCAATGAGATGTACATCATAGGCCTCTGTCAGCTTTCTTGCACCTATGAGATAATCAGGATGGTACATATGCATACCCCCTGCCCCCTGAATAAGAGGTTCTACGATCAATGCTGCTATCTCTTCTGAGCGTTCTTCCAGAACTCCGGCTAAAACCTCCAAAGCACTTTTTGCAGCATCTTCACTCTGGTCGGCAGGTACAGGTACTTGCATATTTGATATAAGCAATTGTGCATAGGTTTCTTTATAGAGAGAGACATCACCTACAGAAAGTGCACCTATGGTCTCACCATGATAAGAGTTTGTCAATGAAAGAAAAAGCGGTTTACGTTTTCCCAAATTCAAATGATAATGATAAGACATTTTTAGCGCTGCTTCAACTGCCGAAGAGCCATTGTCAACATAAAAAACTTTTTTTAACTCTTTTGGTGTGATGTTGACAAGTTTATGTGCCAATTCAATGGCTGGCTCATGAGTAAATCCTGCCAGGAGTACATGTTCAAGTGTGTCAACCTGAGTTTTGATCCGCTCATTGATCTTTTCATTGGCATGTCCAAAGAGATTTACCCACCATGAGCTGACAGCATCTATGTAACTGTTTCCCTCAAAATCATAGAGGTAAATGCCTTTCCCTGACTTTATGGGAATTAACGGCAGTGTTTCATGGTCTTTCATTTGTGTACATGGATGCCAGATGACTTCCAGGTCACGTTGCATCATTTCAGTGTTTTTACTTAACATGCTGATCTTACTCCTTTACAGAATCCAAGCCGAAAAATGGCCCGGGTTCAAGGTTATTTAGGTAAAATATTGTACAAATTTTTAGATTGAAGGTAGATGAAAAATGATTAGTTGGATGCAAAAGCACAATAAATACCTGGTATGGACCATATGGGTAGCAACCATCGCATTTATAGGTGCAGGGTTTGTCGGTTGGGGAAGTTATGATTTTGGGGCGAAAGCCGGTAATGTTGCCAAAGTGGGAAGCATTGAAATTCCGCAAACAAAACTCAATACAGTTTACTCTGACATCTATGGGCAAATGAACCAGAGAATGAATGGTCAACTCGATGAGAAAAAAGCAAAAGAGATGGGTCTTGTGCAGCAGGCATTTGCAAGGATAAATACTCAGGCAAAACTACTTAACTTTGCAAAAGATACCGGTATCATTGTCTCAGACAAAGAGATTGCTGATACACTCGCGGGTATTGCAGCATTTCAAAAAGACGGACAGTTCAATAAAAAGATCTATCAGGGTTTCCTCCAGTCAAGAAGAATGAAAGCCAAAGTATTTGAAGCGCAGTTAAAAGAGGAACTCACCATTACAAAAACACTGGATCTTCTCAATGTTGATGCTCTTCCACTGGAAATTGAAACTATCTCATCGGCAATGAATGTCGCTGACAAAATTGCCTACAAAGTATTGACAGCAGATGATGTCAATATTTCTCTTGATGAAAGTAAAGTGAAAACATTCTGGGAAACAAAAAAAGATAACTTCATGACTCCAAAAACATATACGCTGGATCTTGTATGGACACAAAGTTCTGCCACAGAAGTATCAGAAGAGGAAATCAAAGAGTTCTACAACACTAACTCATTCAACTACACAGACGCAAGGCAAGCAATTGTCATTTGAGGAAGCGAAAGAGAAAGCAAGTGCTGATCTTAAAGTAAAAAAAACAAAAAAAGCAGCACAGAAAAATTATATAGCTTTCAAAAAAGATAAACTGAAAAACAGTGAAACACTTACACTGGCACTTAATGACAGTACATTGACAAAAGAGATATGGGATGATATTCAGCAAAAAAATATTGAAGACATCACTAAACCGAAAGTTGTTGCTGACAGATATGCCACTGTCAAGATCAAAAGCATCAAAGAGCCTCAGACAAAAACGTTTGAAGAAGCGAAAGAAGAAGTATCTGCCATATATGCTTTGGAAGCAAAAAAGAAAGCACTTTTGAAACTCGCAGAAACAACACTTAAAAACTTCGATACAAACAATGCTACAGTGTCCGATTTTGTTACTTTAGAGAAGCATGACAACCTAAAACCATTAAATTTACAGGAAAGTTTACAATTTTTACAAAAACTCTTTACATCTTCAGAAGAAAACGGTATTATAAGCGTATTGGATAAAGTTATAGTTTACAATATTATGGATCAGAAACTCTTACCGATGGACAACAATAAGAGTGATCTTCTAAAACAGACTGTTAATCAGATCAAAGCAAATATATTTGAAGCTAACCTCATAAAAATGTTAGACAGCAAATATCCTACAGAAGTGTATATGGAAGGACTTACAAATTGAGTAACACAATTTTAGCTATAGACATCGGTTCCACAAAAATATGTGCTATCATAGCTGAGATTGATAAAGGTGATATTCAAATACAGGGACACGGTATTTCCAAATCCCAAGGTATCAAAAAAGGTGCCATCACAAATATAGAACTTGCATCAAAGTCCATCAAAAAAGCGATCAACGATGCCAAACGCATCGCTGGGAGCAATATCACTTCAGCTACAGTTTCCATCTCAAACGCATATGCAAAAAGCCTCAACTCTACAGGTATTGTCAACATACCGCATAAAGACATCTCTATTAAAGAGATCACGCGTGTCATGCAAACAGCACTTTATAATGCCAATGTACCCAATGAATATGAAGTCATTCATGTATTGCCTTACAACTTCAGAGTAGATGATCAGGATTATATAGAAGATCCTTATGGTATGAATGCTTCCCGTATGGAAGTAGATGTCAATATTATTATGACACAAAAATCAAATCTTTCAAATCTTAAAAAAGCTGTTCGATCAGCAGGTGTTGAAATAGACGGCATTGTACTAAGCGGATATGCCTCCGCTATAGCCACTATGGATGAAGATGAAAAAGAACTGGGTGTAACAGTTATTGACTTGGGTGGTCAGACATCCAACTTGGTCGTACACACAGGAAACTCCATCAGATATAATGACTTCCTTGGTGTTGGCTCCAACCATATTACCAATGACCTTTCTATGGCACTGCATACACCTTTACAAATTGCTGAAGGTGTAAAAATACGTCACGGTAATCTTATAGAAACTTCCAATGAAGTTATTGAACTACCTATTATAGGAGACGAAGAGAACCGTAACGGTGTCTCACTTGAGATCGTACACTCTGTGATCTTCTCGCGTGTTGAAGAAGCCCTTATGATATTGGCAAAATCCCTGGAAAAATCTGCACTTAAAGAGCAGATCGGTGCAGGAGTCATCTTGACAGGCGGGATGACAAAGCTTAAAGGTATCAGAGAATTGGCACAGTCTATTTTTACAGGAATGCCTGTACGTATTGCCTATCCGCGTGAAGTTGAAGGTCTTTTTGATGAACTTAAAGATCCATCATTTTCTACCGTGATAGGTTTACTTCTTTATAAAGCAGGCGAACATACACAGTATGAGATCAATTTCCAACAGGAGTTGATGCATTCAAAAGATATGTATACAGATGATCTTGATGATATCCGTATCAACAATACCGTTGAAGATGTAAAAAAGAAAGAAGTAAAAAATGAGCTACAACAAGATCAGAATGATCACGAACCTATCAAGTTTGATGATCTACCTGATCTAGGAAAAGAGAATAGCAATCCATTTAAAAAACTGACAAATTGGGCAAAACAGTTATTTTAGCAGTTTTTTAAATACATATCAAAAAAAGGAGGAAGAAATGGAAGAGTTCAACATAGACATAGTCGAAACGAAATGTAATACAAACGGTGCCAAGATCAAAGCGATCGGTGTAGGTGGCGGAGGTGGTAACATGATCAACCACATGATACAGGAGGGGATCAATTCTATTGATCTGATCGTAGCAAACACAGATTCACAGGCATTGGATTCATCACTTGCACCTTTCAAGATGCAACTTGGTATCAATGCGACCAGAGGTCTTGGGGCGGGAATGGTTCCGGACAAAGGTAGAGAAGCAGCGCTGGAGAGTTTTGAAGACATTAAATCAATGCTTGAAGGTTCTGACATTGTATTCATTTCTGCCGGTCTTGGCGGTGGTACAGGTACAGGTGCTGCACCAATTATTGCCCAGGCAGCAAAAGAGATCGGTGCATTAACTGTTTCTATTGTCACTTCTCCTTTTAAATTTGAAGGTAGAAAAAGAACAAAACTTGCTAAAGAAGGTTTAGAAGAACTTAAACGTGAATCTGACTCTATTATTGTTGTGCCAAACGAAAAACTTCTTTCTATTGTTGAAAAGAACCTTGGTATCAAAGAGAGTTTCAGAATGGTCGATGATATTCTTGCTCAAGCCGTTGGCGGAATCTCAAAAGTGATCCTTTCTCATGGAGAAAATGACATTAACCTTGACTTTGCCGATGTTAAGACAGTTATGGGTCACAGAGGTCTTGCCCTCATGGGTGCAGGTTACAGTACAGGAACCAATGCAGCCTATGATGCAGCAAAAGCAGCCATTGAGTCTCCACTGCTTGACAACATTTCTATTGATGGTGCGATGGGTGTATTGGTACACTTTGATATTCACCCTGATTATCCTATTATGGAGATCGGTGAAGCTATGAATATTGTTGAAGAGTCTGCAGATGAAGATGCTTCAGTGATCTTTGGTACAACAACCAATGAAAATATGGATATTGATGAAGTACGTATTACCATTGTTGCAACAGGATTTGAAGATAAGAATGCCATTGCTGAACCAACAGTAAGAAAACAGGCAACACTTCCTGAATCAAACACAACAATGATCAATACACTTAGATCTGCAAACAAAATGGTTGTCGGCGGATATAATGGTGATCATGAAGACATTTTGGATGTTCCTACATTTCTTAGAAAACAAATGGATTAAACAGAACCACTCCTTTTAACTAACAAGACAGAGAGACCTCTTCCTCTCTCTGTCCGACTATACATCCTTATTATTTAATAAAACCCTCTACATAATTTTGCTATGATTACTAAATTTTTAGTTAGGATCTCAAATGAAATATATTAGAAAACTTTCAACACTTGCCGCAACCGGTCTTGGTACGGTACTTATGACAGGCGTAACAGGCTGTACACAACAGACTCAGGAGCAGGCACAAGCCAAAGGTGCCTTTGTCATCATTGAAGAGACAGCTAAGGGAAAATACAAGATAAAAGATGAATTCCCGGCAGATGAAACACGTATTGTACTTAAGCAGCTTGACGGTGTGGAGCGTGTCTTAACAAAAGAGGAAATGGACAAACTTGTCAAAGATGAAGAAGCAAAGATCGACAACGGTACTTCTACACTGACACAGAAAAACCCTGAAGTTTCACAGGGTATGGGATTGGGTTCTGTTTTACTATCAAGTATTGCTGGTGCAATGATTGGTTCATATATCGGAAACAAACTTTTTGGCAATCAAAACTACCAAAATAACCGAAAAGCAGGATACAAATCACCTTCCACCTACTCCAGATCTAAAAAGAGTTTTTCAAAAGCTAAAAAAAGTACAAGTAAAAGATCTGGTTTCTTTGGCAATAAAAAGGGTTCATCAAAAAGTGGCGGATTCTTTGGTGGTTAATGTATGATACCTTTACAAAAAACCACTATACTTGACAAAGACTATCTTGAATCTTTAGGCTTTGTCTGGCATACAGATTCTGATGACACTTCATATATTTCAGATGAACTTGTTGTCATTTCAGAAGAAGAGGCTGAAGCCTATTATGAAGCTACCAATACACTCTATGATATGTTTGTTGAAGCTGCAGAACATGTGGTCGAAAACGATCTTTTTCATGAAATAGGTATACCTTTTAACCTGATCGATGCCATCAAAGAGTCGTGGGAGAATGATGTTCACTGGCATCTTTACGGACGTTTTGATCTGGCAGGCGGCATTGACAACAAACCCATTAAACTACTTGAATTCAATGCAGACACACCAACAGCACTATTTGAAACGGCTATAGTTCAATGGGCTATCTTAAAACAAAACAACCTGGAAGAAGAGAGTCAATTCAACACACTGTATGAATCACTGCTTGATAATTTTAAGAGACTGGTTACACTGGAAGAAGATGTTTCTACTTTTGAAGATCGTTATGACGGTTGGAATTTTTTATTTACTTCCGTACGTGGAAATTCCGAAGAAGAAAATACCGTTAGACTGCTTCAGCACATTGCTAACGATGCAGGCTACCATACTGAGTTCGCCTACATTGATGATATTGATTTTTCTGCAGATGAAGGGATCTTTTACAATAATGTAAACTATGAACTATGGTTCAAACTCATTCCATGGGAAGATATAGCGTTAGAAGAGTCAGACTTGGCAATGCTGTTGACTAACATTATAAAAAAGAAGAAGGCGATCATTTTCAACCCTGCCTATACCCTGCTCTTCCAAAGCAAAGGTCTGATGAAAATACTCTGGGATCTCTACCCGAACCACCCTCTTCTTCTTGAAACTTCATTTGAACCTTTAAAGACACAAAAACAAGTTGAGAAACCTATTTTTGGGAGAGAAGGTGGCAACGTAACTATAATAGATGAGAATAATCAGAAAGTAGAAGCCGTAGAAGGTGACTATGAGAGCCATAAGATGGTTTACCAAGCCTATACAGAGCTTCCAACAGATAAAGAAGGTCAGAGTTATCAGGCAGGTATTTTTTATGCTTATGAGGCTTGCGGACTTGGTTTTAGAAAAGGCGGGAAGATTCTTGATAATATGTCAAAATTTGTAGGACATATTGTCAAATGATCCTATACCGACCCTATGCAAAATAATATTTTTACAATACTTTTAATAGATTAATACTTTAGAATAGGAATAGAGATATGCTACAGCTGGTAAAGAGAGTATACAAAAGTTTTTTTCTGATCATATTCTACTCTAGCGTACTTTTTGCCGGGAAGATCATACCGGCTGCCGAACAGCCAGAGCTTTATCTTCCTCTGCTAAAGGGAAAACAGATTGCACTGGTTGTCAATCACTCATCTTTGGTGGGGAAAGAACATTTGATTGATACTCTTTTGAAACATGGTATCAAGGTTCAGAAGATCTTTGCTCCCGAACATGGTTTTCGAGGTAAAGCAGATGCCGGCGCCCATATCAAAAATTCTCGTGATACACAAACCGGACTTCCAATTATTTCACTTTACGGCAAACATAAAAAGCCAACAAAGGCAGATCTGAATGGGATCGATCTGATCTTATTTGATATTCAGGATGTAGGTGTCCGCTTTTATACGTACCTCTCAACTCTGCACTACATTATGGAAGCAGGAGCGGACCGGCATATTCCTGTCATTGTTCTGGACAGACCCAATCCGAATGCACACTATATTGACGGACCTCTTCTCGAAAAAAAGTATCGTTCTTTTGTTGGACTTCACCCGGTACCTCTTGTCTACGGAATGACTATCGGAGAGTATGCCAGAATGATCAATGGCGAGAGATGGCTTAAAGCAGGTAAAGAGGTAGCACTTACTGTCATACCGTTGGCCAACTACACACACCAAAGTTTCTACTCTCTTCCTGTCAAACCATCACCTAATTTACCTAATAAACTGGCTGTCATTCTCTATCCATCTCTGGCATTCTTTGAAGGAACAGTTATTTCAGCAGGGAGAGGCACTAAAAAACCTTTTCAGCTTTATGGTGCACCTAAATATAAAGTAAAAAAGTTTTCTTTTGTTCCTCGGTCAAGACCGGGAGCTAAATATCCAAAGTTCAGAGGTCAACGATGTTATGGTGTTGATCTCAGTAGAACAGACTTCAAAACACAGTATGAAAAGAAGCGCCTGGACCTTAGCTATCTTCAAAATGCTTATGCCAACTATGCAGATAAAAAGAAGTTTTTTCTTAAAAACAGGTTCATAGATAAACTCTCTGGTTCCGATAAGTTACGTAAGCAGATAGAATCAGGTGTATCGGAAGAAGAAATCCGAAAAAGTTGGGAAAAAGATCTTGTCAGCTTTAAAAAAATACGGAAAAAGTATCTTATTTACCCCTAGGAATAACAGGACGGTAGTGTACACCTTGAACTTTAAGGCGTTTTATTCCTTCACCGGATGCACGTTTTTGGAAGATCTTCCAATTGCGATTTTTTTGTTCTGTCCATGCCACTTCGGACAGTGCAAAAGCCCTGGGCCAGGCAAGATAATCTGCGATCTTTTCATTTAACAGTGTTTCAGACCAGAGACATGCTTCTACCCCACGGATATAAGGGGAGTTCCCCGGATTGAATGTGTAGGTTTTATGGCTACTGACAGGAGTTGACCAGGTATGTCCCGGTTCCTTTTTACTTCTTGTATATTGTTGATCAAAATAGAGATACTGAACCGGTGACATAATGA
>Ga0164318_10002512_pt1 | contig 17077 bp, 12 predicted proteins | sample GuaBasSedimGuay9_FD_113734 | JGI IMG/M metagenome (GOLD analysis project Ga0164318, IMG submission 113734) | Subseafloor sediment microbial communities from Guaymas Basin, Gulf of California, Mexico - Guay9, Core 4571-4, 0-3 cm | ecosystem: Environmental > Aquatic > Marine > Hydrothermal vents...
TTAAATATCTTTCCTCTCTCTTTAATCATTATTTTTTCAAGCATTCTTTTGAATTCACTTGCTAATTGCTCAATAATTAATTTATTCGTTGGTTCACCTCCTTGAAATAATTTTTAAATAAAATCTACACAAAAGCATCTCTTTCTTTAAGGGCTGACATAATTAATTATACGCTGTCGATTCCTTGTATATATAGTATTTTAAATTTTATATGAAAAATCTAAATATAAGGAATAATATTTCAATTTGTTATTTTTTTTTAAATGAAAAATATTGTATTTTTCCCTTGACAAAATTAGTATATTATAATATTATTAGTTTTGCCTAACAAAGGAGAAAAAAAATGACAAAAAACTTAGGTATTTCTGCTTCATTAGAAGATTATTTGGAGAGTATTCTTATAATTAAGAATGAAAAAAATGTAGTTAGGGTAAAAGATCTTGCCAAGCGTATGCAAGTAAAAGCTCCTTCTGTAGTTGAATCACTTAAGAAATTAAAGGAACGAAAGTTAATAGTGCAGGAACATTATGGGTATATAGAATTGACCCAGGAGGGTATTAATATAGCAAAGGAAATATATGAGAAACATATTATACTTATGAAATTTTTTCATAATATTTTAGGAGTTGATGAGAAAATTGCTCAAAAAGATGCATGTGAGATTGAACATTATTTAAGCAAAGAAACCTTAGATAAAATTATTAAATTTATAAATTTTATTGATACCTGTCCTTTAGGTGCTTCAGAATGGCTAAAAAATTTTTATTATTTTGCAGAGCATGGGAAAAGGTCAGATGTGTGTGCAGGTATGCTATCGCGAAGAAGTTCAAAAAATAGCTGTAAACTTGTAGATTTAGAGATAGGGAAGAAGGCTAAAATTGTGAAAATTCTTGATACCAGTATTATAAAAAGTAGACTTTTAAATATGGGGTTTGTAAAAGATGAAATAATTGAAGTTGTAAAAGTTTCCCCATTAGGTTCTCCTATTGATGTATTAATAAAAAACACTCATATAAGTTTAAGAAAAGAAGAAGCTGAAAAAATAATGGTTGAGGTTTTATGATTCCATTACCATTGATAGAAAAAGGAAAATCTGTAAAAATCCAAAAAATATCTGGAGGACGGGGTTTTTCTTTACGTCTTATGGATATGGGGATAAAAGAGGGAGATGTTGTAAAAATTATAAACAATTCACAAGGTTCTTTATTGATATCTTTAGAAAATATAAGATTAGTTTTGGGAAGAGATGCTGCATTTAGAATTTTTGTAAAATATGCAAAGGAGTAATAAAAAAATGTGTTTTAAGATAGCTTTAGCAGGAAATCCTAATTCAGGAAAGACTACAGTATTTAATTTGTTATGTGGAGCAAATGAGAAGATAGGAAATTGGTCGGGGACTACTGTAGAAAAAAAGCAGGGAATTTTAACTTATAAAAATCAAAAAATAGAAATAATAGATCTTCCGGGAATTTATAGTTTAAGTGCCTATTCAATAGATGAAAGGATAGCTCGTGATTTTTTACTCAAAGAGAATTCTGATTTAGTTGTTTGTGTTGTTGATGCATCAAATCTGGAAAGAAATCTTTATGTTGTAATTCAGCTTCTTGAATTGGGCGTTCCGGTTTTATTAGATTTAAATATGATGGATGTAGTGGAAAAAAATAATATATATATTGATATTGAAAAGCTCAAAAAGGTGCTTGATATAGATATAGTGGAAACAGTAGCGTCTCAATCTAAAGGAATAGAGATTTTAAAAGATTTAATATTAGATAACTTAAAAAGAAAAAAATCACAGGGATTTAAAATAGATTATGCAGATTTAGAAATACATATAGAAAAAATAATTCATTTATTATCTGAAAAGAATATTGGGTTAGAAATACCATTGAGAACATTGGCTATAAAGGTATTAGAAGGAGATAATGATATTTTTGAACAGGTAAGAGAATATTTCCCTCAAATAACAGAATATAAAAGACAAGCAGAGATTGAAATTTTAAAAAATCATGGTGATGATCTTGAGACATTTATGATTGAGACAAGATATACCTTTTTAAAACGAATTAGTGATGAGTGTATGAAAAAGGATGCATCTGTAAAAGAAGTGACAAATTTTTCAGATAAATTAGATGGTATTTTAATTAATAAATATTTGGGAATTCCATTGTTTTTATTTTTCATGTATCTTTTGTTTCAGCTTGTATTTACAATAGGGAATCCTATAGCTGGCCTGATTGATAGTTTTTTTTCCAATTTGGCAGAATATGTAAAAATGTTTTGTCAAAATAATAATTTTCCATCATGGGTAGGCTCCTTAGTTTCTGATGGAGTAATAGCAGGAATAGGTTCGGTTTTAGTATTTTTACCAAATATTATGCTTCTTTTTATGGGAATATCGATATTGGAAGATTCTGGTTATTTGGCAAGAGCAGCTTTTATTATGGATAGATTTATGCATGCATTAGGGTTACATGGAAAATCATTTATTCCTATGCTGTTAGGGTTTGGGTGTAATGTTCCTGGAATTATGGCAACAAGAACACTTGAATCAAGAAAAGATAGAATTTTAACAATATTGATTAATCCATTGATGAGTTGTTCAGCAAGGCTTCCTGTATATGTTCTTTTTTCATCTGTCTTTTTCCCAAAATATCAGGGAGTTGTAGTATTTTCTTTGTATTTTTTAGGAATAATTTTAGCTATTTTAGTCGCGAAATTATTTAATCATTTGTTTTTTAAAAGTGAAATTACACCATTAATTATGGAATTACCTCCTTATAGGATTCCAACGTTGAGAAATATCTCATTATCTATATGGTCAAGGTCTTCTATATTTGTTAAAAAAGCGGGAACTATTATCTTTTTGTCTGTAGTATTAATATGGGGACTGTCCAGTTTACCTTTTGGGTGTGAATATGCAGGTGAAGACTCTTTAATAGGCAAATTTGGGCAATTGATTGCGCCTATTTTTAAACCAGCAGGATTTGGGTTTTGGCAAGCAGCAGTAGCGTTATTTTTTGGAATTATTGCAAAAGAAGTTGTAGTAGGAGCTTTCGGTACTTTGTTTGGAGCATCGGAAACGGGCTTAAATTCAGTTTTGGTTCAATACTTTACTCCCTTATCAGCTTATGCTTTTTTGATTATGATTTTGATTTATATTCCTTGTATTGCTACTATTAGTGCAATAAAAAGAGAAACAAATTTAAAGTGGACGATTCTGGCTATATCGTACAGTCTAATTTTAGGTTGGCTTCTGAGTGTATTGGTGTATCAGATTGGTTCACTTTTTTAACGTAAATTTTTTTTCTTAAAAAGTTAGGTTTTTCTAAAATTTTTAGAGGAGGTTAAAAGATGGATTTTGGAATTAAAAAAAACAAATTTTCAATAATAGTTATAATTAGAAAAATAATCTTAACTATTTTTTTCTTGAATTTAATATTTTTTAAAACTATAGAAGCTCAAGTAGAAAAGGAGTATATTCTAAAAGAATGTGTTATTACTGCTACTAAAACAAAACATACATTAAATGATGTTCCTGCTGCTATTAGTGTAATAACTAAAAAAGATATTGCGAAAAGAAGTATTAAAACAATTCAGGAAGCTTTAAAATATATAACAGGTGTAAAAATCAATCGGTCTTATGGATGGGGTGATAAAGGAAAAGTCCAATTGCAAGGATTAGATGAAAAACATACATTAGTATTGGTAGATGGGCAGAAAATATTAGGAGGACATAAAGGTTCGGTAGATTTAGAACAAATATCTATTGAAATGGTGGAACGAATTGAAGTTGTAAAGGGGCCTGTGTCTGCTTTATATGGTAGTGATGCTTTGGGGGGAGTGATCAATATAATTACTAAATCTCCGCCATCAAGGTCTTTTATGTCAGGTTCTACATCATTCGGTAGCCATAACACTCAAATTTATGAAATAAGTAGTGGTTCAAGAATGGGGAGATTAGGGTATTTTTTGAATTATACATATAGAAAATCAGATGGAATAAATAAAGAAACAGATAGCTATTGGGAGAATTTATTCCAATGTACTTTTCAATATAATACACAGAAATCAAAATTAATTTTAAAACCATATTATTCGAAACATAATATGGACTATCAAGATAGGCAACAAGAAAGATTAAGCATAAATTCTAGCTGGGAATATTCTCCTAATATGTCTTCTAAAATGATAGTAAGAGGTTCGTGGTTTAAATATAAACATTGGACTGTTAATAAAAAAACAGATTGGTTATCTAATTCTTATGAAGCTGAAATAAATTATAGCCGTTCAGTATTTAATACTCATTTATTAACGTTTGGTTATCATTATAATAAAGAAGATAAAGATGATCATGGAAAAGGATATAAAGCAGAACAAAGTATTCATAGTTTTTTTGCGCAGGATGAAATAAAAATAGAACCTGTTACACTGGTTTTGGGTCTGCGTATGGATAAACATGATAAATGGAATACAGAGTTTAATCCTAAATTAAATATGTTATATAATATAACAAAAAATATTAAAATTAGAGTTTCTATAGGTTCAGCATTTAAAGCACCTAGTTTAAGTAAACTTTATGGTGATAATTGGAGGATGGGACCATTTTTAGTACATGCTAATCCTGATTTAAAACCTGAAAAATCTGTTGGTTACCAGATAGAAACAGAATATCTATTGTCAAAATATTTTTTTGGTAAGATATCTTTTTTTAGAAACGATGTTAAGAATTTAATTAATTCTTATATAGTAAGAAATTCTCGTAGACCGCCATATGATATGCATTGGAAAAATGTGGGAAAAGCAAGAACTCAAGGTATAGAGTTAAATGTAACCAGTTATATTATGAAAAATGCAAAAATAAGATTAGGCTATACATTTCTTGATACTGAAGACAAAAATAGTAATAAAAAATTAACTTATAGACCTGATCACAGATTAACTATGGATATAGATTATAAAATTCCAGTAATCGATTTTAATATAATTTTTGAAAGTGAATATATTGGGAAAAGATATAATAGCGAATATAAAAAACTAAATGATTATGCAGTATTTAATTTTGCAGTGAATAAAAATTTTAAATATAATATTAAGTTATTTGGCCGTATAAATAATATTTTTGGTAAGAAAAATATCTTTGATGAATATAGTATTGATGGAGTAGAATTTTTAACTGGTTTAAATTTTAAATTTTAAAAAGGATAGTAAGAATGGAAAAAAATATTGTTTTAGTTTTTTTATTTTTAAGTACTTTATTATTGAATAATAGTTTTTCAGAAGAGAGTGTAGGATGCCCACATGCAGTTGGAAAGGGTAAAATCAAAATAAGAACTAAAATAGCTTATATTGAAGCAGAAAAATGTTATTCTGATGAAATATGGAAATCTTTTAGAGTCAATTCTGTCTATACAAAAGATTATGATAAAATGGTTGATTTACCGAGTGGTTGGCATTTGAAAAAGACCAAATCTATATTAGGAATAGAATATGGAATTAGTGATAGATTGAGTATGGGGCTTGCCACATCTTATATAACAAAGAATTTAAAACGACAAATTTGGTCTAAGAAAGGGGGGAAGACAGTATGGCAAAATGTTGATGATACTGGTATTGAAGGATTATGGTTTTCTGCAAAATATCTTTTGTATTCAAATCCTAATGGACTTTTTGGTTTTGATTATAAAGACGGACTGTTTATTGCATTTGGATATAAGCCTTCTATTTCTTCAGATAAAAAGATAAAGAATGGAATAGGTAGTGGAAGTGATGATTTTAAGTTTGTAATTTTATCTCATCCTCATTTTACTGAAAATTTCTTTTTATGCAGTGATATATGGTGTCATTATAGGGGTGAAGTAAAAGAAATAGAAAATTTTAGCAAATCAGGTATTGATTTGGGGGATAGATTTGGCTATAGATTCATATTTGGATATGAATTCCCTAATCATAAAATAGTATTAGCAGGAGGTCCACAGGGCTGGATTAGTGGTAAAAATAAAAAAGATGGCAATATTGAAGATAGTAATACACATTCTCATGGCTTTTTGATAAAAGTTAGATGGCAACCTTTTGGAGATGAAGATGCGGGCTCTATCGATTGTGGGATAAGATTGCCTATTAAAGAAAAACTTCCTTTTTCTTCAAATTATATGATAGCTTTATCAGGTAGAATAAAATTTTAGAAAGGAGAATTAAAATGAAAAAGATTGGAAATTATTTTTTTGTATTTGTAAGCGTATTATTATTTTTTTCAGGGGTGGATTTTGCTCACTCATTGTGGATAAATGCTTCTGATTATTCGCCTGATTTTTATAACAAATTTGGAGGTAGTACAAAAGTTTATTTTGGATGGGGGCATCACTATCCAGTAGATGATTTTCTAAATTATGAAGAATTACAAGAATTTTCTTTGATTTATCCTGATGGTACTAAAGAAGAAATTAAGCCAGGTAATGGTGGATTTTTGGAGACTCAGATAAGATTTAAAGAATCAGGTAGCTATTTAGTTGCTGCAATAAAAAAACCAGGATATTACACAATGTTTGTTGAAAAGGGGACAGTTCATCATAAAATAGGTCCAAAAACTGGGTTAAAAGGTGTGATTTTGAGTTTGTATTATGAATTATATACTAAATGCTTAATAAATGTTGGTGATGTTCAAGATAATTCTTTCTCAAAACCAGTTGGTCATAAATTAGAGATAATACCTCTTAAAAATCCTAATACAATTAGTGGTTATAATGAAAATTATTTACCAGTTAAGGTATTATTTAAAGGAAGACCTGCAAGGTTTTGTAAAATATATGCAACTTATGCCGGTTTTTCAACAAAGGATGATTTCGCTTATGCTACATCAACAAATAGTGAAGGTATAGCAAGAATTAGAATTCTTCATTGGGGACCATGGTTAATAAAAGCGAGAAAGGAAATACCTGCACCAGATAGTTTAAAAGATAAATGTAATACCTTAACTTATACAGCTACTTTAACTTTTGAAATCGAGTAGGTAGGAGATTCCATTAAATACAGACTCCTTCATTTCCTTAATCGCCTCTTTCCACCTTGTTTATTTGATTATCAAAATAACAGATATAATAGTCTCCCTTTTCTAAAAGGGAGACTATTATATTTTTATTGTTTTTTTAGTGAAAATAATGAGAATTATTTATCAAGAAGACGCATATATTTTGATATATTGATGGGGGAATTTAGAAAATGAGACAAAATGGGCTTGACACAATTTACTTGACATTAACGAAGTTAACTATATTAATATGTTATCGTAGAGATGAATAAACTTTATTATATTATAATTAGTCATACAATAAGTAAGCCCCTGGAGGTTTGAACCTCTCAGGGGCTTTAAGAAGGGGGTTGTGAAAAAATGAGGGGGAGAGATTTTTTAAATTCCTTTTGGGGTTTTTGGAGTATATTTGGTATGCAGATATATATGAGATTTTGGACTCATTGGTTCTCCTAAGAATTCTTCATATAATTGAACAATCGCAGGGTTATCGTGAGCTTTTCTGATAGGTTTAGCTCTATCTTCTTGATAAATTGCAGCGATTCTTTTTTTCAAGATTTCTTCATCAGTTGTTAGAGGTTGTCCGCCACCACCAACACATCCGCCAGGGCATGCCATAACTTCAATAAAGTGATAAAATAAATCTCCAGATTTGATTTTATCCAAGATTTTTCTAACATTACTTAAACCATGAATAACTGCAAATTTGAGTTCCATATCACCTATAAAGACAGAACCTTCTTTAATTCCTTTGTATCCTCTAAGAGGTTGATATTCAATATTTTTTAATTCTTTGCCCGATAATACATCTGCAACTGTACGGAGTGCTGCTTCCATCATTCCACCGGTTACTCCAAAAATCACACCTGCGCCAGAAGTTTTTCCTAAAGGATCATCATAATCAGATTTTGGTAATGAAGGTAAATTTATACCATAAGTTCTTAATAATCGAGCAAGTTCTCTTGTGGTTAATACAGCATCTATTTCTTTTATTTTGCCATCTATCATCATTTCCGGACGGTTGATTTCAAATTTTTTAGCAGAACAAGGCATGATGGAAACATTAAATATTTTTTCAGGATCGATATTCATTTTTTCAGCGATATATGTTTTTGTAAGAGCTCCTGTTATTTGTTGAGGAGATTTACAAGATGACATGTTTGGAATAAATTCTGGATAGAAATGTTCCATAAACTTAATCCATCCAGGGCAACAAGAAGTGAACATTGGGAAAGGGCCATTATTTTTAATTCTTTCTATTAATTCATGTCCTTCTTCCATTACAGCAACATCTGCTCCGAATACAGTATCGAATACTAAATCAAAACCGACTCTTTTTAAAGCAGTAGTCAATTTGCCTGTTAATAATGAACCTGCTGGCATACCAAATTCTTCCCCAATGGATGCTCTAATAGCAGGAGCTGTTTGCACTGTGCAAATGATATCAGGATCTTCTAATGCAGTTCTAACTTTTTTTGTATAGCTTTTATCAGTTATAGCAGCAGTTGGGCATGCCAATAAACATTGACCACAAAGGATACATACAGTTTCAGATAATGGATGATTAAAAGCAGGCAGAACAACAGTATTAAAGCCACGTTTGGTAAAATCTAAGGCATGAACTCCTTGGATTTCTTTACAAACTTTAACACATTTTCCACATAAAATGCATTTATCTGGGTTTCTTTGTATAGCAACAGAAGAATCGTCAATAGGATTTTCTCTTTTTTCTCCCAACCATCTCCATTCTCTTATGCCGTATTCTGCAGCAAGGTCTTGTAATTGGCAATTGCCATTTCTTACACAAATAAGACAATCTTGTGGATGGTTAGCAAGTAATAATTCTATAATGGTTTTTCTACTACGCATAACTTTTGGTGAGTGAGTGCTAACTTCCATATTATCTGATACAGGATATGCGCAAGCTGGTACTAAGTTAGGATTTCCTTTAATTTCAACGGAGCATAATCTACAAGCACCACTAATACTTAATCTTTCATCATAGCATAAAGTGGGTATTCTCACTCCTAATAATTTAGCAGCATCAAGAATGGTGCTACCCTCAGGCACGAAGCCAGTTATTTTATCTATAGTAACTTTAACTTCTTTTTTCTTTTTAATAAAATCCATAATTATCTCCTTCTAACCTTTTGCGATGCAATTCCATGGGCATTTTTCATAACATTGTCCACATTTTATACATTTATCCTGATCAATTACATGAACCTGTTTCCTTTCTCCGGAGATTGCATTAACAGGACATACTCTTGCGCATAATGTACAGCCACGGCAGGTAGGCAATATATGATATGAAATAAAGTATTTACAACTTCCAGCAGGACATTTTTTATCTTCAATATGAGCTAAATATTCTTCTTTGAAATATTTTAATGTTGATAATACAGGATTTGGAGCAGACATTCCAAGTCCGCATGCAGAAGTTGATTTTATTACAGTTGCTAATGTTTCAAGTCTATTTATGTCTTCTAATTCTCCTTGCCCTTTTGTTATTCTTTCTAATATTTCAAGCATTCTTTTGGTTCCTTCACGACATGGTATACATTTACCGCATGATTCTTCCTGTGTGAATGTCAAGAAAAATTTTGCAAAATTTACCATACAAGTTTCATTATCAAGCACTACCAGACCGCCGGAGCCCATCATAGCGCCAATGCCTTTTAAAGATTCATAATCTATAGGAAGATCAAGATATTCAGCAGGAATACATCCGCCGGAAGGTCCTCCTGTTTGAACAGCTTTAAATTCTTTGCCTTCAGGCATACCTCCACCAATATCAAATACAATTTCTCGAATTGTAATTCCCATAGGTACTTCTACTAAGCCAGTATGTTTTACTTTTCCAGTTAAAGCAAAAATTTTTGTACCAGTGCTATTTTCTGTTCCTACTTCTTTAAACCAATCAGCGCCATTTCTAAGTATTAAAGGCACATTTGCAAATGTTTCAACATTATTTACATTTGTTGGTTTGCCAAATAAACCTTTTTGGGCAGGATATGGAGGCTTAACAGAAGGCATTCCTCTTTTGCCTTCGATTGATGCAATAAGAGCTGTTTCTTCGCCACAAACGAAAGCCCCAGCTCCCTGGACTATTTCTAAATCAAAATCGAATCCAGAATTTAATATATTTTTTCCTAATAATCCTGCTTGTTTCGCTTGCTGAATAGCGAGTGTTAATCTTTGAACTGCTAACGGATATTCAGCTCTGACATATACATAACCGTAATTAGCACCAATAGCATACGCAGCAATTATCATTCCTTCTATTAATTTGTGAGGATCACTTTCTAATATACTTCTATCCATGAAAGCACCAGGATCACCTTCATCGGCATTACATATAAGATATTTAACATCAGATTTGTTAGCTCGTGTGATCTCCCATTTTCTTCCAGTAGGGAAACCACCACCACCACGACCGCGTAATCCAGATTTTTTTACTTCATTAATAACATCTTCTGGTCTTAACTCCAGTGCTTTTTGCAATCCTTTATATGCATTATTTGCAACTGCTTCATTAATATTTTCAGCATCAATTAATCCAGAATTTTCAAGTACTCTTCTTACCTGTTTTTTATAAAATGGAATTTCATCAGGATCTGCCAATCCTTCGAATAATAAATCATCTATAATTTTGCCTTCTAATATAGTTTCTTTTACAATACGTTCAACATCTTCTGGTTTTACCTGGCAGTAGAATATTTTGGCAGGGAAAATTTCAACTAATGGTCCCATTTCACAAAATCCGCGGCATCCTGTTTCCATTATTTGAACTTTGCCAGTTAGATTTTCTTTTTCTAATATTTCATCAAATTTATCTTTTAGGGTAGCTTCTCCTGATGAAAGACAGCTTGTTCCTTTACAAAGATATACTAATGTACAACCTTCTTTTGGTCTTTTTCTATAAACTTCTAAAAGATAATCTGCATTTTCTTTTTCTTTTCCTTGAAGTTCTTTTAATCCCAAAGCATAGTGGACAAAATTGAGGCAAGGAGTTTTGGGATTTTTAATAACCTTATCATCGCATTTAGTTACCATTTTACTCATTTTTCACCTGCCTTTAATTGATTTACTAATTCAGCAATCTTTTCAGGAGTTACTTTTCCGTATATTTTGTCATTTATTACAACAGCAGGAGCCAGTCCACAGGCACCGATACAATTGACAGTTTCTAATGTAAAAAGGCCATCAGGTGTCGTTTGTCCTGATTTTATACCAAGTATTCCTTCTACTTCATCAACAAGAGAAGGTGCGCCTTTAACATGGCATGCAGTACCATTACATATATTTATTACATATTTTCCTTGAGGTTCTAATCTAAATTGAGAATAGAAAGTAGCAACACCATAAATTTTGGCTTTTGGCACTTTTATCTCTTCAGAGATAAAATCAATAACTTCTTCTGGTAAATAGCCGTAAAGCTCCTGAACTTTTTGCAAGATCATTATTAAATTATTGCGTTTTAGTCCAGGATGTTCGGCAAAGAAGTTTTTGATTGGAGTGAGATCAATCCGTTTTGTAGTCACAATATAAATCCTCCTTTGAGAAAGTTAAACAGAGGTTGTTTTGTTTAATGATTTGATTTTTGGTATAATAACATCGTTGAAAAATACTTCTGCTTCATCTTTTTGAACACCATACTTATGGTTATCAATACCAATTTTAACAGAAGGCCCATGAGCACAATTTTCCATACAAAAGGTACCTTTAAATTCTAATAGCTCTGTCATATTTTTTTCTTCTGCAAGAGCAATAAGCTTTTGCATCAGATCATAAGAGCCTTTAAGATAACAATTTGTTCCAACACAAATTGAAACTTCTAATTTTTTGATATTTTCGGTTGTTTCATCTGAAATTTCCATACCAGAGATCCTTTTTCTATGAATGTAGTTAGTATGTAAAGCATGATGTGCTTTTTCACTATTTGGTTGATCTAACCATTTTCTATAAATTTCAACGATTGCAGGGTTATCCTGTGATTTTTTGAGTGGCATTGTAGCATCAATTTTATAAATAGCTTCAGCTCTTTTCTTTCTTGTTTCCATATCATTTGGCACAGGTTGTCCACCACCGCCAACACATCCGCCAGGACATGCCATAACTTCAATCAAATCGTACTGAACTTCATTTTTTCTAACCTTTTCTATAATCTTTTGAGCATTACCCAAACCTGAGACCACTGCAACTTTTACCGTAGTTTCACCAATAGTAATTGCTGCCTCTTTTATACCTTTTAAGCCTCTTACATCATAAAAGTCAATTGCATCAAAAGTTGTACCTGTTATTTTTTCTGCAGCAAGACGTAATGCGGCCTCAGCTACTCCACCACTACTTGCAAAAATTACCCCTGCACCAGTAAAAAAACCAAAAGGCATATCCAGAGATTCAGGTTCTAATTCATTAAAATTAATTCCCATTTCTTTTATCATTCTTGCAAGCTCGACAGTTGTAAGCACAAAATCTACATCATACTCACCATTTGTTTTAAATTCTTCTCTCTTTGCTTCAAATTTTTTTGCAGTACATGGCATAATAGATACTACAACAAGTTTATCTGGAGTAATGCCTAATTCTTTAGCGTAATATTTCTTAGCCAGTGAGCCAAACATCTGTTGTGGAGATTTACAAGAAGAAAGGTTAGGCAATAAATCAGGGCAATTTTTTTCAGCATAAGTTACCCAACCAGGACAACATGAAGTAAATTGAGGAAGTCTTTCTCCTTTTTCTAATCTTTCAAGAAATTCATAAGTCTCTTCTACAACAGTTAAATCAGCAGTAAAAGCTGTATCAAAAACTTTATCAAATCCCATTAATTTTAATGCAGCAACAGATTTATAAAGGGAATTTTCACCTTCTGGAACACCAAATTCCTCACCTATAGAAACACGAACAGCAGGAGCAATTTGAGCAATAACAACTTTCTCAGGATTATTTAGTGCTTCCCAGACATCTTGTGTATTATCATTAACAATAATAGCACCAGTAGGGCAAACTGCAACACATTGACCACAATTAACACATTCTACATCTGCTATATTTTTCTCTAATGCAGGAGCAACAGATACTTTAGGACCTCTATGAACAAAACCCAAAGCACCTATGCCTTGTACTTCAGAACACATTCTAACACAATCACCACATAATATACATTTATTGGGATTTCTCACAATGGCAAGAGAACTTCTATCAAGTTCTTCATATTCTTTGCGAGGTTTAAATCTAATTTTATCTACACCAAGACTATTTGCAAGGCTCTGTAATTTACAATGTCCACTTTTACCACAGGTTGTACAATCTTGATGATAATTTGCTAATAAAAGTTCAATAATTGTTTTTCTTATCTTAATAACCTTTGCAGAATGGGTATTAATCTTCATCCCTGGTCGAGGCTTAGTTGAACATGCGGTCATTAAATTCCCTTTATCATCTTCTACGAGACACATTCTGCAAGCGCCATAGACACTAAGCTCAGAATGGTAGCAAAAAGTCGGGATCTCAATTCCAACTTTTTTTATTACCTCTAAAAGATTTTTCTCTTCACCTGTTATAGGCACATTTTTATTATTTATAGTAATATAATCCATTATTATCCCCCTTTTATTTTAATTCAATAGCACCAAATGGGCAGACAGTTATACAAATTCCACATTTTACGCATCTTTCTTGAGAAATAAAGAAAGGCTCTTTTGGAATACCAAAAATTGCACGACTTGGACATTGTTTTGCGCAAATCGTACATCCTTTACATTTATCAGGATCTATATAATAATATTCTAATTTCTTACATTGTCTTGCAGGGCATGTTTTTTCTTCTATATGGGCAAGATATTCTTCTTTAAAATATTTTAATGTTGATAACACAGGATTAGGAGCTGTTTTACCGAGCCCACATAAACTTCCTTCTTTTACAACGAATCCTATTTCTTCTAATAAATCTATATCTTCTAATGTGCCTTCACCACTTACAATTCTATTTAAAATTTCGAGCATTCTATTGGTGCCTTCTCTACAAGGTACACATTTTCCACATGATTCTGCCTGCGTAAAGCTCATAAAAAATCTTGCAGTTTCTACCATACAAGTTTTATCGTCAAGTACAACCAATCCACCAGAACCAACAATAGCACCGGCTTTTTTTATAGAATCATAATCTATTGGCATATCAAGGTGTTCTTCTGTAAGGCATCCACCGGAAGGTCCCCCAATTTGTACTGCTTTAAATTTCCCGTCATCTTTAATACCGCCTCCTATATCAAAAACAAGTTCTCTTAAAGTAACGCCGAATGGAATTTCAACAAGGCCTGTATTTTTTAATTTTCCGGATAAGGCAAATGTTTTTGTACCCGGAGATTCTGGAGTACCAAATTTTTTGAACCAATCAGCGCCGTTATTAATAATAGGAGCAACACATGCCATGGTTTCTACATTATTGATAATTGTAGGATGTCCCCATAATCCTTTTTGTGCAGGAAATGGTGGCTTCGGTTTTGGCATACCTCTGAAACCTTCTATTGATGCAAGAAGTGCTGTTTCTTCACCGCAAACAAAAGCCCCGGCTCCTTCTTTTATTTTTAAATGGAAAGAAAAATTACTACCGAATATATTTTCTCCTAAAATATTATATTTTTCTGCTTGTTGTATAGCCAATTGTAATCTTTCAACAGCCAGAGGATATTCCGCACGAACATATATATAGCCTTCATTTGCTCCTATTGCATAAGCTGCAATTGCTGCACCTTCTATAACAGAATGAGGATCACCTTCTAAAACAGATCTATCCATAAAAGCACCGGGGTCTCCTTCATCTGCATTTATTACAACGTATTTTTTGCTATCTTTTTCTGCTGCTGCAAATTTCCATTTTAAGCCAGTTGGAAAACCGCCGCCGCCTCGGCCACGTAATTTTGAATCAATCATTATATTAATAACTTCTTCAGGTGATAATTCAAAAAGAGATTTATATAAAGCAGTATATCCGTTATGAGCAATATAATCTCTAATATCAGTTGGATCAATTTGCCCACAATTTCTTAATACTATTTTTTCCTGTTTTGCATAAAAAGGAACTTCTTTTATATTTTTACATACTGCACCGTCGTAATTTTTAGGTAATATTTCTTCAACTAATTCATTATTTAATATGGTTTTATCAATAATTTCTCTTACATGTTTGTTTTGTACATGCAAATATAAAATATCACCAGGTGTTATTAAAATAACAGGACCGGCTTCACATATTCCTATACATCCTGTTTTGATAGTATTAACACCTTCTTTTTTCTCTTCTTTTAATAAAACATCTATACTTGTATCTAAATTTTTTTCCTTTAATACTTTTTTGAATTCATCATATAATTCTAATGAACCTTTAGCTACACAACCCAGCCCAGCACATATATTTATTCTTATTTTTTCATTTTTTATAATTTTAGAGCATTCCTTTTGAAGTTCGTTAAATGTTAATGTTTTATTCATTGGTTTTTCTCCTTTCATTCTTTAATAGATCTTCTAATATAGCATCAATACTTTCAGGAGTTAAATGCCCAAAGATTTTCCCATCAATCATCATAGCAGGAGCAAGAGCGCATGCTCCAATACAATTAACAGTCTCAATAGTGACAAGAAGATCTTCTGTTGTATGCTGATCCGCTTCAAGATTTAATTTTTCTTTTAATTTTTTGATTAAATTCATTGAACCGCGTACGTGACATGCAGTGCCATCGCATACTTGAATTACATGTTTACCTTTTGGTTCAGTGGAAAATTGGGCATAAAAAGTAGCAACTCCATAAACATCAGCAGGAGAAAGCCCCAATGCAGTAGCTATAAAAGATAACATTTCTTTTGGTAAATACCTGAATTCTTTTTGAACTTCTTGAAGAATAGGGATTAATTTATCTCTTGATTTCCCATGTTCTTCAATTATTTCATTTACCCTTTGAAAATTTCTTAAAGGTTGTTGTTTTTTTAGTTCTTCCTGGTACATAAATACAGCCTCCTCTAATAATACTCAAGATTAACTTTTTTACCTTTTGACTGAAGAATGGCAGCTATATCTTCAGTTATTTGTTTTTTTAATTCAAATTCTGGCGGCATATTGGGATTTTGATGTGCTGGGTTCATTGCCTGACCGATAATAAAATTAATTTCATCAGCATGTAGTAGTTCATATAGCAATTTACTTGCACCGTCAATATTGTAGCGAACATCTTTTATTGATTTTCCTTCTTTCAACATTTTGAAAACTTTGCTTATAGTGAAAATTCCTTCTGTGCATAAATCAATGCCTTTCATATAACCTATGGGAGGAACATCTCCTTCAATAGTTCGAAGGTCAACTTCTATTTTTTCGCCTAATTCTCTTGCTACTATATTGCCTGTTGTTCCTCCGCATACAATTTTTTTACCTTGCGATTTCATAAGCTTTTCAACTACTTTGCAGTCATCTTCCTTATTTTTTGGAGCTCCGATCATAACAGTTGCAAATCTTTTATATCTAATTTTAACAACAGCAGCTGAAGTATCATCGCCTGGTTGCCCATTGTATAACCTATTTGCAACTTCTGTTAATTCGTTGGCAAGTTCCTGAGCTGACATTTTATCATTTACTCTTGTTTCAATAAATCTTGTGATTCTCTCCCATGACCAGCCAAGATTCCATACACCCCCAATACCAGCATGCACTTCGCCATCACTAATAAAAATAAGCCAGTCTCCATTTTGGATTTCTAATTCTGCTTCTTTTATTTTTTTATCTTTAATAGTCTCTACATTATAGTAAATTTTTTGAACTTTTTTGTTTCTTATAAAAATAGCAGGTGGGTTGTCATATTCGACCAGATGTAATTTTCCATTTCTAAAGAATTGACCTATTGAAAATGTACTATATGCTAATTTTCGTACAGAACATATTGGAAGAGTTTCTGATAATGTATCTACCACATCATAAATAGATGAACCTTTATCTAACATCACAGATATAATTTTTGTAGTAAGTGTCGCCAGGATATTAGCTTTTACACCACTTCCTAA
>Ga0164318_10002513_pt1 | contig 17076 bp, 17 predicted proteins | sample GuaBasSedimGuay9_FD_113734 | JGI IMG/M metagenome (GOLD analysis project Ga0164318, IMG submission 113734) | Subseafloor sediment microbial communities from Guaymas Basin, Gulf of California, Mexico - Guay9, Core 4571-4, 0-3 cm | ecosystem: Environmental > Aquatic > Marine > Hydrothermal vents...
AAGAAGTAGTTTGAATTCTTATTCCTGCACTTGTATCAAAGATTATATAATCATAATATAGTTCGAGTTCACTAAAGTCTTTAATAAATTTTATTAGCTGGTTTTCGGATAAATTTGCTATATCTTCTAATCCGTTTTTTGCCGGTAATATATTTAATCGTTCTGGGCCTTTATATATAATATCCTTCAAAGATAAATTATCGGAAAAGTATTTAGATAATGTTAAGTTAGGAGTTATACCTAACAAAATATCTATATTTGCTAATCCAAGGTCAGCATCTACTAACAAAACTTCTTTGTTGATTTGTTTTAACGATAAAGCAAAATTCAAACTAAAATTTGTTTTACCAACCCCACCTTTCCCACTGGTTATAGCAATTGTTGTACAATTTATTTTATTTTTTTCTATTAATGGAATCCATTCAGTATTTGTTTGTAAAGTTTTGTTTTTGATTTTGTGATCTAATTCATTCGCCTGAATAGACATCTATGTCTCCCAGTAAATTGTTGACAATTATTTCTGGTTTAGCTATTTCAATATCTTCTGGAATATTTTGGCCTGTGGTAAAATAAGAGATTTTTTTTTGTACTACTTGTTGTATGTTATATATCATTCCGAAATTTGTGGTTTCATCAAGTTTCGTAAATATTAATTTATGGATTGGGACAACAGCAAATTTTTTGATTATATCTAATGTATCTTGATATTTTGTTGTAGCACTTAATACCAGATGAACTTCATCAGGTTCTGCATAATAAAGTAAATCCTGTAATTGGATAATTTTTTCTTTATCATTTTGAGATCTTCCAGCAGTATCTATAAAGATAATATTTTTATCATAAAATTTTTCAATTGCATCTTTTATTTCATTTGGTTTATAGATTGTTTCGATTGGTATATTGATTATTTTGGCAAAGGTTTTGAGTTGTTCTACAGCTGCTACTCTATAGGTATCAGATGTTATTAAACCAATGTTGAGTTTTCCAAATAATGAAAAATTAGTAGCGAGTTTTGCTATTGTTGTTGTTTTTCCCACGCCAGTTGGACCAATCAATGCTATAACAGTAGGTTTATTTCTTTTTAGTATTAATTGTCCGGAGACTCTGATATTTTTTAGTAGAATTTCTCGTGTTTTCTCTACGAGTTCTATAAATTCTGTATTTTCATTATAAAAATTTAGAATATTTTCTGTTATTTTTATGATATTTTTAGCCAGAACATCTTTTTTATATAATATTTTTTGGAGAGCACTAATTTTTTCATCATGATGTAATGAAAAAGTTATATATTCGTCTTTATCGTTTAGATTAATATTAGAGGGAGGAGCTTTTTGTTCTTCAAAGACAAAATAGTTTGATTCAAATTTAGAATTTTTGTTTAATGAATTTGTGAGTTTTTCTGTTTCTATTACCTCTTTTTCATCAATATCTATAGCAGCTGTTACTTCGAAATATTCTTTGGAGAATATACCGTTGGGTTTAATTTTTTTTGTTTTTAATATGACAGCCTGGGGGCCTAATTCTTTTTTAATGTTAAATAAAGCATCGCGCATTGATTCTGCGGTAAATTTTTTTATTTTCATTAGTTACCCCCGCTTATTATACCGAGCGATTTTATTTCAGTTCCTTTTGCGATTTCAGCATAAGATAATACAACTACATCAGGAAATGTGTCTTCAATAATTTTTTTAAAATACATTCTAATTGCAGGGGAGCATAGAATAATTGGCATATACCCCTGATCCAACATTTGTTTTATTTTGTCTGCTAAATCCCTTTGAAGATTACGTTGAATATTTGCTGGAAGGACAATTTCTCCAGTAAAATTTGGATTTTTTATAATGTCAGAGATCATTTGTTCTAATTTTGGGTCTAGAGTTAGCCCTATAATTGTATTATTTTCATTTTTATACATTTCTGTAATTTTTCTATTTAAGTTTGCTCGAACATATTCAGTTAAGAGATTGACATCTTTGGTTAGAACAGCAAAATCTGCCAGAACTTCTAAAATAGTTTCTAAATCTCTGATAGGTATTTTTTCTTTTAGTAAATTTTGTAATACTTTTTGTATATTGCCAATTGTCAAAGTATTAGGGACTAATTCTTCAATTAGTGCTGGATTATCTTTTTTGATATTCTCGATTAGATCTTTGACTTGTTGTCTGTTGAGCAATAAATAGGCATTATTTTTAATTACTTCCGATAAATGAGTGGCAAGAACAGCAGACGGTTCTACAACAGTATATCCCAGAATTTCTGCATATTCTTTTTTATCAGGTGTTATCCATAATGCCGGTAATCCAAAAGCAGGTTCAGTTGTTGGTATTCCTTCTATTTGTTCTTCAACATCGCCCGGAGCCATAGCAAGTAAATAATCAGTCATTAGTGTACCTTTACTAATTTCTATTCCTTTTAATTTGATACTATAGGAAAAAGATTCAAGTTGGATATTATCTCTAATTCTTATTGGAGGAACTATTATTCCAAGTTCCTGGGCAATTTGTTTTCTTATAAGACTAATTCTTTCTAATAGATCTCCGCCTTGGCTTTTATCTACAAGAGGAATTAATGAATATCCAATTTCAATTTCTAAAGGATCAATTTTTAGTAGATCTTCAATTTTTTCTTCAACCGGTTCGGCTTCTGTTTCAGTTTCTTCTTCAATAATTTCTTTCTTTTGACTTGACTTTAATGTTATATAACCTATTGCACCTGTTAAGGAGCTTAATATTATAAAAGGTAGTGTTGGTAGTCCAGGAATAAGTGCGAAAAATAACAAAAGACCAGAGGCTATTAAAATTGCTTTTGGTTGGAATGTAAGTTGTTTTTTTATATCTTCTCCTAAATTGGATTCAGAAGCTGCTCTTGTTACAATAATACCAGCAGATGTTGATATAATAAGAGCTGGAATTTGAGAGACAAGTCCATCGCCTACAGTAAGTAGAGTATATGTTTGTAATGCTTCGGAAAAAGACATTCCCTGTTTTAATATTCCAATTACGAAACCTCCGATGATATTGATAATTGTTATAATAATTCCTGCTATTGCATCTCCTCGGACGAATTTACTGGCGCCATCCATTGCTCCATAGAAATCTGCTTCCTTGGAAATTTCTTCTCTTCTTTTTCGTGCTTGTTCTTCGTTAATTAATCCTGCATTTAAGTCAGCATCTATACTCATTTGTTTTCCAGGCATAGCATCTAATGTAAATCTTGCAGCAACTTCTGCAATCCTTGTTGCTCCTTTTGTAATAACTACAAATTGAATAATTACTAAAATTAGAAATACAATAAATCCTACTACATAATCTCCTTTGACAACGAATGTGCCAAAGGATTTGATAATTTGACCAGCATAGGCTTCGCCCAATATTAATCTAGTTGAGGCAACATTTAACGATAGTCTGAATAAAGTAATTACAAGCAATAATCCTGGAAATACTGAAAAATCAAGAGGCCTTTGAAGATACATTGTTGTTAATAATATTATAACAGATAGTGAAATATTAGTAGCAAGCAATATATCTAAGAAAAATGGCGGCATAGGGAGTATCATTACAATTAATATACCTATAACACCAACAGCTACTAATATATCAGTATGTTTAGTTAGTCTTGATAATATGTTGTTTTCCATATTTTTCCTGGTTTATAATTGTTTCTGCTAAATCTTTAATTCTTAGAGAAATTTTAGAAAAAGGATTTTTTTTGATTATTAATTGATTCTGATTTATTAACGTTTTTACAGAATAATCTTCTTCAAAATATCCTAAAAAATGTAAATCCACATTTAAATATTTTTTTACTATTTGTTTAATTCTTTCTCCAAGATTAATTTCAGAGAGTTGAGTGATTCTATTTAAAATTAAATTTGGCTGAAAATTTTCTATCTGATCGACAATTATGTCAAATATTTCTTTGTTTTCTTTTTCCATTTTATTAAGTAAATCATTGATGGAAAAAATATTATATTGATATGGATGAACAAAGTAATTTATTACTTTTTTATACCAGAAAGCATATTTTTTTATACCATTTAATATATGCCTGAATGTGCAGTTTTTTAAAAATGTATAAGCATTTTCAAAACTTGTAATTTCTGGTACTGTAATAACAATAGGAAAGGATGATAAAAGAAAAAAATCTATAATATTAATAGCAGAACCAGCACCTAAGTCCATTAAAATATAATCCGCATCAAGTTTGAGTATTTCTTTCAATATTTTACTTTTCTGAACAAATTTCATATTTGTGATGCTTATAAATCCACTATCAGCACTAATTAATTTTAAATTTTCGATCTCAGTATCAATGATTACATCTTCAATATTTTTTAGGTTTTTAACTAAAATATCACTTATTGATTTATCTGGAGAATTTATTCCCAAATAAGTATGAAGGTTTGACCCTCCAAAGTCTGAATCAATAGCAATGACTTTTTTACCATTAGATGCAAGATGAGCAGCCAGATTGGCTGTTATTATAGATTTGCCAACCCCGCCTTTTCCTGATCCAATGGAAATTATTTTACTCATTTATGCTACCTTTTTCCCTTTTAATTTATAGACATAAGATAAAACTTCAGCAACTGCGGTATATAAATCTTCAGGAATAAAATCACCAATTTCACATGCTTTATATAATGCCCTTGCTAATGATTTATTTTCTACTATTGGAACATCATTTTCAGTTGCTATTTCCTTAATTTTTTGAGCAATAAAATCAGCTCCTTTGGCAATTACCTTTGGGGCTGGATCTTTTTCCATATCATAAGCAAGTGCAATTGCAAAATGAGTAGGGTTTGTAATAACAACTTCTGCTTCTGGAACTTTTTGCAACATTCTTTTTCGTGCCATTTCACGTTGGATCGATCTTATTCGGCTTTTGATTAAAGGATCTCCTTCATATTGTTTAAGTTCTTCTTTTACCTCTTGCTTCGTCATTTTTAGATTTTGTTCATAATCCCATCTTGCGAAAGCAAAGTCAAAAATAGCAATTATAATTAAGGCTAAAAGGATTTTTAAAGATAATCCCTTAATAAAACCAATAGCTACTGTTGCTATTTGAGATATGTCTTTATCAGCATTTAATATTAATTGATTATGATTTGCTCTAATTGTGAGAAATGCAATTGAAACTACTGTTATTATTTTTAAAATAGATTTAATAAGTTCAACAAAAGATTTTTTTGAAAATATTCGGGAAAAACCAGATATAGGGTTAATTTTTTTTAAATCCGGTGTTAGTGGTTGAGCTGTAAATAAGAATCCAAACTGAATAACATTTGCAATAATTCCTGCAACAAATATTATTAAAAAATAAGGCAATAATAAAAGCCCAACTTTTTCTAATAAATTCAGCATAAAATTGTAATATGTTGACATATCTATAGAAAGGTTGCCAGCATTCGATAGATAGAATATCACAATTTCTTTTATATTTTTATAGAAAAAATTTCCAGCAATAGAGAAGTATAATAATGAAAATACAAATATGAAGACAGTATTAATTTCTGTGCTTTTAGCTACCTGTCCTTTTTCTTTTGCTTGTTCTCGCCTTCGTTGTGTAGCTGGTTCTGTCCTTTCCTGATTACTTTCAGCGGGCATAATCTATTCTCCTGAATTATAAAATACCGATTAAGTTATTGCATTCAACAAGAAAGCTATTTAGAAGTTTAATAAATACATATCCCCAGAGTGAAAAAGATAAGATAATAGTAACGAAGCTGACAATTATTTTTATAGGGAATCCAACAATAAAAATATTCATTTGAGGTACAGTTCTCGCTATCATTCCAAAAGCAATATCAGTTAAAAGTAATGTTATGACAACCGGTGCACCTAATTTAAACATATAAAAAAACATCATAGTTGAAATTTTAATTATTTGATCTAAGAATTTTGAACTAAATACTATTGCACCTGGTGGCAAAATTTCAAAAAATCTAAATACAGCTTCAATTAAATAGTAATGACCATTGATAGAAATAAAAATTATAAGAGCAACCAGATAAAAAAATTGTCCAATAATAGAAATCTGAATCCGTGCTTGCGGATCTAATACATTCACAATTCCAAATCCCATCTGAATACCAATTACTTCTCCTGCATATTGTATGCCAATGAAAATTATATAGAACACAAAACCAATAATTAATCCCCAGAATATTTCATTAAAGAGTACTATAAAATATGTTATCAGGCTGTTAGGTAATAAATCAGGGTTATATGTTATAGCAGGGTATATTATCCACGCCAATATAAATGCAAATCCTATCTTCACTCTATTTAATATCATAGCACTGCCGAAAAAAGGAGCAGCGAATAGAAAAGATGATATTCTTATGAAAACAAGTAAGAATAGTTTTATAGAATTTATGGTAAAATCCAATCCCTATGTCTCTCCTTTGTTAATGAATTATGTTAGGAATATTTGAGAATAAATTGATTGTAAAATCTATTAATATATTACTGATCCATGGTAAAAAAATCACCAGAGCAATTAATACTGCAATAATTTTGGGGATAAAAGTTATAGTCATTTCATGTATTTGAGTAACTGCCTGCAATATGCTTATTAACAGCCCTACCAATAATCCAGAAAGCAACATAGGCGCGGATATTAAAAGAATAATCCAGATAATTTGTTTGCCCAAAGCAATTATATATGTTTGTGTCATACTTACCTTCTTTTATTTAAAACTTGTCATTAAAGATTGTATAACCAAATTCCATCCATCAACTAAAATAAATAATAATAATTTGAAAGGCAAGGAGATCATGATAGGGGGCAACATGAGCATTCCCATAGACATCAAGACACTTGCTACTACCATATCAATAATTAGAAAAGGCACATATATGATAAATCCTATTTGAAATGCTGTTTTTAATTCAGAAATTACAAAAGCTGGAACAATGACTTTTAATGATAAATCATTTGGCGACTTAGGTCTTTTTTCTTTTAATAATTTTACAAATAAAGCTAAGTCTTTTTCGCGAGTTTGGCGGAGCATAAATTCTCTAATCGGAATTTGAGCTTTTTTTAATGCTTGCTGCTGAGTAATCTGTTCATTTAAGTAAGGTTGTAATGCTTCTTGATTTATTCTATCAAGAGTGGGACTCATTATAAAATATGTTAGTATAAGGGATAATCCCAATATTAGCTGGTTTGGTGGCATTTGTTGCGTACCAATAGCATTTCTTAAAAAAGATAATACAGTTACAATTCTTATAAAAGATGTCATTAATAAAATAAAAGCAGGCGCTAATGATAGTATTGTTATTAAAAATAGGATCTGGATTGATGTTGCAAATTCTTTGGGATTATTTGTTGAGTCCACTCCTAAAGTTACCTTCGGTAGTCCCTGTGCTGATATTTTTGTATAAAATATAAAAAACAAAGCAAAAAATATTAAAGTTATATAAAATTTTGACGATATAATTCGATAAAGAGGATGTTTTTTTTCAAAATTTTTTAATTTTTTTTTATTATTCAATTTCATCTTCTCCCAGTTCTTTTAAATAAGAAATATTGTTTCCATTATCTCCTACAAGGAGGAATTTTTTTCCTATTTTTATTAGGTAAATTTTAGATTTTGGGGATAAATAGAAAGTTTCAATTAATTTTATCCTATTAGAATTTTTAAAGCCAGAATTTTTATAAAGATATTTTTTCATAAAAAATAAAAAACCATAAATTAATGCTATTAGAAGAGCTAAAATAATTATGATTTTAATTAAAGAAAACCAGATATTAAAGTCAGCAAGAGGCAGATTTGCTGTTTTTTCTGTAACTTGTTGTAATGTATCCATAATTTTTATCTCATTTATCTCAAGCTTTTAATTCTTTCATCCATGCCAACAAGAGAAGTGATTCTGACACCGAAATTTTCATCAATAACAACAACTTCGCCTTTTGCTATGACTTTATCATTGACGATAACGTCCACAGGTTCTCCTGCTAATTTATCTAATTCAACAATGGAACCATGTCCTAATTCAAGAATATCTCTGATTCTCATAGAAGTTCTGCCGAGTTCAATAGTAACTGGTAATGAAATATCAAGAATCATTTCTATATTTTTAGGAAGTTCTGTTGCACCTGATGAAACCTGTTTTTCTTCTTGGTCAAATTTTTCAAGGTCTGGAGTTTTTACAGTGACTTTGTCAGCTGTTGACTCTTGAGTGGCTTGTTGTTGTTTTTCTTGAAGCTTCAGTATAATATCAGGATCTATTAAAATAGCAAATTGTGAATCTATTTTATCACCAATCGTTAATTTTAACATTACTAGATAAAAATCACTGAATGAATCCGCATCATCAAGAGAAATGAGATTTACCTCGGCACTGCTAATTTCTATTTGTCCGCCAGCAAAGTTTCCCAAGGGGGTTACAAGATTTCCATCGATTTGATTAAAAGCTTCACCAATTGATTCTATAAAATCATCTGACCATTCAGTAGTACCTTCTCCCATCATCATTAGATCGGAAATCATTGCAACATCTTCTTTGGTCATTAAATAGATTATTCTTCCTTTAATAGCTCCAGTATAAGTAGTTGCAATACTTACTAATTGATCTTTAGATAATTCACCTATTTTATCTTTATTATAGAAATTTATTGATATAATATCTGATGATACTTCTAAAGAAAGAGTTATAGAAAAAACACTGACAATCTGTTCTTTTATTGTTTCTATTAATGATTTAATTGATTCTTCTACATCAGGAAGAATCTCTTCGCTTTCCGGTAAGACACCAGATGCTAGGGCATCAATCTCTTCCTGGGATAAAAATTCATCACTCATAATCTAAGATTTTCTCCTTTTTTTATCATTCTTGTAATTTTTACTGCAAGATGATCTTTTAAAACACCAGGTTTACAGTAATATTTGGGGTTATTTCCTACCATCATTACTAATTCATCTTTAACATCTTTTCTTAGTTTTATGACATCCCCAGTTTTTAAATCCAAGATATCCTGTACAGTTAGTTTTGTTTTGCCTAATATAACTTTAATAGGAGCACTTGCTTGCATTAATCTTGAGGTAATTATGTCCTGATGCCCCTCAGTTGCTTCTTTTCTTAAAAATGTTATCCAGTGTTGTCCTGATAATTTAGATATAATAGATTCTAATACCATATAGGGATAGCATATACTCATTAATCCACTGGAATTTAGTGTCTTAATTTCAAATGAAATTAATATAACTGTTTCACCAGGAGGTGCAACTTGTACAAATTGTGGATTAGATTCTTTCCCCTCTAATCTCATATCAAGGGAAACAACATGCTCCCATGCTTTGGCAAGATCTTTTAATGCAAAATTTACAACTTTACTTATAACAATTTGTTCTATATTTGTTAATTCTCTATTTAATTCTAAACTTTGTCCCTGTCCACCGAACATTCTATCAAATATCGAAAATGCAAGTTGTGGCGTGATTTCAAGGATGGAATTCCCTTCTATAGGTTTCATACTAAAAATATATATACAGCTTGGATCAGACATAGACATAATGAATTCTGAATATGTAATTTGGTCAACTGAAACCAAATCTATATCAACTATTGTTCTTAAATGTGCTGATAATGTAGAACTGAATGCCCTGGCAAAGCCATCATGAAGCATTTGTAATGTTCTTACCTGGTCCTTTGATACTCTATCTGGATGTTTAAAATCATATACTGTAACAGATTTTTCAAGTTCTTTTTCTTTTACTTCATCTATGCTTTCTATTTGTCCAGATGAAACAGCATTTAATAATGCATCAACTTCTTCTTGGCTGAGTATTTCACTCATTGTTATGCCCTTGTTACATTATTTGAAATTGATATTTATTGAAAAATACATTTGTTACTTTTCCTTTAATCAATAATTTGTTGAATTCTTTTTTTATTTCTGTTTTTAGCCTTACTTTTGTTTCAGGTTTTATTAATTCTTTTAATGTTTTTGCTGAAAGTATTTCAATAACTATATCTCTTAATTGCGGCATTCTTTCTTCAATTTCAGGGACAACTTCTGAGTTGTCAACTTCTACAGATAAAGATACTATAAATATAGAATACTCATCATCTGGTTCTTTGACTAAAGGATTAAACATAAAATCATTCTCAAAAGTGTATATTGTTCCAATTGGTTTTTTCTCTTCGGTTGGAATTTCTTCGCCTTCATTTGTTTTTTGTATAACTTCTTGAGGATTATCTTTAGGTTTTAGAGTTTCTATTTTTTTGATTTCTTTTTGGGGATTTGAAGTTAACATTGGCTTGATAACTTTTATCACAAGCAGATAGGAGAGAATTATTACTATGACAATTGTAAAAATTAGAATAGGTAGTTTTTTAAATATCGAGAAGAAACCACCGCTTTTACCTTCTGAAAGCTCGTCGGATATTTCTTCCATTTTTTCTTCATCTGGCATTATATTACTCCTTTGGTTGTTGTTGCCATATATCTTGTCTATAGTCTTTTGTTAGAATATATATTTCCACACGTCTATTTTTTGCTCTATTTTCAGGGGTTGTATTTGGTACAAGTGGATGATATTCTCCCATTCCTACAGCTTCTAATCGGTGCGGATCTATTTTACCGGAATTCTGAAAATATTTTAAAATTGTTAGCGCGCGTGCAGTTGATAAATCCCAGTTAGATTTGAAAAAAGTATTGTGAATAGGTAAATCATCTGTGTGTCCTTCTATTCTAATAGGATAATCGACAGTTTTTGCAATTTCTATAATTTTATCTAAAATTGGTTTACTTTGTGGTTTTAGATCAGCTTTTCCAAGATCAAAAAAATTTGGATCACTAATTCTTATGCCAACTCCACCTTTTGTTAGTTTGATTTTTAATTCTCCTTCTAATTTTTGTTCTTTGACAAATTTCATTAGAGCCTGTACTTGTTTTATCATTTTTTTATTTTTTCTGCTTGTCTTTCTTTTTATTGGTGTATCTGCTGCCGGACTTCTTGGCGTTAAACTTATTGTAGGTTTAGAAGTGAGTAATCCCAGAGCCCCTTGAAGGGAACCGACTGCTCTTTTAAATTTGATTTTTTCGATAGTAGACATCGAAACAAGCATAACAAAAAAGCATAGGAGAAGAGACATCAGATCGCCGTAGGTTGTCATCCATGCAGGGGAGCCTGGTGGTGGGCATTCTTCTTTTTTTTTTTTTGCCATTTTATGCCTCTTCTGTCCTTCTTAATTTCGGTGATAAAAATGCCTGTAATTTTTGCTCTATTATTCTTGGATTATCACCAGATTGTATTGACATAACGCCTTCAATTATTAATTCTTTAATTAATAATTCCTGTTGAGATCTTACTTTTAATTTACCAGCTAAAGGTAAAAAAATTAAATTTGCCATAAATGCACCATAAAAGGTAGTTAATAAAGCAACAGCCATACCTGGTCCGATTGCAGATGGGTCATCCATATTTTTAAGCATTGCTACAAGACCTATCAATGTTCCTATCATACCAAAAGCTGGAGCATATGCCCCCAGAGCTTCAAGTATAGATTGACCATGCTTATGCCTTCCTTCAAGATATGAAAGTTCTGTTTCTAAAACATCTCTTATAATATCGGCTTCTATACCGTCAACAGCGAGTCTTATACCTGTTTGTAAAAATTCATCTTCCAATGATTCGATACTGCTTTCTAATGCTAATATTCCTTCTCTTCTTGCTCTTTCTGCTAATTGTACAATACTATCAATAACTTCTGCTGGCGATATTTCTTTATGTAAAAAAGATTTTTTTATAACTCCCATTAAACCTATCATATCACCTAAAGGGTAATTAATAAGAGTTGCTGCAAAGGTTCCACCAACTGTAATTAAAACAGATGGTATGTCAATATATGTAGATAAGCCAGCTCCTTGGAATATAGCCATAAATATTAATCCAAGTCCTGTAACAATACCTAAAATTGTTGCTAAATCCATAAGCTACCCTTGAAAATCTTCTCGTTTTTGATAAATTGTTTTTTTATATTTTATTACTTTTTTTACAATTTCCTCTTTTGAATTCGATACTATGAGCTTTTTCCCGGTTGTTAGCGTAATAATTGTATCCGGAGTCTCTTCAATTCGTTCAATTAACTCACAGTTTAAAACTATTTGTTTCCCATTTAATTTATTTAAAAAAATCATTTTCTTCTAATAATTATAATTAATTTTTTATTTTTGTCAAGACAATAAAACCGGTAGAATAGAACTACCGGCTTTACACTTACAAAATAGGAAACGAACTTAAGTTATAAGGTTTGCTTAACGTTAACGTTTAATGTTAACCAGTTCATTAAGCATAGCATCAGAGGTGGTAATAACTCTTGAATTTGCCTGGAATCCTCTTTGTGCTATGATCATTTGTGTCAGTTCTTTTGCAATATCAACATTAGATTGTTCTAAAGCACCAGGAACAATTTGTCCCTGGATACTTTCTCCAGCTATACCTACAATTGGTAAGCCAGAGTTACCAGTTTCTTGAAACATATTGTTCCCGACACGTAATAGTCCAGCTGGGTTATTGAAATCTACTAATACAATTTGTGCTAATTTTTGTGTTTTTCCGTTAGTATATACACCTGTTACAGTACCTGATTCATCAATCCCTATTGAAGTTAAATATCCTGCAGCGTATCCATCCTGTGAATCTGCAATAACTGTATTAGGTCCTGCAAATTGAGATAATCCTTTAACAGAACCAACATTGCCAACATCTAAAGCGATTTTAACTGGTTCCGCACCTGTTTCTGTAAAAAATTCAAAGTAATTGTTTCCTCTATCAAATTGAAAACTGGCAAGAGAACCATCAGGATTAAAAGTTACAGTTCCACTATCTTCTACATAGCCACTTTCTTCTAAAGCAGAAGGAGTAGAGATTTTCCAGAACCATCTTTTGTCGTTTTTAGTGTCTTTGGTAAAAGTCATTGTTAGAACGTGTGCATGTCCTAAGCTATCGTAAATTGTGGTGGTAGTGGAATGTTGAGCATCTTCTGCTTCTTGAACTCGTTGCCAGTGGCCTATTGTTGAATCAAATACATTATCGAAAACAGGTCTTTCTCCACCTGCATTTCCTTTTGTATAAAAATTTAGATAGGTAATTTTATTTCTTGTTCCACCAAATCCTGTAATTTTTATTGAGCCATCTGTATCTAATGTTACTTCTTTTAAGAATTTTTCCTGATTTTTTGTGAAGATTTGATTAATTTGATCTAAGAAATCTTTTAATGTTGAAGTATCTGTAACTGAAAATGTTCCAGAGTGAGAAGGCTCAGGAATTCCTGCAGAAGTAAAAGATGTTCCCTCTCCGATTAATCCTGTAATGTTTATAACATCTCCAGTAGTTAAATTCATATCATTACCTTGATAATCTCTTAGTTGACTTATTTTATCTGATGTTTTAGCTATATGTGAAAATTGATCTGTTACTCCGTTTTTTTGTGCCAGATCGGCATTCGCAGCTGATAGTGCTAATTGTAAATTAGCATTTGAACTTGTAATTTTCAGTTCATTAGATGCTGCTCCTGACAAATCAGTGAATGTAATTGAACCATCTGGATTCCATTGAGCCTGAAGGCTTCCTTCAAAATCTTGGTTAATTTCTTTGATTAAGTCCTGTAAAGAATGAAAATCGTTAAAACCGACACCAGAATCAGCAGAAACGTAAGTATATAATTCACTATGCCCAGAACCATCTGTTACAGTTACTGATGTTGAGTTTGCAATCATTCCTTGTATAGGAGAATCGGCATTTCCTTTTGCAAATAGTCCTTCAACATCAGAATTATCTTCCCAATTTTCTACAGCATAAAGTCTTTTACTGTCGAGTATTGTTCCGTTAGGTTCAATACTTGCATCAAGATTTCCTTTAAAAGTAACTTTTGTTGTTGCTTTAGCTGGTGACTTTTGACCGAAAGGTATAACTATATCAGTTATTGGTGTACCCACATCAATATTTCCATTATCATCTGCCATTTTCCCTTGAAGGATAAAACCGTTGGTGGGAGATACCATTCTACCATCTGCATCAAATTGAAAAGTCCCGGCTCTGGTATAGTATTTTTGTACACCATCAGATACCATAAAATAACCATCACCTTCAATAGCAAGGTCTGTTACTAATCCTGTAGAATCTAATTTTCCTTGCTCAAGGTTTGTATCAATACTTCCAATATCCAATCCAAGCCCAACTTGAATAGGGTTAGTTCCACCTATGCCTCCCTGAGGGCGTATTGCAGGTTTTAAAGTTTGTGTAAAAATTTCTTGAAAAGTTGCCCTGCCAGCCTTAAAACCAATAGTATTAACATTAGAGATATTATTGGCAATAACATCCATTTCAGTTTGATGTACACGCAATCCTGTTTCACCAGAAGTTAATGAACGCATCATAGCTTTTTTCCTCCTTTTATGGTTGATTTAATCAACCATAAGGTATTGCCTCGGTCGTTCGGCAATACAGGGCTTCCCTTGCGGGGCCAGCCTCTCTTATGGTTTTTAAAGTATTATCGTACTATCAATGTTTGTAAAAACCTTTTCTTTGATACTTTCTCGATTTGCTACAGTAATAACAGTGCGTTTTGGAACATTAACCACAAATGCTAAATCTTGCATTAAAATTAAACTTTCTTTAGAACCTTTTTTTTCTGCTTTTAAAATAGCTTCTGATAATTTTTCAATATCTTTTTCATTTAGAAGAATATTTCTACTAATTAGCCTGCTTTGGGCATGTGCTGAAAATTTAACATCTTTGTCGTTATTTATTTCTTTTTGTAATATCTCTTTAAATTTTAATTTAGTTTGAACATCAGGTAAGTTATTCTTCTGAGATATGTTTGCTTTTTTTATTTGATCTAATTTTCCAATATTTTTACCAGGCTGATAAAAACCTAATTTTACCATTTGGTTTCTCCCTTAAATCTGGATATCATTATCTGTTGTTTTGTCGCCAGTTCCATCTGCCTGAGTTTTGTCATTTGAATCTTCTGAAGTTTCATATACCTCAAGTACATCACTAATGTCATATTCATTATCTCCACAAATCAATTTTGTTATATTCCCTTCGTATTTTACTCCTGTTATTATACCTGTTGCATAGCCAGTAACTTTTACTGCTTCACCATCTTTATTATTTCCTTTGATTACATAAGTATATTTACCATCTTCTACAAGCGAACCTGTATTATCTCTTGCATCCCATTTGAATGTTTGGTTGCCTTTAGCAAAAAAATCCTGGTGGATAGTTCTTACAGCTTTCCCATTTTCATCTAAAATTTCAATTGTAACATCTTGTATGTCTTCCGGTACTTTAAATTTTATTTGAGTGGAATTTCCATCTTTTACAGTTATATAATTCCCCTGGACTTTTACTTTTTTACCAATTAGAGTTGTTGCCATATTATTATTAATAGATTTATTGAGTAACATATTTGTGTTTAAAAAATCTGATAGACTTTTATTCATATTTGTCAATTGTTCTACTGTGGTAAATTGAGCAAGCTGGGAAGATAATTCATAGTTTTGCATAGGGTCCATTGGGTCCTGGTTTTTTAACTGAGCAGTAAAAAGCTGTAGAAAATTATCCATGGATGCAAGTCCAGTAGGATTTGTTTTATCCACAAAATTTGAGTTTTTTTTCTCTTGTGGTTTAATTTTGTCTATGCTATTATAAATGACAGTCATACTTTCTCTCCTTTATGCATATTCATAAATGCTTTTATATTGTTTTTTCACTTTTTCCCACTTATCGATTATATCCTGCATATCATGATTTTTTCTTTGACCATGATTAAAATCAAAATCCATTTTGTGGCTATTATAAGAATCATTGTTTGTAAATTTATTGTCAGATGATGATTTTACATTTGTTGTATCTATTTTATCAAATGTAATTTTTGCAAGTTGGAGTTTATTTTCACTGAATTTTTTGTTTAGAATATGAATATTTTTTTTGAGTTCATTTAATACAAAACTGTTTTCTGTTTTGAAAATGAGTTCAACTTTATTATCTTTTATTTTGATTTTCATCTCTATTTTTCCCAGCCATTCTGGTTTAAGTTGTATTTTTGCTTCAGATATTCCATCTTTTATATTAAAATTTATATTTTTTATAATTTGTTCTTCTATTGGTATAAAATTTTTGGTCGAAGTGAGTGTCTCATTGTTTGGTGTTACAAATGAGTTATCAGTTTTATTTATAGAGAAGTTATTTATTATTTGAATTTCGTTATTATTTTGTTTTATTTCTGAGGAATTGGTCTTGTAAATTTTGAGTTGCTTTTTCATTATGGTATTCTCCCGCATGTTATCTTTATTTATAATATTATGCAATTTTTGTTCCATTTTGGTATTAAGCTTGTGGTTAATTTTGAAAGTGGTATTATCATTACTATCTGTGTTATTATTATTTGTGTGGATTTTTTTTGAATTATTTTGATTATTTTTTATATGGGAAAATTTTTCCTTGTTTTTAACATTTTTGTTATTAAGTGCAATATTTTTAATAGGAGTTTTTTTATCTTTTATTTTATTTTTAATATTTTTTTCATCTTGATTTAATAAAGGAGGGATATTTTTATTTTGAAAGTTTTCATTATTGGTATTGACTGATATCTTTTCTTGTTGTTTTTGATTTTGCTGAATTATTCGTGTAGCTTGTATGTTTGAAATATTTTCTTTAGTTTTTTGAGGTTCTTTTTGAGTATTTATAGGATTATATTCTTCTTTTTTATTGTCTTTTTCCCCATTGGCATATAAATTGGCATTATAGCTTTGTTTTTGATTATCTGTTAAAAGTTTTTCAGTTTTATTGATATTGTTTTTATGTTCCTGTTTGATGTTATTATTTGAATTTTTGTTTTGAGGAATAGTATTTTTTATAATATCTACATTATTATTTTCTTTTTGTTTAACATTGGTTTTAATGTTTTGAAATTGTCCATTGTTATATTTATTATTTTCAGTTTTATTGATACTATTTTTATGTTCCTGTTTGATGTTATTATTTGAGTTTTTATTTTGAGGAATAGTATTTTTTATAATATCTACATTATTATTTTCTTTTTGTTTAACATTGGT
>Ga0164318_10002515_pt1 | contig 17069 bp, 18 predicted proteins | sample GuaBasSedimGuay9_FD_113734 | JGI IMG/M metagenome (GOLD analysis project Ga0164318, IMG submission 113734) | Subseafloor sediment microbial communities from Guaymas Basin, Gulf of California, Mexico - Guay9, Core 4571-4, 0-3 cm | ecosystem: Environmental > Aquatic > Marine > Hydrothermal vents...
AAGATTTTGAGATTTTTACCACCTTTGATAGTAGAAAAGAGACATATAGATAAAGCCATAGAAATTTTAAGGGAAATATTTAATTTGGAGTTTAGAAAATGAAGAAGCTGCATATAAAAGATTTGTTAACAGTAGGAGATTTAACTGAGAAAGAATTTTATCAAATATTTAAGTTAACATCTTCATTAAAAAAGAAGAACAAAAAATTATTAAAAGGCAAAACTTTAGGAATGATTTTTGAGAAACCTTCTACACGGACCCGCGTATCATTTGAAGTTGGAATTTATCAATTAGGCGGAACAAGCTTGTATTTAAGTAGAAACGATTTACAGATTGGCAGAGGTGAGTCTATAAAAGATACAGCACTTACACTATCACGTTATCTTGATGGCATAATGATACGTGCATTTTCACATCAAATGGTAGTTGAATTTGCCAGATATTCTACTATACCTGTTATAAATGGTCTTACAGATTTACTTCATCCTTGTCAAGCTCTTTCCGATTTTTTTACAATTTTTGAGCATAAAAAAAGATTTAAAGGACTTAAGCTTGGGTATATTGGAGATGGGAACAATGTTGCGCATTCGCTTACATTGAGTGCAGCAAAATTAGGTATAGATATAACACTCGCATCTCCTGAAGGTTATTTTATCTCTGAAAGTATAAAATCAAAAGCACTTGATATAGCAAAACAGACAGGTAGCAAAATAGTTTTAACAACCAATCCAGATGAGGCGGCAAATAATGCTGATGTTTTATATACTGATGTATGGGTTTCAATGGGACAAGAATCTGAGAAAGATAAAAAACAAGAAATTTTTAAAAATTATCAGATAAATTCAGAATTGCTTAAAAAAGCTAAACCAGATGTAATTATTATGCATTGTTTACCAGCTCATAGAGGTGAAGAAATCACAGATGAAGTTATGGATGGTCCGAATTCTGTTGTTTTTGAACAGGCAGAAAATAGACTTCATACCCAGAAAGCAATAATGGTTTTACTTATGTATTAAATCCTTTCAAGGAATTAATAAATTGGGTATTTTTCTTGTAAAATTAAATAATCTTGCGGAAATAAGAAAAAATAATTTTGTCTCAGATATATTAGTTCCTCAATCTTCTATTTTGTTTTTTTTTATTGAAGAGAGTGAAAAAATTTATGGTATTTATGAAGTAGAGAAGATAAATCAATCTAAAAATAAGTGGCAAATTTTCTTTTCAAGAAAATTTAAATTCAGACGGGGAATTGAGTATAAACTCTTAAAGCAATATAATATCAAGTTTTCATTAAAAAAGAGTATATATAAAATAAACAAGAAAAAATTTCGTATTCTTTATCAGATTTTAAATGAAATAAATTTTCCGCAGCTTGCTTCTGATATAGTTCTGTTTGAACTAAAAGAAGATAATTGCTATATAAAATACTTTCAGTCCTATCCTGAAGTCAAAGTTTTATCTGAAAGTATTAAATTAGATAAAAAATATATAATAGATCTTTCTCATCAGATTGAAGTTGAAATTAAATCAGCAAAAGAATCAGAAAATTTTATACTAAATCTTCAAAAATTTGGATTTAAATTATTTACAATTTTTAAAAAATCAAAAATTTTTTCTTCAATTAAGTCTGGAAGAGATTTGTGTGTGTTGTTAGAGAACGAGATGAGTATTTTGCCGATAGAAGTTATTTTTGATGGATATAGATTTTTCTCAGAAAAATATAATATATCACATTCTTTTTTTATATCATCTGAAAGTTTTGACCCTTTTCCTATGTCTGATTTTCATAATGATGTTTCTATTGTTGTGCCAAGATATAAAGATACAAAATTTGATTTTAAAAAAATTTATAAATTATTTATATCTAAATCTTCAAAAATAGTAGTTTATAATAAAAAATTAAAAAATAAAGAATTTACTAAAATATGTGAAAATAGCAGAATCTTATATTTTGCTGGGCATACAGTTTTTAATCGGCAAAAAAGGGAGTTTGGATTAAAAATCGGCGATGATAAACTTTTTTATTTGAGTGATTTTCAATACTGTGTAAGATTGCCTTTCCTTATTCTGTTTCATTCCTGTTTTGAGAATAAATTTTTTCATTATACTGAAAGAGCTTTATCTAAACTTTTTATCTATGGGGTAAAAAATATAGTAATACCAATTATGGAAGTTCCTATGAAGTCTGAGGGCTTTATAGAAAATTTTGTTAAAAATTTAACAGAGGGTAATAAAATTGGTGAATCTTTTAGATTAGTAATAAATAACGCTATAAAGAAAGGATGGAATGACTGGATATATTTTCGCTTATATGGCGACCCTAAAATGAAATATTTTTAAATTTTGTGGAAAAATTATTATTTTTGTTTGTATATAATATATGAGGGTAAGAGAAGTAAAAATTAAAGAATTGATAAGAAAATATAAAGCAACTAATAATGAGAAAGTATTGGTTGAAATTATAAAGGAGATAAGTGATATGGTTTACAATTATCCAAGAGTAGTTTTTAATCGTAGTAAAGATGATTGTTCTGAATTTTACATTTATTTTATTGAAGATGTGAAAAAAATTATTAAAAAATATAATGAAAATCTTGCTTCGTTTAATACCTGGTTTAATGTAGTTCTTAAATCAAGATACATTAACTGGTTGAATAAACTTTCTTACAAGAGAAAAAAACAAGTTGATATAATATTGTGGGAAGATTTGACCTTAGGAACGGATGATAAAAATAAAGAAGAAAAGCTTTTTTATAATATATATTTATCTCAACAAAATGAAAAATATGATTCACAATTAAGTAAGAAACTTATGAAAATTTATAACAAAATGAGTCTATCTGATATTATTTTAATAAAGTTAATGTATTATCCTATTGATTCTTCAATTATTGAGCATCTTACAAAATTTTTAAATAAGTCACCCAGAGAATGTTATGAAATTTATATGAAAGCCTATAAAGAAAATAATCTTATTGAAAAGCAAGAGATTTTGAAAGAAAAAATAGTAGATTTAGTTTATAAAATTTCTAAAATAAAGAAAAAAATAAAATATTTAAAGATAAAAAATATGAAAAGTGAGACATTAGAAATAGATAAACTTTTAAAACAGAAAGAACGAGCTGAGAAATTATTAAATGAAACACGAAGAAAATTTTATAAAAATTTACAGATAATTGATATAAAAGGAATTCAAAAAATATTGGGTTTATCTAAAAGCGAAATATATGAAAGAGTCCAAAATATCAGGAATTTTTTAAAACAAGAATTATCGGATTTTGTGAGGTAATTAAAATGAAAAATGTTTGTAAATATTTTGATGAGAATAAAATGGCAGCATATATTGAAAAGCGAATGAGTCCTGAGGAAATAAAAAAATATGAAAAGCATTTATTTAAATGTAATTATTGTTTAAAAGTATATTTTAATTTAGAAAAAGAGATTTTAAAGTTAAAAAAATCTAAAGCACAATCTATACCTGAAAAACTACTTAAAGAAGGTTTAGACAAATTAATGAAAATTAAATGTAAAAAAATTACACTTCCTGACTTTTCCAAAGTTGCAATCAAACTTTATAAAAAAGGAATGGAATTAATAGAAGTAGCAAATGTAAAAACACTTACACCTGTTCTTGTTACACCTGTGAGAGGCAAGGTGGAGTCAAGTCTATTGAAACAACTTGTTATTGAAAGTGATATATACGGAGTATTTTATAAATTATTTATTGATTTTTACGCGCAAAATAGAATAAAGATTAGAGTGAATTTTCTTCAATTTGGTGATGATTTAAAACATAAAACAATAGAGCTTGTGAGCGAAGAAGGAAAGATTGTGCGTTCCCTTACAAACGAAGCTATATTTGATGATTTAAAAAAAGGAATTTACAAAATCAAACTTAATGGTATAGTATTATTGAAACTCAATTTTATATAGAAAAACCATACGATGGATTTTGTATCTATGGATTCTGTATCTATGTGGCAAAGTTTAATATGGAAGGAAATAAGAGATGAAGATAAAAAAGTTAAATTCAACTCAGATATATAAAGGCGAATTTATTTCATTCTATAATGACGAAATTTTAATTGATGATAAGATTAAAACCGTAAGAGAATATATTATTTATCCTCCAGCGGTAGGTATAATTCCTGTTCTTGAAAATGAAAAAATTGTTATGGTAGAACAATTCCGATATGCAAATAATATGTTTTCACTTGAAATCCCTGCGGGAAAGATTTTAGACAATGAAGATTTAAAATATGCTGCGATACGAGAACTTGAGGAAGAGACAGGTTTTAGAACATCTCCTGAAAATCTTGTAAAACTTTATACCTATACTCCTGCTATATCATATTCTACTGAGAAACTTACTATTTTTGTCGCTAAAAATTTGGAAAAAACTGAGCAGGACCCGGATGAAGATGAAATTATAAAAGTAAAAATATTATCACTGTATGAAATTTTGGATTTGATAAACGAGAATAAAATTATGGACAGTAAAACTGTCCTTGCAATATTGATGTATAAATATAGTTTTATGGAGAAATATGGAGAAGTTTAAATTTAAAATAGGTGATTTTATTCTTGTAATATTAATTATTGGACTTTCAATATTCTTTTTCTTGAACAAATTTTCTAAAGAAAAGAAACACGAAAAGAAATACTTGATAATAGAATCACCCTATGAGAAGTTGAGATATAAAATTATACCACAGAATAAAAAAATAAAAATCAAAGGCAGATTAGGCTATTCAACTATATTAGTTACGAGTAATTATGTAAAAATGATAGATTCACCTTGTCCGAATAAATTATGTATAAAACAAGGAAAAATTTTTAAGTCTGGTGAGAGTATAATCTGTGTGCCCAATCAAATTATAGTAAAAATTGTTTCAGAAAAAAGTCTAAGTATGCAAACTCAAGAGGTAGATGTAATTTGTCGCTAATAGAGAAAATAAAATCTTTACCAAATAAGCAAAAACTTTATTATTTTGCGTTTCTCATTGGATTTGGGGTTGTTCTTAATCTGGGTGAGACATTTATTCCAAAGCCTTTGCCATTCTTGAGAATAGGTTTAGCAAAAATTTCTCTTTTAATCGTGGTTTATGCTTTTAGTTTTTGGTATGTGTTTATATTTCCCGTATTAAGATGTTTTATTTCAAATTTTCTTACCGGCACAATTTTAACGCCTCTATTTTTATGGAGTCTTGCTGGTTCATTAGGAAGTGCTATTGTGATGTTTATTATATCTCATTCATTTTTAAACAGATATTTTTCAATATATGGCACGAGTATTATAGGGGCTCTCACTAACAATATTATTCAATGGAGTTTAATTGTTGTGATTTTTAATTTTTATTATTATACAATGTTACCTATAATTTTGATTTTAAGTATAATAACAGGCTGCCTTATTGCATATATTACAAATTATATTTCTATAAGATATGAAAAATATATGTAGTTATGTTAAATTTTAAATTGTAAGTTTATATTCTTTGATACTTTTATATTTTTATAGGGCTGTTTTAAAATCAATTTATAATTTTAGAATACAGTTATGAATGTATTGACTTATTATTTTAAAGATATAAGTTAAATAATCCAAAATAATTTACTAACTAAATTAAGGCTGTTCAAATTATTTTACAATTTATTATATTTACTTTTATATTTACTTTCAAAGAGGATAAAATATGGGGATATTGGAATTAAAAAATTTAAGGTTAATTCTTAATGGAAAGAAGATTTTAAATAACATAAATATAGATTTTAAGGAATCACATATTTATGCTATTGTTGGTCCAAATGGAGCTGGTAAATCTACACTTGCATTTACAATAATGGGCTTAGCAGGATATAGAAAAATAGAAGGTGAAATATTTTTTAAAGGTGAATGTATCAATAATTTAGGAATTGATGAACGTGCGCGTAAAGGAATAACTTTAGGGTGGCAGGAACCAGCGAGGTATGAAGGGCTTACTGTTTATGATTTTATTGTAGCTGCAGCTAAAGATAAAAGCACTGCAAATGTAAAAGAGGTGCTTTTAAAAGTAGGATTAAATCCTAATGAGTATATAAAACGAGCTGTTGACAAAACATTAAGTGGTGGTGAGAGAAAAAAAATTGAACTTGCTTCAATCCTTGCAATGGCACCTGATGTTGTTATATTAGATGAACCTGATTCAGGAATAGATGTAGAATCACTTGAAAAAATATTTGAAATAATAAGATTATTAAAGAGCAAAGGTAAAACTATTATTTTGATTACTCATGGATTAGCAGTTCTTAAACAAGCAGAGTATGCATACTTAATGTGTCATGGCGAAATAATTGATAAAGGTCCTATAAAAAAAATAAGTAGATATTTTGGAAATAAATGTATCCCCTGTGCTCATAAGAATCTTCCTGAAGTGGAGGGAAATATTGATGAATGAAAATCAGAAATTAATGCAGGATTTATATAAAACTACAGAAACAAAATACGATATATTTAAAGAGCCTGAAATTGCATATCTATTTGTTCATCAGAATAAAGTAATTGGTTCACAACTTATACCTGGGCTGGAAATAGATACAGAAGAATTGGAAGATGGTATAAATGCAAATATTACTGTAAAAGAAGGGGTTATTATTCATAAACCTGTTCATTTATGTTTTGGAATGTTTCCTGAGACAGGTGTGCAGAAGATTATAATGCGTGTAAATATAAAAAAAAATGCAAAGATATCAATTTTAGCTCATTGTTCTTTTCCTAATGCCTCTGATGTTAAGCATATTATGGAGGCAAAGATTAATATTGGGGAAGGTGCTGAATATTCATATTTTGAGCGACATATACATGGGATTAAGGGTGGAGTAAAAGTTTACCCTCAAGCGCTTGTTGAACTTGAAAAAGGTGCAAAATTTAAAACAGAGTTTGAACTATTAAAGGGTCGTGTAGGATTAATAGAAATAGATTATGAGACTATATGCAAAGCAGGAAGTGTAATGGATATGAATGTTAGAATTAATGGCACTAAGGATGATATTATTAAAATAAAAGAGACTGGTAATCTTGTTGGGGAAGGAGCAAGAGGAGTGCTTACTTCCCGAATAGCTGTAAGAGGAAATGCTCGGGCTGAGGTTTATAATAAAATTTCTGCTACAGCAGCTTATGCAAGGGGGCATGTAGATTGTAAAGAAATAATTCAGGATAATGGAGCTGCTATAGCTGTTCCAATAGTTGAGGTAAATCATTCTAAAGCACTGGTTACACATGAAGCTGCTATTGGAAGTGTAGATTCAAAACAATTAGAGACCTTAATGGCGCGTGGCCTAACAGAAGATGAAGCAGTAGAGTTGATTATTCAAGGATTATTAAGCTAAATAAATTTTTATTATTATGATTTAATCTTTTTTAAAAGTTCCTCTATAAAAAATGGTTTCTGTAACAGCCTTTTTTTCTCTTCATCATTTAGACTAAAATTATCATCTGAATATCCAGAAGTATAAAAATATTTTATTTCAGGTTTGATTTTTTTCATCTCCTTAATTAGTTCTATGCCACTCATCTTAGGCATTGTTATATCAGTTATAACAATATTAATTTCATCTTTCTGCTTCTGAAATAATTCTAAAGCACTTATTCCATCATTAGCAACAATTACATTATACCCAAATTTTTCTAAAATTCTTTTTGTAGCATTTTGGACAAATATTTCATCTTCTACAAGTAGAATTGTTCCACTCCCTTTTGTTAATTCAATTTTCTCTCTTGAAATTTTCTCGTTCTTAATTTCTTTTTCAGATACTGCTGGTAAATAAATATAAAAAGTACTTCCTTTACCTGGTTCGCTTTCTACAGCTATATATCCATTGGATTGCCTAACAATTCCATAGACTGTAGAAAGTCCTAATCCTGTTCCCTTCCCGTGCTCTTTAGTAGTAAAAAATGGCTCAAATATCTTTTGTTTTATCTCATCAGACATTCCAATTCCTGTATCTGTTACAGAGATACATATATAATTTTTAGGATGTAAAGCAGGCTCAAGAAAACCACCCTTTTTTATTGATTTAACATTTTCTGTTCTTATTGTTAAATTACCACCCTGAGGCATTGCATCTTTAGCATTTACTATAAGATTTACTATTACCTGTTCAAGTTGGACAGGGTCCATTTTTATTAATTTAAGCTCAGGTGATAATTTCATTTCTATAATTATATTTTCAGGAATAATTCTATACAACATTTTGCTTAGATTATTTATAATATCATTAACATTAATTATTTCTGGTTTCAATATTTGTTTTCTACTGAAAGCAAGTAGTTGTCTTGTAAGCTCTGATGCTCTCTGCGCTGCCTTTTTAATTTCCAGAATTTCATTATATATTTTGTTTTTTTCTGAGAGCTCACTTAATAGAATTTCAGTAGTAGTAAAAATAACAGTTAAAACATTATTAAAGTCATGAGCTACACCACCTGCCAGTTGCCCAATTGCTGCTAACCTTTTTTGTTGGTTTAACATTTTTTCTTGTTCTTTTATTTCAGTTACATCTCTGATAACAATAAGCCATCTGTTCATTGATTCTATTTTAGAAATAATGGGACGGACCTGAATATAAAAGTGCTTGTAGGTTGGCTTATTAATAATGATTTCTTTTAATTTTTTTAGGGATTTAAAATCTTTTCTTATTTTTATATTACCTAATTGCTTAAGCACACCACCTTCTATTGAATCAGTTAAAAAAGGCAAAATTCTACGCGCTTCTTTGTTCATCATTATTATTTTTCTTTGGTTGTCAAGGAGAATTAAGGCATTGGGAAGATTTTCTACAATATCTTTTAATTGCTGTTGTTGTGCTGTTAATAAAAAATGTAATTTTTGAATTGAAACTGAAGCTTGAGCAGCAATTGTATATATAATTTTGAGATTCTCTTTTTTAAATGCATCTTTCTTTATAGCACCTACATATAATAACCCTATAATTTTTTTTTCTTTGATAATAGGAACATAAAAATATGATTTAATCTCTTTTAATTCCTTTACATTTTGTTTAAATTTACGAGCTTTTATTGTATAAATTAAAAATTCTTTTCTACTTATGGATTCTATATCCGAAAGATGAGATAAATTGTTTATTAACTTATCTATAAGTGCTTGAATAAATTTTTTAGAAGTGGGCCTGGTTAATTTTATAAAAATTTCTTTATTATCATCAGTAAAAATTATAAAAGACGCTATATCAAATTTTATTACTTTATGTATATGAGTAAGAATAGTTTTGAAAAGTTCATTATAATTTAAAGTATGACTTATTTTCTGAGAAATTTCATAAAGCACCTGAATTTCAAATGTTCTGTCTTCTACTTTTTTAAAAAGTTCTTGATTTAATTTTCTTAATTTTGTTTCATATATAAAAGATTCAAAAGATGATGCTAAGATAGGAAAAAGTTTGTATAATATACTTTCATACTTTTTGAGAGATGGCTTTGTACAAACTATAGCTTTAAAATCTGACCGATCAATTATTTTTTGTAAATATATATTATATTGCTTAGCTATAGATTCATTTAATGAAGAAGTATTAGAAGCCTGTAGAACTTTATTTAATATTTCTTGATTGATTCGTAATGGATATCTTTTCGCTTTAAAAACAGAATCTTTAGTTAATTCCTTAAGTGAAATATATTTAAAATCCTTATTATCTTTTTGTTGATAGAAAATATATAAATGTTGGATATTAAAATTTTCTTTAAAAAATTCATAAAATGTTTTTAATGCTTCTTTTGGTTTTAGCCTTGAAATTTTGGTGGTTATTCTATTAATAAAATACTCTTCTTCTTTTTGTTTAGTTTCTGCAGTAATATCTTTACCAAAAGCTGCAATACCTTTAGTAGAAAGTTCTTTGTTTATAATAGATGTGTTTTCCCACTGAATAATTCTTGTTTCATTATTTTTTATTTTTATGGGATAAACATTAGAAGAGGTAATAATTTTTTCGTTATTAAGGAGATTATTAAAAATAGACTTAACTTTTTCTTTATATTTTGTTGGAATAAATGTTTTGCACCAGTTTTTACCAATAACCTCACTTTTTGTGAATCCTGTAATTTTTAGAAAATGTCTATTGACATACAATATTTTGCCTTTTTCATTAATAAGAACTATTAAAAGATTAATATTGTTTAAAATATGTAAAATAAGTGATTGATAGCTTTCAAATTTTTTACACAATTTTTCTTTTTCAGTAATATCAAGAGAAATTCCGGCAAGTCCTATAACTTTACCTGAATTATCTATTAAAGGTTCTACATATTCGTAGATGTATATATAATCTTTTTGTTTTCTATTAAAGAATCTGTATATTTTTAAAGATGGTTTTTTATTTTTTATTACATTTTTTGTAATAGCAATAAATTTTTTTCTATCATCAGGATGGATATTATTAAACCATAAATTAGGGTTTTCTTTTAATGCTTGTTTAGTATATCCAAGAACCTTATCAGTATTGCCGATAATAGTAGTTATAGATAAATTTAAGGTGGAATTTTTTTTTGATAGAATAGTATATTCCCATTGAATAGCTTTTGCCAGAGATGTGAGTTTCCAGCTTCTTAATAAATGGGAAAATAAGAGTTTTGTTATTATCAAAGATGAGAGAACTGAAATAATTTTCCCTTGATTATTACGAATAATAATATATTTTTTATTATCTTTAAGTAACTTCTCTATAACCACAAAGATATTTGTATTTGCAGAGATATCTTCTGGTGGTTGTATTTCAATATCGCGTAGTGTTCGTGAAAGAGGGAGTCCTAAAAGATCATTTTTGGAGCCACAATAATATTTGCTTTTCTTTTTTATTAAAAAACAATCTTTCTGCTTTTCTTCCAGAATAAGGTATGCATTCTTAATTAATTCCCCTTCATTAAGCCGAATAAAATTATTATGCTTTGTTTGAATAATTTCATTTAAAGTTATCATAACAAATAAGCATAATATAAGATTATTATAATTTTAAATTTGTTACAATAATCTCCACTGAAATATCAATCCGAAGGCAATCGGATTTGTCCATTATTTTAGATGCTTCTTCAAGAATTAATGAAACATATTTGTCTTCTGGAACTTTTCGTAGATCTGATTTTTTAACTACTACAGCTTCTATTATAGGATGCTTTACATATACAAGTTTAAAAGTGTTGCGAGATATTATATTAAGAGATTTAAATAATGTTTTGGGTCCAATAGGCGCCATTTTACCTATAACAAGTGCATCTTTAATGGGTGGTAGATTAAATTCAGAAAATTTTAATGTAGCATTAATTGTGCTTTTCCTTTCCACTTTTTTCCTCCCTCACTTCGTTTTAGGTTTTTTTTACAATTATTTCTCCTGTAAGTAATACAATAATATTTATAAATTCTTCAATAAAGTTTGTAAGCGCTGCTTCTAATATATCAATATCAATTTCGTTTAGATTTTTTCTTATTTTTTTAAAAGAGCATTTATCATTAAGATATATTAAATTATCTAAAATTTTATATTTTTTAGAAGAAATCCCCTGGGCACATTTGGTAATAGCTTCTATAGAGGTAATGCCAAGTGTTGGTAGAAATTTTTCCCACAAATCATTAAATAAATTTTCATAAAAATCCAAAATTTTCTTTTTAGAATCTTGAGGTTTTGTCCTCATATTTAAAAAATATCCTTCATTATGTATTTAATGGGTCATAAATTCGTTTTAAGTAGAAATTGATTTTTCCACGTCCAACAAGCCAAAGATTTTTGTCCCAATATTGTGGCCATTTGCTTTTATATCTTTCTTCATTTAATTTATTTAATCTTTCTTGTTTTTCAGAAGGCAATCTACTTCTTGTTCCTTTAAGTGGATGCCATATAATTGAGCCTTGATAAATTAAAACTTCAAAATGCTTACTCAAAAGTTGATTATTAAAATCCCAATCTTCATAATTTGCTATTCCTTGATATTCTTCATCAAACCATATGTGCTCTCGTTCAAAAACCCACCGAGGAATTATCCACGGACAATCATTACCTTGTTCATAATTGTAATAATTTATATTCATAAATTTTGCAATTTCAAATGCTCTTTCTTTATAAAACTGTTCAAGTGAAATTTCATCAAACTCCTTTCCATTAATTGCAGATGGTTCTTTCCATATAGATTTATACTCTGCTTCAATATAAAACCAGTTTGTAGGTTGAATTTTTCCTGCATTTGGATGTTCTTTGGCAAAGTTAACAAGATTTGTTAGCCATTTATCAAAAAATAGCATATCATTATGTACCCAACATATATATTCAATCTCTTTATCTTTAAGATATAGTCTAATTGCTTGGTTCAATGCTTTGGCTAAGTTGTTGCCAGACTCATCTGTTACATATCTGATATTATTTTCTTTTGCAAATTTATCTGTGCCATCTGTTGAATGATTATCAATTATTAAAAATTTAAATGGATATTTTGTATGCTCTACAAGAGACTGATATGCTTTCTTTGTTTTTTCAATGAAATTAAATGTTGTCATAAATATACCAACCATTTTATTCTACTCCTTTACAAATTTATAAATTTCATCTTTTGTTACACTTGCTACTCCAATTACAGTATCAGCCCCTCCATAATAAACAAGATATTTGTTTTCTATTTCTATAGCTCCGCAACTAAAAACCACATTAGGTACCCACCCTTCCTTTTCCCATTTTAATTCAGGTTCCAGAATGGGTTCGTTCTGACGTTTAATTACTTTTGTTGGATCATTTAAATCAAGTAATGCTATTCCAAGTCTGTAAACTTTATTATGGTCAGCTGCGTGATAAAATAAGAGCCATCCAAATTCTGTTTTGATAGGTGGTGCTGCAATGCCAATTTTATAATCCTGCCAAGAATCAGGTATAGTTTTCATAATTATTTGATGATTTTTCCAATGATAAAGGTCATCACCAAATGCAATCCATATATGTGGCATTCTTCTATGAAGTAAAACATATTTACCATCAATTTTTTCAGGGAAAAGAGCAGCATCCTTGTTGTCAACATCTTCAAGTATAACTCCATATCTTTTATAAGTAATAAAATTTTTAGTAGTTGCCATACATACTTTTGTATCCTTCCCTGAGTAACCTGTATATAATACATAAAAAGTATCATCCAACTTTGTAATTCTGGGATCTTCACAACCACGTGCCTCTTGCTCGCCTTCGCCTGTATAAACAGGTTTGTCCAATCGGAAGAAATTATATCCATCAGAACTTACAGCATAACCAAATGATGAAATAAATTTAGACTTATCCCATATATTTGATGACCTGTAAAGCATATGAATAAGTTCACCATCATAATAAACTCCACAATTAAATACAGAAGCACATTCCCATTGATGTTCTTTGAGAGGTTCAAGAATGGGTTTGTCAGAATATCTCTTTAATTTTATCATTGCATTCTTCCTTAATATGTTTAATTGTTTTAATTTCTGTTTTCTTATTCATAATTGATTTTTTGTTATACAATTTTTTGGAAAAATACTTTATATCCTTTAAATGTCTGGTAAAGGTCAAACTTTGAGGTCAATTCGTAAGGTGAATGCATACCTAAAACAGGTGGTCCACAATCTATTACTTCCATACCATAGTTCGCCAGATATTTTGCAATAGTTCCACCACCACCTTCATCAACTTTCCCTAACTCGCCAAATTGAAAAATTACATTATTTTCTGTAAAAAGTTTTCGTAGTTTTCCAACATATTCAGCATTAGCGTCATTAGCATCATATTTGCCACCATATCCAGTATATTTTGTGAATATAACACCATGCCCTAATTTGGCTGTGTTTCTTATATCATACACATCTTTATAATTAGGGTCATAAGCTGCATCAACATCAGCAGAGATTCCATAACTTTTTGCAAGCGAGATTTTAAGATTTTTTTCATAATATTTTCCACTTATTTTTTCAATTAAATCAGATACAAATATTTCAAAGAATTTTGATTGAATACTACTATTACCTTCACTTCCAATTTCTTCTTTATCAATAAGTAATGCTATTGATGTGCGTTGAGGATTTTGTGTTTCAATTATTGCTTTAAAAGTTGCATAACTGGAAATTCTGTCGTCCTGTCCATACCCAACAATAAAACTTTTATCTAAGCCAGCTTCTCTTGCTTTAAATGCAGGAACTATTTCAATTTCAGCTGAGTTAAAATCAGATTCCATAATTCCATATTTTTTGTTAAGTAATTCCAAAATAGCAATTTTCACAGGGTCTTTTTGGTCTTTCTCTGATATAGGGATATTACCTATTAGTAGATTAAGGTTTTCAGCTGGTATAGCTTCAGATATTTTTTTCTCTTTTAATTTTTTTGAAAGATGTGGCAATAAATCAGGTATTATAAATACAGGCTCATCCTCTTTTTCACCAATTTTTATATCAATAACTTTTCCATCAAGTCTAACAATTTTTCCGTGTATTGCTAAGGGAATATTTAGCCAATGATATTTTTTGATACCACCATAATAATGGGTTTTTAAATATGCTAATTCTGTATCTTCATATAATGGGTTCTGCTTTAAATCAAGACGTGGAGAATCAATATGGGCACATATTATGTTAAGGCCACTTTCCAGCGGCTCTTTTCCAATAATTGCTAAAATAATGCTCTTGTTTCGATTAACAGCATAAATTTTTTGCCCAGCATAAACTTTTTTACTTTTTAAAAGATTTTTAAACGAGATGAATCCATTTTTTTCTGCTGCCTCTTTAATAAATTCAACTGCTTCCCTTTCTGTTTTTACATTGTTGAGAAATTCAATATATTCTTTGGCAAAATTTTTAATCAAAATCTTTTCATTTTTATCAATTTTAAGCCACCCTGACTCTTCTTTTAATAAAAGATGTTCGTATTTCTTTGCCTTCTTAGAACCTCTTGCAGCCATCTGTTCTCTCCTTGCATATTGAATAAAATAATAAACAAATAATCTTCATTTGTCAAGGTAAATATTAGAAAAGTTTGAAAATAAACTTGACAATTCTTTGGAATTTGTATATATAAAAGTATAATTTAGAAAACTACATAGCAATATATATTGGTTTGATAAATTAATAGTATCAAAATTGTTTAATAAAATGCGACTTTATTATGTATATTTTATAATATTTGTTTTGCTTTGTAATTGCGGTAAAAAAGAGAAGAAAGTAAAAATAAAAGAAGAAAATTTTTCTAATATTATAAGTACAATATATACTGAGGAGATTAATGAATCTCAGAAATTGAATCCTGAAAAGTTTTTTAAAATTAGTAGTGAAATAAATAAGTTAACCCGAGAATATGATAAAATTATTCAGGCATCTTCAACTGAAGATGCAGATAAGCTTATAGCAGAATTGGGAAGAAAAATTAATATGATATATAAAAGATATGGAATTACAGAAGAAGAATTTAATCAGTACAGTTCAGCACATTACAAAAAACTTGAAAAATACCTTGAAGCACATCCTGAAATTGAAGAAAAACTACGAAAATAAAAGAGGTGAGATAAAATTCCTACAGGTATAATTTCTATAATAATTCTTTTGATTGTACTTTTTATTTCAGTAATATCTCATGAACTTGCGCATGGATATATGGCTTATTATCTTGGTGACCCTACTCCAAAAATTGCAGGTAGATTAACAATTAATCCTATAAAGCATATTGACCTTTTTGGGACAATAATTTTTCCTGTTTTGCTTTATTTTGCAGGTTTTATTCCTCTAATATTATTTAAACCTGTGCCTATAAATCCCATTCATTTTAAACATCCAGATAAAGATAGTGTAAAAGTAGCACTTGCAGGTCCTGGAATAAATCTTGTATATATGTTAATTATGGCTCTGTTTTTTCGTATTACAGGAATTGCTGCCAAAGGTATTAATAATTTAACAATGTTTGAATTATTAATAACACGTTTTGGAATATGGTTTATATTTGTTAATTTAATAATTGCTTCTTTTAATTTAATTCCTATCCCGCCATTGGATGGGTCCTGGGTTTTGAATTCTATTCTGCCTTTAAGAATAAAATTTTATTTCCAACAATTCCGAACTTATTTAATGATAATTTTTATAATTTTGGTTATAACAGGTCAATTAAATTTTCTTTTTATAAGATTACGTAATTTTTTTCTAAAAATAACATTATGGATTATGCTGGGATAAGGAGAAGAGATATAAAGATATGAAATACCTATTTGGACCAGTTCCCTCAAGAAGATTAGGACTTTCGCTTGGAATAGATATTGTGCCGTTTAAAACTTGTACACTTGATTGTATTTACTGTGAATGTGGAAAAACAACAAATAAAACTTTAAAACGCTGTGCTTTTGTCAAAACAGAGGATGTTATAAAAGAATTAAAGATTTTTCTATCAAAAAAAATCAAAATAGATTATTTAACCTTTTCAGGTTCAGGTGAGCCCACACTTAATTCTGAAATAGGAAAAATGATTGATAAAATTAAAGAAATTACAAATATCCCCATAGTAGTGCTAACAAATGGCACATTGCTTTATTTAGAAGATGTGAGGAAGGAGCTTTGTAAAGCAGATATAATAATTCCTTCGCTTGATGCTGTTATAGAAGAGACATTTTTAAAAGTAAATAGACCACACAAGGATTTAAATATTGAGAAACTCATTAACGGTTTAATTCAGCTACGAAAGGAATTTAAAGGAAAAATATGGCTTGAAATATTTTTTGTTAAAGGTGTGAATGATAGTGCAAAAGAAATTGAGAAAATAGTAGAAGTTGTGAAGAATATTATGCCTGATAAAGTTCAATTAAATACAGTTGACAGACCACCAGCTGAGATATGGGCGAGGTCTTTAGATATAAATAGATTAAAGGAAATAGAAAAGAAATTTAAATCTAATGGAATTTATGTAGAGATTATAGCACGAATGGATAAGGTATCTAAATTTGATATGGATAAGATAGAGGAGCTTGAAACATATATTATTGAGATTTTAAAAAGGCGTCCAGAAACATCGGAAGGGCTTTCTATGGCTTTGCAGGTTCACATAAATCA
>Ga0164318_10002516_pt1 | contig 17065 bp, 12 predicted proteins | sample GuaBasSedimGuay9_FD_113734 | JGI IMG/M metagenome (GOLD analysis project Ga0164318, IMG submission 113734) | Subseafloor sediment microbial communities from Guaymas Basin, Gulf of California, Mexico - Guay9, Core 4571-4, 0-3 cm | ecosystem: Environmental > Aquatic > Marine > Hydrothermal vents...
CAGCAAACGACCGTGAATTGTCATCAGGGTAACTGCCTGCTCGCTGCTTTTGCCATACGCTTCATCTTTGGCGGCCAGCCGTTTCGTTATCTGGTTGGTACATCGGCAAATATCCTCGGGACTTCGCAGGCTGAAGTCGGCCAGGATTTCAATCTCAGAATTGCTCAAGGGAATGTAATAGATTGCTTTGAGGCGGAGAAACCATTGGTCGTAGGGACTGAGCAGCGTGCTCCACTGGTTGGCGATAATCTTCAGCAGCTCGTTCTGTCGGTCACCGGCCGGCAGGCCGGGCAGGATATGTTCGCTATCGCTGATAAAAGTGATCAGGGCCGGGTTTCCCTCGCCGGCATTGTTCAGGCTTAAAGCTCCTTCACGGGCCACTGTTCCGGAAATATGCTGACGGGAGAGGTTTGAGCGGTACCAGTTATTGACTTTGCTGCGGACAACCTGGCGCAGGTAGGCTTTCAGTTTGGCGGGCGTCTTCAGTGAGGTCAGGCGCCGGCGCCCGTAGAGCTCCTCAACTACCTGGACGAAGATCATGTCAATAAATTCTTCGTTGTTGTTGCGGGAGTCTTCCTTGGCCAGCAGTGTTTTCCTGATAGTTTGGCCGATGAACGGACTGGCCAGGAGAAAAAAGGTGTCCCAAGCCCGGCGGTTGCCGCTAATGCATTGTTTTATGAGGTTATTATCGATCTCATTTATCCGGTCCTGATGCTCAAGCAGAGAAGGGTTTTCAGTATTGTTCATGTCATCCCTTGAAGAAAAATCACAAGCTATGCTCGTTATATAAAGATAGCGTTTTACTGTCAAGGACTAACTGGCGGTAACCCTTCGTGATGATCGTGATATGCGGCACATGAATGTTGCCGCGTACATCGTTGAATCCTATGGTGGTTTTGGTTTTCTGCGATGGCGTGCCGGCACCTGCCGGTGCTGACCCGGGAGGTGGCCAGTTAGTAGTGTATGTCAATGTTTGCAGTTAGATGGTAAATACCGTTTTTTCAGACAGGCGCTCCACCGGCCGGCCGGCAGAATTGATTTTTCCAAGACAATGCCGACAGAGTTGATAGTAAATGACGGTATCCTTTTTTCGGTTGATAATTGAGCTGATTTCCTGCCTGAGAGCGTTGAACTTAGCCTTTTTGAGCCGGCATTCAAAAACGGAAAGATTCACCCGGTCGCCGCCGTTGTCTTCCAGCAGCCGGCTGACTTTGCGGCGTCTTTTGTTGTTCGTGATGTCGTAAACAACCAGATAGAAAGGCATCAGTAATAAGCCGTAAAGTGCCGGTACGGCTTTCCTCCCTTGAGGTGTCGGCACAGCCTGCGTACCTGGTTCCTGATGATGTTCCTGAAACTTGTCCGGCTGCCGCCGTAAAGTATCTGACCGGCCTGGCGTTCCAGCAGGTTTTCCAGCAGTTTCTGTCGGGTCGGGTCGTCGAGCCGGCCATGCTGTTTATCGAGCGAAAGCTTTTCGTTTTTGGTGATCATGCTGAAAATCACCCGGTCAACCGCCTGGGAGCGGAACTCCTCGACCAGGTCGTAGATCAGGGTGGGCTTGTTGCCCTGGGGGCTGTGCAGGAAGCTGATCCGGGGATTGAGTCCGGCCTGGACCGCCTGGCGCCAGACCTGCCGGTACAGGAAGCCGTAACCGTAGTTGAGCAGGCTGTTGACAAGATCGGTAGCACCCTTCCTGATCCGTCCCGGAAATTCCGCTATGTCGTCTCGCAGGAGTATTCTTACCATCCTCCAGTACCGGGTGGCCGATTCAGCCTCAAAACCCATCAGGCGGCTGCGGGTTGCCTCAAAGCCGTCCTCGCCTGTTTCCAGGGCTTCGATCCTGTCAAGACACTGATCGAAACCCGGCAGCTCCCGGTTCAATCCTTCAAGGTATTCCCTGTTTTCTTTCCGGCTGCGCCGGTAATATTTCAGCAGGTTGATCTGGTTGCGGATCTTGCCGCGCACGAATTCCCGGGCCAGCTCCAGGGTCTGCCGCCCGTTGGCCAGAATCTGCAGCTGTCGGAGACCGAGGCCGGGATCGCCGTTTTTAGGCCGTAGCAGAGCAGCCCTCGGCATGCCGGTATAGTCGCTGAAAAAGAGCGGCACCCCCCGGTCGGCGCAGAAATAGACCAGGTCGGAGGAAACAACGACACCCCTGGTGACAACATTGATCGTTTCCAGGCTGCCTAGAGGAAATTCGAAAAGTTTCTTCCCCTTCTTTTTGATCACCAGCTTGCCGCCGCTTTTGCCGAGAAAAGTGCCGTATTCCTGGACGATGACTTCCCGCCCCAGGCTTTCCAGCTTCCGGTATTGCCGCTGGCGCTTCCTGATTTTCCGGTCGGTTGACCGGATCGTGCTTGTCCGGTGCTGGTCCAGGTAATCGTTGGCGGCCAGTCGGGAGAGGTAGGTCTCCTTGAGCCGGTTTTCCCACTTCCGGTCTCCGTCAGGTGATTTGTCCCGACTGAAATGGGGCAGGCCGGCCAGCAGGGCGTCCAGCGCCCGGCGGCTGTATTTTTTCCGGCGTTGGCTGCTGTTTGAGAACAGCGCCCTGACGATGCTTTCCGCCAGGAAATCGTCCGCCTGGCGGGAAAACTTTTCCATGTCGATCAGCTGTCCGTAATACCGGTCAAAACCGTCGATCTTTTCCCCCAGAGATTGTCGGTATTGTTCAACTTTGTCCGGGAAAAGTTTCCTGGTCAGTTCCCCGAGGGACTTTTCCAGCCGAGTTGTCCGGTCACGGCTGATCAACCTTTTTTCGCCCCTGAAAAAGATGCCCATGAAGGAAAAGCCCTTGCCGGAGTCATAAAGGTAATACTGCTGTTCGTTAATGGCCAAATGCAGGAAAGTGGCGAGGAAATCCCGGGCGGCGGCAAATTCCGCCGCCGCCTGTTCACGGCTGCGGGTGCCGATGAAGATGTTGTCGGCATAGCGCAGGTAACGGCATTCCCGGGCGGCCATGAAAGCGTCAAACGGGTGCAGGTATATATTGCTGAGCAGGGGCGAGATGATGCTGCCCTGGGCGGTTCCTGACCGACCTTCGTGGTAGCGGTTGCGGCTGGTCAGGACGCCAATTTTCAGCCACAGGCGCAGTAGGGCGGTGATTTCGTCTTCGTCCACGGTTTTGCTGAATTCCGTGATCAGGAGCTCATGGTCCATGGTGTCGAAGAAGTTGTCGATGTCCATGCAGACCACCTGGTGGCATTTCTGGTTGAGGAGGATGTGACTGATCCTCCTGATGGCGCGGGCCGGCCCCTTGCCTGGGCGATAGGCATAGCTGACGTCGAGAAAGAGCCGGTTGAAAATGGGTTCGAGCAGTTCTTTCAGGGCCAGCTGGACGACCTTGTCATTGATGGTCGGCAAAGCCAGGTGGCGGTATTCACCGGGTTTGCCGGGTTTTTTGACGGTGATTCCGGCGCTGGCCTGGGGCAGGTAGCTGCCGTCCAGCAAACTGGCCAGCAGTTTTTTCAGGTTCTTCTCGAGGTTTTCCCGGTATGCATCGACGCTCACCCCGTCGATGCCGCCACGGCTACCTTTCTTTTCAATTTTTCGCCAGGCGTCGAAAAGAGCCGGCATGGTTGCCAGTCGCGGGTAGATTTTTTCTGCCGCCATCACTTTCCACCCCTCCGGTACATTCTTGGTTCATCTTCCTTGTCCATGTCCTTCTTCCCTAAAGGGAGGGCTATCATACAAACTGAAATTGCCGAGGGCACTTATGCATCGGGAGTTTCCATGCCCTTCTTCCCTAAAGGGAGGGCTATCATACAAACTGAAATTGCCGAGGGCACTTATGCATCGGGAGTTTCCATGCCCTTCTTCCCTAAAGGGAGGGCTATCAGATTCTGATAATCTTTTGGAACGATTCAAAGAATCCGTTTCCATGCCCTTCTTCCCTAAAGGGAGGGCTATCCAGGACAAATCGCTGAAGAGATTATGGCGAAATATCGGTTTCCATGCCCTTCTTCCCTAAAGGGAGGGCTATCGGATTCTAAATTTGGATGGCAAAATGCCTGCGTGATGTTTCCATGCCCTTCTTCCCTAAAGGGAGGGCTATCTGGCTTATACAGAAGAATGTAAAAAAATAGCAGAGTTTCCATGCCCTTCTTCCCTAAAGGGAGGGCTATCAATGTGTTGATACTATTTATAACACATCAGAATACAGAAGTTTCCATGCCCTTCTTCCCTAAAGGGAGGGCTATCTATAATTCTGAGCTGAGTTCGGAATATCCGCCCGAATGTTTCCATGCCCTTCTTCCCTAAAGGGAGGGCTATCATGTGTGTTGTAAATGAATTTTCGGAAGTTTTGAGAATGTTTCCATGCCCTTCTTCCCTAAAGGGAGGGCTATCTGTTGTAATCCCCAGTTCAGCTAATACCTCGCAAGAGGTTTCCATGCCCTTCTTCCCTAAAGGGAGGGCTATCAATTTTAAAGGCCAGGCGCTAACAAAAGTGCCTTGTTTCCATGCCCTTCTTCCCTAAAGGGAGGGCTATCCCCCGCAGCGACTCGGTAAAACAAAAATCCCAGGCGGTTTCCATGCCCTTCTTCCCTAAAGGGAGGGCTATCATACCTAACGCGGGCTTGACGCCCGCAACCCAAATGTTTCCATGCCCTTCTTCCCTAAAGGGAGGGCTATCAAGTCGTAACTATACGGTAAATATTTCATCCAGGTCAAGTAGATAAGGGAAAAGTTGGTGTTTCGTCAGCAAAACCAGGCAGTAACAATTTCCGGGCAATTTTTTTGAAGATAGCCGAACCAACTGCTTCATGAAACCACCATATTTACCAACGGTATTTGTCTAAATAATTGATTGTATTGCATTTTATATTTTAAAAATTTTGTCGCAATATTTATATCCGGCTTTTATTGTCAATATTCACAAAACAGGTGATTTGGCAACCTTGCATGAAAACCCTTTTTCCCAGATTAAGCCATTGATTCTATAAGCTTTTTCCCCATCACCAGCGCTTGGAAGGAAAGGCCATAAAAAATGTTTTTTTGAAGATCATCGGCCTATTTGTGGGAAATAGCCAATATACAAAAAAATTCTGCAGTCGGTGAAACTGGTAAATTTCCTCTTTATGAGGATAAGTCATTGTTATTAATATTGTTTTCCCCGGTTTCCGCCCTGTCATGTTTTTGTGAAGATCTATCAGGCTTCTTTATGTATATCAAGGCGGTATTCCCCATAGCCGAAAGTCGTCAATTTGCCGATGTGCAGTTTCTCGCCCAGCCGCAGCCAGGAGAGCAACCCGGCCGATACCTGGTCAAAGGTGAAGCTGCCGGTGAACCCGTGGTAGTCGCGGCGGTTGAGGTTGACCGTTTCCCGGTTTTTCCGCCTGACAATGCGGTGCCAGTCGGCCTGGCGGATTCTGGGGGGCGGCACCAGGCCGGCTTCCTGCCAGAGCCGATCCTCATAAGGGTCGTGTCCGGCCGCCGGCAGGTTGATGCCGGCCAAAGACTGGTAGCGGCCGCGGATGCTCCGGAAAAGGAGAGGGAAATCAAAGTCATTCGGGGTCAGCAGCCGCCGCTCGCCGGCGGTTTTGCGTTCGAGGTGGACCGGTGTGATGAATTCCACGGTGACCGTGTAGGTGGTTGGCGCTGCCGTTTTTGCCGGGGCCAGGGGAAAAACATCCGGCGGCCGGTAAAAGCTGCGGCTGAAAATGACGGATTTTTCACCGGCCGGTCGGAACTGCGCGATCTTTTCCAGCCGCAGCCGGCCGCTGGTGGCGGCCGCTTCTTCCGGGTGGTCGGGTTCGAAAAAGGCCTTGAAATGATCGAGGCTGAAATATCGCTGCCCGAGGCTGTCGAGGGCAGCGATCAAGCGAAGCAGGTGGTTGCCGTTGCCGGCCCGCCCGAAAAGCAGGATTTCGAAATAGAGTCGTTTCCCGGTTTCGAACCGTTGCCGCCCGTCGCTGCATTTGAGCAGGTAGGCGGCCGGCAGCCGCACCCGGTTGCTGGTGAACGGCATGGCGATGGCGGTGTAGCTGCAGTCGGCGGCCTCCGGGCAGGTGGTGGGGTCAAGGGCGCCGGGGCCACGGTAGCGGCAGCCCTTTTCCCGGTTGCAGGCGAGACGATAGAGGGCGGTGTCGAACAGGTTGCGCAGGGTTGAGCCCTTGTGCCGGGTGAAAACGGTGTCCGCCGCCGCCGTGAACGTGAGGCCGAGATGCAGGTGGTCGATGGCCGGGTAAGGCGTGTCGGAATTGATCGTCATGGGGTTAACGTATCCTGTTGCAGGTTGTTAAAGCGGTTCGGTCAGGCCCTTGTCTTCCCAGAGAAGGTTGATGAAAATGCCGATGAACATGGCCAGCGGCGCCTGGTAAAGGATAACCTGGAGGTAGACGGGAAAGCACCAGAGGAAAAATTGAAGTCTGAACCGACCCTCACCCGGCGTTACCGTCTCCAGGATTTTTGGCCAGATAAAAAACGACATCAACAGGCCGATTACCAGGCTGTAGATTACGGCCCGTATGAAAAGTTTCCTGGCCCGGAGGCGGCTGGCCTTTTCAAGGTTTTCCGCCCTGTCGAAATTGACTTTCAGGCGGTTCCTGATCTCCCGGAAAATGTAGAGGTAGGTGAAATATCCGAGGATCGCCCAATGCAGGACCAGCTTGATGCTTTCCCCGACCCACGCCAGTAGGCCACCGCCGGCCGGCAGGGTGACGGCGCCCAGGAAATCCTGCGAGGAAACGGCGAAATAACCGGCCAGGATGCAGCCGATCAGCCGCAGCAGGGTGGAGGAACGGGCGCTCCACTCCTTTAGTCGGGCGATGGGGGAAGAAACCCGCGGAAGAGCTGATTTGACGCCTTTTTCCAGCCGGGCCAACGAGTCGAGGTCGTAGATCTGGAGAAACCAGCGGCGCACCTTCTCCAGGCAGATCTCATCTTCGGCCAGGTTCTCGCGTACCGTCTTCTGGTCGTTGTCGAAAACAATCTTTCTGATCTCCTCTTCGCGTCCTTTCCCCGACTCTGATTCCAGCCCCTCCTTGAACCAGCGCTCGTTGCGGTCATCTAGCAGGACGTTGAGGTAGAGCCTGAATTCCTGGTAGTCGGTCGCAAGGCAGAGCCGCCGGCAGAGCTCCTGGTAGAGGTAGGGCTGGCCGATAATCACCATCCCGGTGCCCTGGAGAAGGTCGATGAAGGCCGTGATGATCTTTTTTTTCTGTTTTGGTTCCAGCTTTTTGAATTCATCAGCTCCCAACATTTTCAGAATTGCCGCCAGGGCATCGTAAATGTCGGCGGCAATATTGGGGTCGTGACTGAAACGGCACTTGTAGATCCAAGTTGAAACATCAAAAAACTCTGTTTTCTTGGTTCTTCTAGGTGTTTTAATGACAGGTTTGAGTACTGGGTCTAGTTGTAGTTGCACCAGTTGATCGCCAGTAATTTTAACCGCAACGGATGGGCTCAATTTAATTTGTGAGGGGTTGCTATTGTTTGAACTCATGGCAAGTATTTTAGATGTAGGAGAAAATTAAAGTGGAAAGATCCGGTACCTGTGTTTCCGGCCGGGTTTCCACCGTTTCCCGGGAGTTTTCGAAAAGCGACAGGGAATAAAGGCCAAACTCGGCGGCCAGGATTTTCAGGTCGGCGGCCAGTTCCTTGTAGCCGCCGGTTCTCAGGAGAATGGTTTCGTCCTCGTTTTCCATAATTATCAGCAAACCTTCTTTCAGATGGCTGAATCCGCAATCGGGATCAACTATCCTTCTCTGTGGCTTGGTTGGATGAACGACGGAAGCGACCCATTGGCCAGCCCCCTGGTGCATGTTGAGGTTTTCGATCACCTGGATGCTCTTTTCTGTCGGAAAGGTGCAAAACTCAGTAAAAAGGGGGTTGTTCTCAATGATCTTTTTGATGACCACGGCGCAGGAGACCGATTCGACGCTTTCGGTGCAGAGCAGAGTGATGATATCATTGTCGCCATTTTCAGGTTGGTCCTGGGATTCATAGTAGAAATGATAGAGGGTGGAGATCTCGGCCGGCAGGCAGTCGCGGCTGCCGGTGCCCCGGTAGCCGTAATGCCGCTTAATGGTATCGGGGGCGGATAGCTGCTTAACATATCGCTCGTAAAAATTTTTCAGGCAGCCCTGGGGCTCTCCATTCTTTAGCGATTCGTCGATCAGTTGCCGGTATTGCTTCGGCGGGAACCCGGGACATTCGAGGTTGAGGAAGCGATCGATCTCCCCCTGCAACCGCGCCCGGTCAACCGGTGGCGGAGGCGGCAGGAAATCGTTCAGGTCCGGGAGAAACATGAGGTTGGTCAGCAGGGAGGTGCCGATCGAGATGACGATCTGTCTGGGCATGGCTAAATCTCCGGTTAACAGGTTATCTGGGAAGCCGGTTTGACGGCGTTGCCGGTCTGGTGGCCGCCGGCGACCGTCTGGGCGATGGTTTTCAGGGGTTGTCGGGGATATTTTTTGAACCAGGCGTAGCCGGTTACCTTGCCGCCCTCGCGAGCCTGGGGATAGCTGAACCGGCCGTGCATTGCCGGGTGAAACTTTAGGATACGGCACAGGTCTTCGTAGCTTTCTCCGCCAGCCAGCTTCAGATCGAAGCTGCAGCTTGGAAAGGTTTCCCGGTGTTGTTCGGCGAACGTAATCCGGTATTCCCTAATTGTTTCCGAAGTCTCCGGGTTTTCAGCCACGGCGGCTTCGAAGCCGCAATCAGCGAAGTGGACGATGCCGCTTGCCAGTTCGCGGTAGCGTTGCTCGATGTCGACCAGGAAGCTCTTTTCCCGGTCGATGGCGATCTTCACGGTGCCCAGTCCCAGGGAACGGCCGTGGCCGAGCTTGTGGCAGAGGCCTTCCTCCAGCTCGAGACACCAGATAAGGGCGGCGAATTCCTCTCCGCTGAGATTTTCGAAGTCGAGATCGAAGACGAAGGTTCCCCCGGTGACCAGTTCGACGGTGGCGTTCTGGTTGCTTTTTTCCGCCGTCCGGTAGGCCGCCTCGGGCAGGGGATGGTCTTCGCTGCCGTCGGCCTGGTGCCAGTAGAACTTCCGGCCCCGGAGATGCGGTTGGGGTTCATGATCATAGCCATCGTCGACTTTTTTGGGAATACCCTCGGTATTTTCGCCGCCGGCGTCAACCAGATAGAAGCTGGTGGCGGTCTCCTTGGGCGAGCCGAGAATTTTCAGGGTTACTTCCGCTTCTGTTTGCGGGTTACTTCCCTCTGCCGGCAGGGCGTTGCCGGGCGACACGCGGCCGGCCAGGGCGGCCGGTTTGGAGACCTCCTCCCCGGTCTCTTCAGCCAGGTCGACGCCGCCGAAAAGCCGGCAGGCGGGACAGAGTTTATCCAGTTTCGTGCAGGGCGGGAAACCAGGGTCCTGATTGCTCAGCAATTCATGGGGAGTGGTGTCGAACGATTCCTTGGCGAGGATGACGTAGGAGATCTTTTCGGCCTGCTGACCGCCCCCGTCCCGGAAATAGATCAGGTCGCCGACTTTGAGCCCTTCGTGATCGTAGGTCGTTTTGTTGGCGGCTCCCCCGTCGCTGGCGAGTCGGGCCTTGCCTTCCTTGAGCTGCCGCCGCTGAATGCTCTCGTAGCGGTTCTGTTCTTTTGAAGAGAAAGTAAACTTTTTAGTTGGATGAGCACTATCCCATAGTTCTTTTCCATGGATGCTGGTAAATTTTTTACAGGTTTTTGGATAAGCTTTGCGCTCGCGAATATATCTATTAATAATCTCAATTAATTTTTGTTGGGGAGGCAGAAAAAATCTTTCGGAATGTTTGTTGCTGCGCTCTTTTTTTCCGGTTATTTTGAGAAATCCAGGGGACAGACCTGCTTGTGTGCAGGAAGGGTAAAGTTGTTCTACATGTAAAAATGTAAAATGATTATTTCCTTTTCGGTAGTTGTAAGGGCCGGCGTAAGATGCGAAAAAAAGTTGACCATTTATTTGATCAGTAGGGTCAATATTGGCCACATTCAAATTACAGTGATTGTTTCTGTCATATTCCCAAGTAGTACCATTAAAATATGTATCAACAAGGACGTTTTCTCCCCTGACATTGTCCCCATTGGCATAATTATGTTCTCTGCAGGCCAAGATTCTTCCGGGGTTCTGATCATCTTTGGGTAGTTGTAAAACGATGCCGGCCTTGATCGCCTGTCCGGTAGGCTTGGCGCGGTAATTGATGACCTCGCGCTGGTCGTGGAAAATGGAGAGGCAGGAGCCGGTCAGGGATTCGTAGACGGAGCGCAGCATGCCCTTGATCGCCGTGCCGGGAATCAGGAGCTGGTCGCTGAAGCGCAGGAAGGGGTATTTTTGGTGTTTTTTGCCGTCCGAAAGGTTTTCCTCGGTCATCTGTTCGGCGTCGGGCAGGCAGAGGGGAGTTTTGACCTCGATGGCGCAGCGCAGGCGGCCGTTGTAACGCCCGGCGGCAAAGCGGTCGTGGCCGATCTCCGGGCCGATGCGCGGTCCGGGCCTTCCCAGGCGGACGAAATTGTAGGGGGTGATGAAGTCGAAAGAGCCGAAATCTGCGGTTTGGGTGCGGCGGAGGTTCTCAAGATCAGCGGCTGTCATGTTGTTCCGGAGCTGCCGGTTGGGCTGCAGGCTGAATACTACCTCTTGGTTGTTTTGGAAGTTGGGCTGGTTAACATTCCGAATGGTTTTTCCTTTCGCTCGAATGGTGTTCCGGGGGGAGTTGTATTTGCCGAAAAAGGCCTTTTTGATTTCGGCTGCCCGGCCGTTTGCGAGGTTGTACCATACATAGGTGTGGCTTTCGGGCAAGGCGCCCGTGTGGTCTATTTCGAGAAAATCCCCCTGGGAAGTCTGAACCAGGAACTGGCCATCGTGTTTTTTTATCAGGAGCCCGATTTCCATGCTTGCCTCGTCAGGTGTATTCCGGTTGTATTCCCGGACCGCAGAACGCGAAAAAGACCAGCCGGCCGCCGGCGTCAAGGTATTCCCGGCCCTGGAGCGCCGCCCGGGTCCCTTGGGCCGGTTTCCCCTCAATGGGATAGTCGAGCTTTCGGGGGATCTGGTTTTCGAAAAAACATTCGACGTCGTCGTCCCACCGGCCCCAGAGGCTGTAGCTGCTGGCTACCGGTTCCCCGGCGTAGGGAATGGTTTCTTTTTCCCAGGGTGTTTCCGAGTTGCACTCAGCATACGTGGCCAACAGCCTGAACCGGCCGTTTTCCCCGTTATCAAGACGGCGCCGGCCGCGCAGGTAGTGCGTCCGGCAGAAAAGATGGAATGCTGTGGTGTCTCCGGGTGCTGTCAGGAAGTCTTCCAGTTGTTCCGGCTTGTCAAGCCGGATAAAGCGGTTTTCGGGAAAGCCCTCGGTCAGCAGGTAAAAAGTCTGGTTCCCGCCGGCCGCTTCCCGGGCGCCCAGCAGCCAGTTACGGACGGTTTCCCGCAGCTGGTCAATGGTTGCCGTTTGTCGATAGAGGGTCAGGTTTTGGATGTCACGGTCAATGTTACTCAAGAAAATTCTCCCATTCTTGTTTCCGGTTCTCCTCGGTCAACAGCTCTGTCAGGGCGGCATTTTCGTCGTTGATAGCGACGGTTTTAGTGCTCACCCGGCCGTAGCCATGACGGCGGCCGCCGCCGAAGCGCAGCGGGATCGATTCATTGTCGGCCAGGTCGCGCAGGGCCAGCAGGAGCAGGGTGGTTTCTTCCCCGCCCAGGTTGCGGGCCTCGATCTTCAAGGTAAAATCGCCCTTGAGCAGGGGCAGGCGGTTGAACAGGTTTCCCGGCCCGCCGGTAAAGCGGTTCAGGGGGACGCTGAACAAGAGTTTTCTGCTGCTGCCATCGACGACCGTGTCGCTGCAGGTGACCCGACCCCGGCGATAGCGGTTGCCGAAGATCCGGCAGGTCGGGCAGCTGTGGGCGTTGATGATCCTTTTTCTTTTGTCCTGGTAGTCCGGGTCATTGGCCGCTAAAGTTTTAATCTCCTGCTTGATTGTTTCTTCACAGGCTGAGGCCCCCGGGTCGCAAGCCTCCTTCCTCAGGCTGCGGAGGATTTTCTCGCAGCGGGTCCGCAGCAGGCCCCGGGTTCCCGGGCCGGTGATCACCTCAACTTGGTTTCCGCAGACTTCGCGCAGGGTGACGGGCCAGGCGTCGGTTTCCGTTTCATTTTTATTGTCCGGAGTCTTGACAACCGGCGCCTCGGTACGGCCGCCATCCTGGATGAGCAGGGGATGGGCGGCGGTGATGCGGCAGGACAGGGCGGCGGTGAGGGTTTCCGTTTCCGGTTTGAGGAGAGTGATGTCTTCTCCGGGAAAAGGGGAAAACTCTCCAGCGGTGTCGGCCGCCGGGTCCGGAGAGAGCAGGTATGCTGGAAATTGTGCCGGCAGGTCTATCTGCCGGGCCTGCAGTTCGTTTACGGACACCTGGCCGAAGCCGACGCCGGTGCGGCCGCCGAAGCGGCAGCGGCCGGCTTCCAGATCCCGCAAAAGGGTGGCGAGCAGTTGCAGCAATTCATCCCGGTGGGGGCAGTCCCGCCGCAGTTCGAGCCGTAGCCGCAGAACCATTTCCAGGCCGCGGACAGAGGTTTCGTAATCGTATTTCCGGCCGGACCGGGCGCTGTCCCGGTCGCGCCGGAGATTGACGCCGTCGCGCAGGTTGCCGGGCTCGCCGGGAGCGGCATTCGTGGGCCGCAGGTGTTCAACCTGCAGCGGCGAGGAAAGGCTTTTGTCGTCCCGGCCGAAAAGAAGGTCGATGATTGGCTGCCGGCCGGGATAATTTTGTCGGAGATGATGATAAAGAGCCCCGGCGATCGATTTGCCCTCGAGTTCCGGTTCTCCATCCAGGTTGCGCCGTAGTGGGTGGTCGGAAAAGGTGTCGCCTTCTCCCGCTCCGCTGCAGTAGCCGTGGGGAAAGCGGAGCTTTCCCTTGATGGCGACGACGGTGGTTATCGGCTGGTCGGGAAGTTTATCCATGGGTTCATTCTTTTTTTATGTTGTCCGGGATTCAAATGGCCACCCGGCCGTTTCGTTCGTCGTAGGGCGGCGCCGCCCCGGCCCGGGCCAGGAGCAGGTATTCGATGAACCGGGTCAGAATCAGGCGGACCAGGGTTTTGCGGTCGTTGTCGTCCAGGGCCAGGGGAACCGGCACCCGGTTGTCATAGAGGAAAGGCCCGACCCGCCAGCCGAGGAAGACGGTGTCGTGGTCGAGTTTTTCCAGGGGCAGGATTTTGTCGATGATTTTTTCCCGGAAGTATTTACCGAGTTTTTTGTCGCCGATGGTGACCTGGCTCCAGGCCCGGTTGGCCACCCGCTGCATCCTTTGTTCAAGGTAATTTTTCATCTCTTCCGGGCTGCCGGTCTGAATCCGGTGGTGGAAATCATGCAACTGGCCGCGGGAAGGCAGCCGGGCAGCATTCCGCCGGCAGATGTTGGCGGCCTTGGCGAAAAGCGGCAGCGGCTGGCGACTGATCTTGACCAGGAGCGTTTTTTTGGCTGTCGGCGTCATGGGGTGTCCCGCAGGTGGTGGTTGTAGATCAAAAGGCCGTGGCCGTACTCCGGGCTTTCGCCGACGGCCAACGGCAGTTCCGGGTTCTCCACGTCTTTCCGCCACCGGTAAGTGAAAACACTGCCTTTGCGGATGGTCAGGCGGGTGCTGTCCGGCATCCCGAGACCGGTGATGAAGCGTCGGGTCGAGCCGGTTTTCCAGTATGAGCGTTCGGGAACCGGTTCCAGGTCGGAGTGCAGCCTGGCCGCCGGCAGGACGGCCGAAAAGCGGTCCGCATTATCCCTGATGATCAGGTCCCCGTGGCAGAAAACATGCAGCAGTTCATCTTTTACCCCTTTTCCGGGGGTGGTGAAAAAGTGCTGGCCGTCCTCGACGCCGACTAGGGAGCCGAAGCTGCAGAGGCCGTTGCCGGGGCTCTTGGCGGCGCCAAGCCGGTGTTCGCTGCCGTTCCGGATATGCCGGTGGAGAAAGCCGGAAACCGCGGCCGGAAGGTCTTTCCCGACGGCAATCCAGCCGTCGAAGGAGCAGCCCGTCTCGAGTGATTCAACGGCAAAAAAATCCTCGCTCTGGTGGTTGTTGTGATTGTCGACCCGTCGGGGCGGCGCGAAATTGTAAAGTTTTCCGCCGATGTTGCTCAGGTACCCTTCCCGCCGCCGGGGTGGGTCGTCACAGCCGTCGTGCGGGCATTTGAACTCTTTGTCCGGTTCCCGGGCCACCGTTTCAACCAAGCCGTGGTTGTCCGCCGGCAGGCCGTTCGGCGCCAGGTTGCCGAAATATTTGCAGCCGAGGACGGTGCCGGGCATCGGGATGGCGTTGCCGCCCATCTCCGGGTGGCAGGGGTAAGCGTTGCTGAAGATGACCTCCCCGCTGATGAACAGCGAGCGGAAATCCGGCAGATCCCCGGCCGTGGGCTGGTTTTCGGGGGGGCCGTATTCACGGATGTGGAGCGCGGCCAGCCGACCGCGGATGGTAGCCCCGGAAATGTAGTCGAGGGTTTTCCGCAGGTTGCCGATCTGTTCGCCGCCGCCGATGTTGAGCGGTTCGACGGTGGTCAGCCGGTAGGAAAAAAAATTGTAGTCAGCGGCCTTATACATCTTTTCCTTCCCTCGTTTCCGAGGCTAACAGTAGCAGGTTATCGAGCCACTGTCGGGCATTTTCCCCCTCCCATCGCCAGTTGTCAAGGTCCGTCGGCAGGAGCCTGACCTCTCCCCGGCCCCGGGTTTTTCCCGAACCCAGGTGCCGGCAGCGCAGAATGGCAGCCACCAGCAGGGCCGGGTCAATCTCTTTTAGTGCGTGGCTAGCGTTCGTGTTTTCACTGATTGCCAGCCAGTAGCCGAGTTTGCGGTCGGCGATCTCCCGGCAGTAGAGGTGATCTTCCATGACGGTGCCTAAATCCGGGTCGATGCGGTTGCCCCAGCTGGAGCCGGTAAGCTGCTGCCGCTGCAGTTCGGTCAGGCCGGAAACCTCCGGCTGGCAGGTGCGGAAACAGATGCCGGCTTCAAGCCAGGGACTGCCGAACAGTCGGGCCAAGGGGGATTCTTCGTCGTCGAAAGGTCTGGCGGGATCCGGCAGGGTAAGGTTCAGGAGCAGGGAAAGCTCCCGGGCCTGATCACGCAGTATGCCTTTCAGTGAACTGCCAGGCAGGAAGGGCTGGTCGTCGCGGTTGCGGTTGACCCGGTTGTCAATCGTGCCGGGCTGGCTGAAACCGCTGCCGATGGCGAAATCGCTCTGGAAAACTATCTGGAGGTAAAGTTCTTCCATTATCTTTCTCGGCCGCGCAACCCGGCCAGCTCGATGATGTCGAGCAGTTTCGTGCTCCAGGAGTCTCTGCTATCATCATATTGCCAGAGGTTGCCGTTGTCGATGAATTCCCGGCGGAATTCCCGTCCCGGTTTGTCGTCCAGCCGGTTGGCGGCCTGGTACATCTTGATGATGGCGTAATCCCGTCCCTGGTTGAAGTGCTGCCGGAGACTTTCAGGCCGGGATCTCGAACCAAGTGTTCCCTGTAGTTTCCTGCCTTTGTCCATGAGGTCTTTCAGTTCTCCGGCGGTATAGGGCCGCCGGCTGAGTTCATAGGTACTGCCATCGAGGTCCAGTCGCTCGTACCCTTCCTGGCGTCGGAGATCCCTGATGTTGTCGGTGGCGCCGCTGCCGACGACGTGATAGTCGATGGCGGCGGCGTTGTTATGCCGGCGGCTTTTCATCTTGGCGGAGCTCAACAGCGAAGCGGCCAACCGGGCGGCGATGGCGAACGGGTATTTCTGCTTCATGAACAGGACGCCGGCCGACATCTGCAGGGGACTGTCTCGATAAACGTCGATATCGCTCTGCTCAGATTCTTGACTGATAGTTTCAATCAGTTCCAGGGTGAATTGCAGGGCCTCTCCGGCTCGGCAGAGGAACATGATATCGTCGCCGCCGCAGATAAGCGGTCGGAAACCTTTTATTTCGTTGCCGCTGTTCGGCGGGAAGAATTTTGGTTGGGTGATGGTGGTTAGCAGGGAATCGCGCAGTATTTTTTCCGTAGTCTTAGAGAAATTTTTGAGGTCGGCAAACGTGCTGAGCCGGCTGATTTTTTTACCCATGGCATTGCCGTCAAGGGCGACCAGGGTGACGAAGCCTTCATCGCCACTGCCGGTAATTTTGGCAATTTCATGGTTAAAGGTATAATTACCGAAAAGTGGCACTTTATTAGTTCCTGCCTGCCATTTTCCCAGGCAGGTGGTGCAAAGCTCAATGGTTTTTCTTTCACTACCTGAGTTTCCCGGCAGCTCTACCAAGGCAGCCGCCGGTTCTCGGCCGCACTCCCTACAGTACTTGAAAAACGGGGCGGCGGCAATCGCGCAGGGTTCATCTTTCTGGTACTTCCGGCTGGCCATGGCGGTTTCGGCCTGGGCCAGGGCTTGCTGTTCATCCCCGCTATTCACCTCTTCGCAGATATAGGTGACCTGCGTCCCGATTTCACGGTAGCGTCGCGACAACTCCAGGCCGAATCTTTCCGCCCTGTCGCGGTCAGCGAAAAGAACCTTGGTCTGGCCGCCGCTGGAAAGGATGAAATCGCTATGGTTGCGGGGGTCGTTGCCGAAGCCGTGCTGTTCGAGCAGTTTGACTGTATCCTGGCGGTTGATTCGGTCGAGGAGGATGCTGCCCCCGGCGATCAGCCGGAGGCGGTTGGTGGAGAAGATAAAATCCTGTATTGAATCTATATCAAGGTAAAAAATAACTTTATCATTTGTCTTCATCTGCTCTATTCTTTCCAGTTCATCATTCACAGGTCATGTTTCTTACCATCAGTAACCACGATATATTCAAGTATGGACTCGGTCGCATTCAGCAATGTATGGATTTTCACTGCTCCCTTGCGTTTCCTGAAGTTTGCCCAGGGAAACAGTGAAAGGCATAAGTCAATGGTGGTTGAATCAATAATATAGGTCAGCACAGCAGTGGCAAAAATATTAAAATTTTGTTTTAATGTCAAGGTAATAATGTTGATGGTCTTGTAACAACTCTCAAACCACTAACGCAGTCCCAGTGCTAAAATCATTCAGTCGGGATGCTAAACTGGCATAAATTTTCTTTTTCAGACCAAAAAACCGCTCTTTGAAACATAAGAACATGGACATCGGCTCACATTGTGGTTGAAAATCAGGATTGTGTTCC
>Ga0164318_10002517_pt1 | contig 17063 bp, 16 predicted proteins | sample GuaBasSedimGuay9_FD_113734 | JGI IMG/M metagenome (GOLD analysis project Ga0164318, IMG submission 113734) | Subseafloor sediment microbial communities from Guaymas Basin, Gulf of California, Mexico - Guay9, Core 4571-4, 0-3 cm | ecosystem: Environmental > Aquatic > Marine > Hydrothermal vents...
ATGTGCTCGTCTATGCGGCCCACCTCGCCGTCCACTATCACGTCGGCGTGCACCGAGCGGTCCGCGTAGCGCCCCTTGCCGTTCCTCCAGAGACGCACCAGGTATTCCCTGTGCCAGCCGCAGTGGCGGATGAGCCTGCCGAAGAACTTGGTCATGCGTTTTATTCGGAAACCGTCGTAGCGGGTGCCCTCGTCGAGGATGGAGCGTATCCTGTCGCGCAGCTCGGGCGTGACGCGCTCGTCGGCGTCGAGCACCATTATCCAGTCGGTCTTGCACTGGGGGATGGCCCAGTTCTTCTGGGCGGCGGAGTTCACGTACTCGTGCTGCACTATGTGATCGGTGTAGCGGGCGGCTATCTCGAGGGTGCGGTCGGTGGAGAAGGAGTCCACCACGAATATGTCGTCGGCCCACTTCACGCTCTCGAGGCATTCCTCCAGGTCCTCTTCCTCGTTGAAGACGGGGACTATGACGGTCAGCGTCTCGCTCATCGGGCACCTCCGGGGCCGGAGCGTCCAGCCAGTACGTCGCGGTAACAAGCGGCGAGGGCGTCGGCCATCGCGTCCGGCGCGAAGAGTCCGGCCGCCCGCTTTCTTCCCGCCTCGCCCATTCGGAGCCTGAGCGTCTCGTCGCCCGCGAGCCTCACCACGGCCTCGGCGAAGGGAGCGGGCTCCGGCGGAGCGAGCAGGCCGGTGACGCCGCGCTCCACCACCTCAGCCACGCCGCCGCGGTCCACCGCGACCACGGGAGCGCCGCAGGCCATCGCCTCCACCGCCGCGGTGCCGAGCCCCTCCCGCGCTCCCGCGAAGACGAAGACGTCCGCCGCGCGGTAGGCGAGGCGGAGCCTCTCCCTCTCCAGCGAGCCCTCGAAGCGCACGCCCGGAGGGGCGGCGGAGCGGAGCTCCCCCTCGAGCGGCCCCGAACCCGCCAGGGCGAGGACCGCCGCGGGAAAACGGGCGCGGACGAGGCGGAAGGCGTCGAACAACAGGCGATGCCCCTTTTCCGGCGTGAAGGCCGCGGCGTAGAACAGGACCGGCGCGCCGGCGGGCCATCCCAGGGCGGAGCGGGCCTCCGTGCGGGGAGGCGGAGGGGCCAGGAAGAAGGGGTCCACCGCCGAGTACACCACCCTTATCATGGAGGGCGGGACGCCGCCTTCCTCGAGGGCGCGGGCGGCGGTGCGGCTTATCGCCACCACCAGGTCCGGCACCTTCGAGTACTTCAGCCGCGAGCGGATGGGAAAGGCCATGCGGCGGTGGGCGACCACGGCGGGCCTCGCGGCGGAACCCAGCAGCCAGGCGGCGCGTCCCAGGGCGTGGGCGTCGTTGCAGTGGAGCACGGAGACGCCGAGCCGCCTGCAGAGGGAGGAGAGCTCGAACCTATTGAGGGGGGAGAGCTCGCTCCGGCGGGGCAGGGGCGTCCTGAGCACCTCCGGCGAGAGGCGTTCGAACAGGGGCGCGCCGGGCGGGGCCGCGGCCGCGGGGCGGAACCCGCGGGCGGAGAGGGCGTTCAGGAGCACGGCCGCCTGCCGCTCGCCGCCCCTGAAGGTGCGGGCGGTGCTGAGCAGCAGCACGACGGGAAGTTCCTCCGGCATCGGGGGAATTATACGCCCTCGACGCGGCGGCGCACCCGCGCGGGGCGGAAATGCCTTTTTAGTTGAATCCGAGGCCCAATCAGGTAGAATCCCCAACCTGGAAAGGCCGATGTCGAGAAGACCCATCATCGCAGGCAACTGGAAGTTGAACCTCACGTCGGCCGAAGGAGTGGAACTGGCCCGCGAGGCGGCCCGCGCGGCGCGGGACGCCGACGCGGCGGTCGTGCTTTTTCCTACGAGCCTCGCCGCCCCTTCGGTCCGCCGCGCGCTCGACGGCACGCCCGTCGAGGTGGGCGTTCAGAACGTTTGGTACGAGAACAAGGGAGCCTTCACGGGCGAGATATCCCCGGCGCTCGCCCTGGCGGAGGGCCTCACGTGGGCCATCGTGGGCCATTCCGAGCGGCGGCGCATATTCGGCGAGAGCGACGAGCTCGCGGGCCGGAAGGCGGCCGCGGCGACGGCGGAGGGCATGAAGGTCATCCTCTGCGTGGGCGAGACGCTGGAGGAGAGGCAGGCGGGCGAGACGCTCGAAGTGGTCCGCCGCCAGCTCGAGGCGGGCGTGATTCCCGTTCGGGCCGAGCCGCTCCCCGAGAGCCTCGTGATTGCCTACGAGCCCGTCTGGGCCATCGGCACCGGCCGCACCGCCTCGCCGGAGGACGCGCAGGAGGTCCACGCCTTCATACGGGGCTGGTTCCGGGAGCGCTTCGGCGAGAGAGAGGCGGAGGCGACGAGGATACTCTACGGCGGCAGCGTGAAGGCCGCGAACATCGCCGGGCTAATGGCGATGCCCGACATAGACGGCGCGCTCGTGGGCGGAGCGAGTCTGAAGGCCGACGAGTTTTGCGCCATCATCCGGTATAAGGAGCTCTGAAGTGGCGAAACTCTTCTACACCATAATCTGGATCATCCTCATCCTGGACAGCCTGTTCCTCATCCTGCTCGTGCTCGCGCAGGAGAGCAAGAGCCAGGGCCTCGGCGGCCTCGGCGGCGGTATGGACCTCACCTTCGCCGGACACACGCAGAGGACGGCGAAGAGGCTCACGGCGATAGGCGGGGCGATATTCGTCGCCTGCATAATCGGCGTCATCCTGCTCATGGGACCCGCGGGGAGGGGAGCCTCGCGCAAGCTGAATCCCGTGGCGACGCTGAAGCCCTCGCCGACCGTCACCCCCGCATCGAACATCGAAGGAAAATGAGAGACGCGGGCGAACTTCTCGAAATCTTCCGCGCCAGCGGGGCCTATCTCGACGGTCACTTCCGCCTGACGAGCGGGCTTCACAGCAACGCCTACCTGCAATGCGCGCTGGTGCTCCAGGAGCCCGGCCGGGCGGAGGCGCTCGCCCGCCTGCTGGCCGAAAAGCTGCGCAAACTGCCCGGCACGGCCAGGCCGGACGCCGTCATCGGACCGGCCACCGGCGGCATAATCCTCGCCCACGAGCTGGCGCGGGCCTTCGGGTGCCGCGCAATGTTCATGGAGCGCACGCCGGAGGGCTTCAAGCTCAGGCGCGGCTTCTCCGTGAAGCCGGGCGAGAAGGTCATCGTGTGCGAGGACGTCATAACCACCGGGGGCTCGGTGCGCGAGACGGCCTCCGCCCTGCTCGATTCGGGCGTGGAGGTCCCGGCGATAGGCGTGCTCGTGGACCGCAGCGCCGGAAAGGCGAAGCTGCCGGCGCCCTACGTCGCCCTGCTGTCGCTGGAGGTGCCGGTCTGGAAACCGGAGGAATGTCCCCTCTGCAGGGAAGGGAAGCCCATAGACACGCCGGGCTCGAAGGGATTGAGGTAATGGGCGCGGTGAGGAGCATGACGGGCTACGGCTCGGCGAGGTTCGAGTTCGCCGGTCTTACGTGGCTCGTCGAGCTTCGGTCGGTGAACCACCGCTACTTGAAGCTGAACTTCAAGATACCGGCCTCCCTCACCTCGGTGCAGGAGCGGCTCAGGAAGGCCGTGTCCGGGGCGGTGAAGAGGGGGGCGGTGGACGTGATCATCCGCTCCGCCGAGTCGAACGGCACGCTGTATTCCATCAACGAGGCGCAGATAGACCGCTACGAACGGCAGTTGCGCGAGCGTTTCCCCACCCTCTCCGTGGGGCCGGAGGTGCTTCTGGCGCTGCCGGGCGCGACGGCGCGGAACGAGACGGTGGACGAGGAGGAGTTCGCCGGGGCGCTGGAAGCCCCCCTCGCCGAGGCGCTGGAGGCCTTCGAGCGCTACCGGCTGGAGGAGGGCGAGGCGCTGGCCGCGGACATAGCGGAACGCTGCGGCGCGCTCGCCCGTCTCGTGGACGGCATAGCGGAGAAGGCGCCCGAGGTGCCGCGCGAGTACGCCCGCAAGCTGCGCGAGCGGATGGCGGAACTTCTGGCCGAGGCGGGCGGCGCCCCGGAGGAGAGCGCGATAGCGAGAGAGGCGGCCTTCTTCGCGGACAGGGCCGACATAACCGAGGAGATAGTCCGCTTCCGCCACCATCTCCAGCGGCTCGCGCACCTTCTCGAACGCGGCGGGACGGTGGGCAAGGAGGCCGATTTCATCGTGCAGGAGATGAACCGGGAGGCCAACACCATGGGCGCGAAGTGCGCCGACGTGCGCATCTCCGACGACGTGATATCCCTCAAGGCCGAGCTGGAGAAGATACGGGAACAGGTCCAGAACCTGGAATGACGGCGAACCGTAACGCATTTCACGACGGGCGGGGCAGGCTGTTCGTCATCTCCGGTCCTTCCGGGGCGGGGAAGACGACGGTGGTGCGCGAGATATGCCGCGGGCCCGGCGTGTGGTTCTCCGTCTCCGCCACCACCAGGGAACCGCGCCCCGGCGAGCGGGACGGCGTGGACTACTTCTTCCTCGACGAGGCGGAGTTCAAGCGCCGCGTCGAGGCCGGCCTCTTCCTCGAACACGCCGTGGTGCACGGCAACCTCTACGGCACCCCGCGCGACGAGGTGGAGAGGAGGCTGGAGGCCGGCGAGCACGTGGTGCTGGACATAGACGTTCAGGGCGGGCTCCAGGTGAGGGAGAAATGCCCCGGCGCGGTGATGATATTCCTCGTGCCTCCCGGCCGGCGGGAGCTGGAGCGCAGGCTGCGCGGGCGAGGCACGGAGGACCCCGAGGCGCTGCGGCGCAGGCTGGAGGACGCCGATTGGGAGATCGGCTTCAGCGACCGCTACCGCTATCTCGTGGTGAACGAGACGGTGGAGGAGGCCGTGGCGGACATAAGGGCCATAATGCGGGCAGAGTCCCTGACCATGCCCGAAGGAGGTATCGAGAGGCCATGGCGGAATACAAGACCGAAGAGCTGATCGAGAAGGTCGGCGGGCGCTTCATGCTCGTCGCGCTCCTGCAGAAGCGGGTACGCGAGCTGCAGAAGGGGGCGAGGCCCCTCGTGGTCCCCGAGAAGGGGGCGGGCTTCAAGGAGATAGCCCTGCAGGAGATATGGGAAGGGAAAGTGGAGTTCGTCCCGTTCGAGCCGCAGAAGGAAGAGCGGTTCGACATCGAGGAGGACCTCTTTGAGCTCCCCGAATGAGGCCGACCGGCCGCTCGCCTGCAAGGTGGTCTGCCTGGGCGTCACCGGCGGCATAGCCGCCTACAAGGCGGCGGAGCTCTGCTCCATGCTCGTGAAGCGGGGGGCGGAGGTCCACGTCCTGATGACCGCCGCCGCCCGGCGTTTCGTGGGGGAGCTCACCTTCGAGACGCTGTCCCACAACCCGGTGATCACGGAGCTGTTCTCCCGCTCCGCCGAGTACGATCCCGAGCACGTCGCGCTCGCCCGCAGGGCGTCCGCGGCGGTGGTGGCGCCGGCCACCGCGAACATACTCGCCAAGATGGCCTGCGGCATAGCGGACGACGCCTTGAGCACGGCGCTGCTCACCTTCGACTGCCCGTGCTTCGTAGCGCCCGCCATGAACAGCAGGATGTGGAAGCATCCCGCCACCGTCGAGAACGTGCGCAGGCTGAAGGAGCGGGGAGTCGTCTTCATCGGCCCCGCGGAAGGCCCGCTCGCCTGCCGCGACGAGGAAGGCCCCGGCAGGATGGCCGAGCCCGCCGAGATAGTGGAGAGGCTCGAGGAGTTCTTCCGCGCCGGGAAACGGTCCTGAGATGAGAATCGTAGTCACCGCGGGCCCCACCATCGAACCGATAGACGCCGTCCGGTTCATAAGCAACTTCTCGAGCGGGCGCACCGGCTACGCCGTGGCCGCGGCGGCCGCGGGGCGGGGGCACGAGGTGACGCTGATAAGCGGCCCCGTCCGCCTGCATCCGCCCGCCGGGGTGAGGGCCGTCGAGGTGGCCGCCACCGCCGAGATGGAGCGGGCGCTGAGGGAGGAGTTCCCCGCCGCGGACGCGCTGGTGATGGCCGCCGCGGTGTGCGACTACCGCCCCCGCCGCGTCTTCGAAGGGAAGCTGGACCGCTCGCCCGCCGGGCTCACGCTTGAGCTGGAGCCCACGCCGGACATACTCGCCGAGCTGGCCGCGGAGAAGGGCGGCCGGGTGGTGATGGGCTTCGCGCTGGAGGCCGAGGACGGCATCGCCGCCGCCCTGCGCAAGTGCAGGGAGAAGAACTGCGACGTGGTGGCCCTCAATCCTCCGGCCTCGCTGAACGGCGGGGACACCGAGATAACCCTCGTCTATCCCGACGGAAGGGTGAAGCCGCTTCCGCTGCTGCCGAAGGAGGCCGCCGCGGAGCTCATCGTCGCGGAGCTGGAGCGGCTGGCGCGCGGTCGGGGCTGAACCGAGAGGAGCAAGCATGGACGTAATCACCGCCTTCATCCTCGGAGCCATACAGGGGATAACGGAGTTCATCCCGGTGTCCTCGAGCGGGCACCTGTCGCTCGCCGAGCTTCTGCTTCACGTGAGGCTCGACGAGGACACCATGCTCACCTTCGACATACTGATACACCTGGCCACGGCGTTCGGCATCATCATCTACTACATGACGGACATATACGACATGCTGGTGCGGGAGCGGCGGCAGCTGGTGTACCTGCTCATCGCCTCCGTTCCGGTGTTCGTGATGGGCGCGCTGTTCGCCAAGAACATAGAGTACGCGAAGACGCAGGTTCTGGTGATAGGGATAGGCTTCGTGGGCACGGCGATATTCCTCACCGGGGGAGAGGTGTTCGCGGTGAAGAGGTCCGACCGCAAGGAGCCGGTGAAGTTCGTGGACGCGGTGCTCATAGGTCTCGCGCAGGCGGTGGCGCTGCTTCCGGGCGTCTCGCGCAGCGGCTCCACCATAGGCAGCGCCCTGATATGCGGCGTGAACAGGCGTCGGGCGGTGGACTTCTCGTTCATGCTGGGCATACCCGCGATACTTGGGGCGGCGGCGTGGAAGATGGTGCATTTCAACCCCGGCGGGGCCAACCTGGGGCTCACCCCCATCCTGGTCGGCACCTTCACGGCCTTCGGCTTGACATTCGTCGCCATTCCGCTTACAATCAGGATCGTCCGGTCGGGTAAGCTCTACTGGTTCGCGGCCTACTGTTTCCTCGTCGGCCTGGGGGCCATCTTTTACGAGATATTCAAGATTTCCAGGATCACGGGATGAGTAAACGCGAGACGAGAGCGTTCCTCGGCGCGCTCTTCCTGTGGGCGCTGGTGGTGTTCTGCGCTCTCGCTCTCTTCTCCTATTCCAGCTTCGACATACCGTTCATGGCGGATTTCGAGAGGCCGCGGGAGGTCGCCAACCTGTGCGGTCCGGTGGGGGCGTCGCTGTCGTTCGAGCTGCTCTACCACCTGGGGCTGGCCTCCTACGTGCTGCTCGTCGCCGCGGCGCTGTTCGGCTTCCACCTCGTCCGCCACGGGCGCATTGATTCCTTCTGGCAGAGACTGTACGGCGCGGCCTTCTTCGTGCTCTCGACCGCCTGCCTGCTCGCCCTCACCTTCGACCCGGCGAAGGACCCCGTCTCGCTCGGCCTGCCGGTGTCCTACGGGGGGCTCGTGGGGCAGGTGTACGCGAGCATACTCGTCATGCACCTGAACCGGACGGGCGCGTTCCTCGTGCTCATCGCGGCGGCGTTGGGCTCGCTGGTGCTCGCAACCGACATGTGGCTCTACCACTGGCTGCGGGCGAGGGCGAGGGGCCTCTGGCGGCGGCTGCGCTCCGCGTTCAAGGGGAAGGCCGCCGTGAGGGCCGAGCAGCCGGCCGTCAGGATGGCGGAGCCCGAACCCGCTCCGGCCCCTCCCGCTCCCAAGCCCGCCGCGCCCGCGCCTGAGACCCTGTTCGACATCGGCGAGGCCGAACCCGCCCCCAAGCCCCGGCGGAGGCCACGGAAGCCCGGGCCCGGAGAGGGCGTTCCGGCCGCGGACGGCGAGTACAAGCTCCCGCCGCTCGAGCTGTTCGACGAGCCCATCAAGAAGGCCAAGGACTTCGGCTCGTTTTTGGAGTCCCAGGCCGCGGAGATAGAGCGCTGCCTCGGCGAGTTCGGCGTTGACGCGAAGGTGGTGGGCTGGGAGGTCGGGCCGGTGGTCACCCTCTTCGAGATAAAGCTCGCGCCGGGCATAAAGGTGAGCGCGGTGTCGTCGCTGTCCGACAACCTGGCGATGAGCCTGCGGGCTCATTCGCTTCGGATAATCGCGCCCATCCCCGGCAAGGCCACGGTGGGCATAGAGACGCCGAACCCGGAGCGGGAGATAGTCCACTTCCGCGAGATAGCGGAGCACCCGGCCTTCGACGAGTCGCGCTTCCGGCTGCCCGTCTTCCTGGGCAAGCAGGGCTCCGGCGAGCCCCTGGTGACCGACCTCACGAAGATGCCGCACGTGCTGATAGCGGGCGCGACGGGAAGCGGCAAGTCGGTGTGCCTGAACTCCCTCATAATGACGCTTCTCACCTACCGCACGCCGGAGGAGGTGAAGCTCATACTGATAGACCCGAAAATGGTGGAGCTCTCCATCTACCGCGGCATACCGCACCTGCTGTCGCCTGTGGTGACGGACATGCGGCAGGCGCCGGGCGTGCTGGACTGGGCGGTGAGCGAGATGGAGGAGCGCTACCGCCTCTGCAACCGGGCGGCGGTGCGCGACGTAGTGGGCTACAACAAGCTGGGGCCGGAGAAGCTGGACGAGATGTTCCCCGACCCGGAGGAGAGGCGCGACTTCCCCGACCGCCTTCCCTACATAGTCATCGTGGTGGACGAGCTGGCCGACCTGATGATGATAGCCAAGAAAGAGGTGGAATGGGCCATAACGAGGCTCGCGCAGAAGTCGCGGGCCATCGGCATACACATAGTGCTGGCGACGCAGCGTCCGAGCGTGAACGTCATCACCGGGCTCATAAAGGCCAACATGCCCTGCCGCATATCGTTCCAGGTGTCCTCGAAGGTGGACTCCCGCACCATCCTCGACCAGAACGGCGCGGAGAAGCTGCTCGGCCGCGGCGACATGCTCTTCCTGCCGCCCACCTCGCCGAGGCTCATAAGGGCGCAGGGCGTGTTCGTGTCGGACGACGAGATAAAGCGGGTGATAGAGTTCCTCAAGGCGCAGGCCGAGCCCGAGTACGACGAGCTTCTCCACCAGAGCGCCGCCAAGAGCGCCGAGGCCCACAAGACCGCCTCGCTGTCCAAAGCGCCGTCCGTCCACGAGGCCGGCGGCGTCGCGGGGGGCAAGCGTAAGTCCTACGTGGAGAAGGCCGCCGCGCCGGACGACGAGGCTGCGGGCGAGGACTTCGAGGGCAAGGACCCCCTCTTCGACGAGGCGGTGCGGGTGGTGCTGGAGGAGCAGCGGGGCTCCGTCTCCCTGCTGCAGCGCAAGCTGAACATAGGCTACGGGCGTTCCTCCCGCCTCATAGACCAGATGGAGGAGGCGGGCATACTCGGTCCCTACCGCGGCTCCAAGCCCCGCGAGATATTGATGACGCTCGAGGAGTGGGAGGCCATGCACGGCGGGGGGCCGGGCGTGGAGGGCTGATGGGAAGGAAGAGAAGGCGCCGCCCGGCGACGCCGGAGACTCCCCGCTGGTACGAGCCCGCCACCGTCGCCGTCGTCAGCCTTGGATGCGCGAAGAACCTCACCATATCCGAGGAGATAGCCGCCCGCTTCGGCATGTCCGGCTACGTGCTCACCCCCTCCACGAGCGGGGCGGAGCTCGTGGTGGTGAACACCTGCGGATTCATCGAGCCCGCCCGCCGCGAGACGCGCGAGCGGATATCCGAACTGGTGAAGCTGAAGAAGAAGGGCCTCGTGGGCTCCATCGTGGTGTACGGCTGCATGGTGCAGGGATTCCACGAGGAGCTTCGGGCGGAGTTCCCGGATGTGGACCTCTGGGTGGGCTCCACGTCGTCCGACCGGCTGTTCTCCCTCGTCCGCAAGGGCACGTGCGGCACCTGGCTGGACACCGAGTGGCGCAGGCCGGGCGGGAAGGTGCTGCCGCGGCTCTACCAGACGCCGCCGTCCTTCGCCTACCTGAAAGTGTCCGAGGGATGCGACAACCGCTGCGCCTACTGCTCCATACCGCGGTTGAGGGGGCCGCTGCGCTCGCTTCCCACCTCGGCGGTACTGAAGGAAGCGGTCGAGATAGCAGAGTCCGGCAGGCGCGAGGCGGTGCTGGTGGCGCAGGACCTCACCGCCTGGGGTACCGACCGGGGGCGCAGGGAGCTTCCCGGCCTCGTGGAGAAGATGGCAGCGATAGAGGGGCTGGAGTGGATACGGCTTCTCTACATGCACCCGGCGGGCATCACGGACGAGATAGTGGAGATGTTCCGCTCCAACCCGAAGGTTGCGCCGTACGCCGACGTTCCCCTCCAGCACCTCGACGACGGCGTGCTCCGCAGCATGGGCCGTCCCTACGACTACGAGCGGGTTCTCGCCCTCACGGCGGCGCTGCGGGAGGCGCGGCCGGACATGACCATACGGACCTCGATAATCGTGGGCTATCCCACGGAGGGGGAGGCGGAGTTCGCGCGGCTGCTCGACAGGCTGGACGAGCTCGACCTCGACCGCGTGGGCGTCTTCACCTACAGCCGGGAGCGCGAGACGGCGGCATGGAAGCTCGGCGATCCGGTTCCGGAGGAGGAGAAGGAGCGCCGCAGGCGGGCGGTGATGGAGCTCTGCGAGGCGAAGGCCGAGGCGCACAACGCCGCCAGGGTGGGCGAGGAGACTACGCTCATCGTGGACACGCTCGCCGAGGACGAGGACGGGCCGTACTGCATCTGCCGCTCCCCCCGCGAGGCCCCGGAGGTGGACGGCGTGGTGTACCTCGACGGAGAGGGCGAGCCCGGCGGGATGGTTCGGGCCGTCATAACGGGCAGCGACGTGCACGACCTGTACGCCGAACGCCTTCCCGGAGCGGGGGGCGAGGCCCGAAAAGATTGACAGTAAACTACCGCATCTTATAATCCCAACGGCATTTCGCGGAGGTCGGCGTGTCCTTTAGAAACCTGTTTCTCGTCCTGTTCGCGGCGTTTCTCGTTGCGGGTTGCGTCCCGACGAAACACCACTCCAGGCCGAGCGCGGGGATAAGGCAGTTCGAGGACGTGCCCGTGCCCCGCAACTTCCGGCTGCTCGACACCTCGTACTCCAACGAAGGGGAGGGGACGCGGACCGCCTCCTTCAAGTACTACGGCCTCATGCACCCGGCGGGCGTGGAGCGCTTCTACCGGCAGGTCATGCCGCAGTTGGGATGGAACCTGTACGACGCCCAGATATCCGGCGACGGCTGGGAGCGCTGTCTCTTCTTCAGAAAGGGGCGGACCGTCTGCGTCGTCTCCGTCAACGGCAGCCCGAAGAGGACGTACCTGACGATTGAAATACGATAGAAAAGGTGCCAGGGAATGACAGCACGACAGTCTCGATCCTCCCGAAAGAGCAGCGTAATAGATGATGTCCTCGGCCTCTCCGGCAGCGAGGGCACCACTTCACTCGCAAAGCGGGCGTCCGAGTTCCTCAAGAACTACTACCGTCCCATAGCGGTGCTGCTGGCGATGGTGATACTCGCCGGAGCGGCCTTCTACATCTACGACCGCATAAAGACCCGCAACATGCAGCTCGCCGCCCAAATGCTCGACGACGCCAAGAGCTACGAGGACCTGCAGAATCCGGAGCTCGTGCAGAAGGTCAAGGGGACGCCCCTCGAGTACGACTGGTACGTGAAGAAGCTCGAGAAGCTCCAGTTCCGCAAGAAGCCCGGCACCGGCACGCTCGACCTGGAGGGCTACATCGAGGAGGCGGAGAAGTTCCTCGACAAGTATCCCAACACCGCCATGGCTCCCGTCATCCGCTTCAACGTCGCCACCTACTACGCCTACCTGGCGGAGTTCGATAAGGCCGTGGCCGAGTACGAGAAGATGGCGAGCCATCCCAAGGCGCGCTTCTTCAAGCAGAGGGCGGAGGAAGAGCTGAAGAAGCTGAAGGACTACCGGACCGATCCCGACCTGGACGAGAACTTCAAGAAGGCGTTCGAGGAGTACGCGAAGAGCAGGCTTGCCACCCCCACGCCCACGCCTTCGCCGAGCCCCTCCGCCTCGCCTTCCGCCGCTCCGAGCGTCGCGCCCACGGTGCTGCCCTCCCCGGTGAAACTTCCCGGCGCGAGCGCGGCTCCCGCCTCTCCCGCCGCGAGCCCGGCCGCTTCGCCTTCCGCTCCCGCCGCCTCCCCCGCCGCTCCGGCGGCGAGCGCGGCGCCCCCGTCCGCCCCGGCCGCTTCGCCCGCACCTGCAGGCGGCGGCGCGCGCTGAGGCGCGCGGACCCGAAAGCCGTCCCGAAAGGCCCGCTCCGCGGGCCTTTTTCTTTGTTCCGGCGTTCGTTGACCGGTCCTGAACACGGCGTAAAATCGTCCCATTCCAAGGAGGAACGATGGCGAAACGGAACACCTTCTTCTTCGGCGGCGACCTCTCCGAGCTCGATCCCGTGGTGCACGGCTTCATCGAGGCGCTCGCCGTCCGAAGGGCGCAGGAGCTTTTCGCCACCGACCGCTTCCCCGGCCATCCCAACCCGACCTCGCCGGAGGAGATATTCGTAAACGTGCAGCCCCTGTCCGGCGCGGCGGCCAACAACGCCGTTTACAACGCCTTCGTGGACCCGGGCGACACCGTGATGGGGCTCGCGCTGCCGCACGGCGGCCACCTCACCCACGGCTCGGAGTTCAACCGCTCCGGCAAGACGTTCCACATAGTGCCCTACGAGATAAATCCCCGCACGGGCCGGATAGACTACGACGCGCTGCTCCAGCGCGCCCGCGAGTGCAAGCCCAAGATGATAATAGCGGGGGCGAGCGCCTACCCGTGGGAGATGGACTTCGTGCGCTTTCGCGAGATAGCGGACGAGGTGGGCGCGATACTGCTCGCCGACGTGGCGCATCCCGCGGGCCTGATGGTGACGGGGCTGCTCCAGAGCCCGGTCGGCCTCGCGGACGTGGTGACCACCACCACGCACAAGACGCTCTGCGGCCCGCGCGGCGCGATCATCGTCACCACCAACCCCGTGCTCGCCGAGAAGGTGGACATGGCCGTATTCCCCGGCGAGCAGGGCGGCCCGCACATAAACCAGATAGCGGCGAAGGCGGTTTCCTTCCTGCTCGACGCCACGCCCGACTTCGCGAAGCTGATGAGGCTCGTGAGGGACAACTGCTCCGCGCTGGCCGAGCGCCTTGTGGAGAACGGCCTCACCCTGGCCTACGGCGGCACCGAGAACCACCTCGTGCTGGTGGACCTGCGGAAGATAAAGACGCCCACCGGCTACCCCCTCACCGGCGAGATGGCGAGCCGCATCCTCGACCTCATCGGCCTCACCTGCAACAAGAACACCATCGCGGGCGACACCAACGCCGCCCACCCCGGCGCGATAAGGCTCGGCACCACCTGGATAACCCAGCGCGGCCTGAAGCCCAAGCACATGAAGAGGCTGGCGGAGATAATCGCCGTCACCCTGAAGAACATCCACACCTTCAGGTACATCGAGGCGCGCGACTACGTGGGCAGGGGCAAGATAGACTTCGGCCTGTTCGAGGAGATGAAGCGGGAGGTGGAGCTGCTCGAAAGGGAGGCCGTCCGCGAGATGGAGATAGAGCGCGAGAGCGGCTACCCGTACTTCCAGAGGATGGAGATCGACGAGGACCGCTACGACGCCGCCCGCGGCGTCTTCCACATCCGCGGCCACGAGCTGGTGGAGCACTACGGCGATCCCGATTCCGAGATAGCCTCCGCCCGCGAGGGCGTGGCGCTGGTGGACACGCCCCAGCACGGCGTCTTCCACGTCCACAGCGGCAGGGTGAAGGCGGCGTTGCAGGAGATATTCACCGGCGACGTGCTCTCGCTGCAGCCCTGGTGCGCCATGCGGTCCTTCATGCTCGACGCCGACGGCAAGGTGATAGACGACTGCGAGATAATCCGGCTCGACTCCGAGGGCGACGAGGACCACTACCTCGTCGTGTCGCGGGGCTCGCGCGCAGAGAGGGTGAAGAGCTGGCTGCGGGCGCTCTCCGACTGCTACGTGATCACCGACCGCGAGGACGTCTTCGCCAAGGTGGAAGGCCCCTTCATCGTGGACGATCTGGGCGAGCCCGGCAACGGCTCCTACTCGTCCTTCAACCTGTTCGGGGGCAAGGCGGTGGAGCTTCTGAGCAAGTTCGACCCCAAATGGAAGGCCCTCCAGCCCGGCGCCGCCGTGAGGAACGCCGAGGACGTCATCGTGATGAACATGCCCTTCGGCGACGAATCGAGGCTCGTGGTGATAGCGCCCGAGGACAAGCTGAACGCCATGCGCGAGAGGCTCATCTCGGTGGGCGCGCTCCGCTGCGGCGCGGGCGTGATGGCGCACGTGCGCAAGGAAGCCGGGCTGCCCGTCTATCTCAAGGAAGGCGAGGACTTCAAGGGCTCCGACTACGTGGAGAGGCACCCGGAGATGTTCGCGCTCACCAAGTGCAACTACGTGGGATGGCGCAGCCTGCCGAAGCCGCCCGCTCCCGAGAACGCGACGCGGTTCGAGTGGAAGGAGCCCGAGGGCGAGCCGCGCAAGTCCTGTCTGTACGACGAGCACGTGAAGCTCGGGGCGAAGATGGTCCCCTTCGCTGGATGGCTCATGCCGGTGTGGTACACCTCGACGGCGGAGGAGCACCGGGCCTGCCGCGAGGCCGCCGCGCTGTTCGACGTCTCCCACATGGGCGTGCTGGACTTCATAGGCGATAACGCCATACGCTTCCTCGACCAGGTGACGACGAACTACGTGCACTGGCTGCGCGACGGCCAGGGGCACTATTCCTACCTGCTCGGGCCGGACGGCGTGCCGCTCGACGACATACTGCTCTACCGCGTGAACCGCAACCACTTCATGATGGTGGTGAACGCGGCGAACGCGGAGAAGGACGAGGAATGGCTGCGCGGGCTGAACGACGGGCGCTACCTCATAGATTACGAGCATCCGTTCAAGCGGCTCGAGGCCCGCGTCACCATACGCAACCTGAAGGACGTGGGCGAGTCGGGCGAGGACTCCCGGGTGGACCTGGCCCTGCAGGGACGCCGCGCGCTGGACGTGCTGCTGGAGCTCGCCGAGGGGCTGGAGTTCCGCAAGGCGATATACCGCCTGAAGCGGTTCTGCATAGCCCGCGGGAAGCTCGCGGGGCTGGACGCCATAGTGGCCCGCACCGGCTACACCGGCGAGGACATCGGCTACGAGATATACGTGCATCCGGACAACGCCCCCGCGCTCTGGAACGCCATACTGTCCGCCGGTGAGAAGTGGGGAGTGAAGCCCGCCGGGCTCGGCGCGAGGGACTCGCTCCGCACGGAGGCCGGGCTGCCCCTCTACGGGCACGAGCTGGCGGGGCCGCTGAACGTCATGCCCATCGAGGCGGGCTACGGGTTCGTGGTGCGCTTCCACAAGCCGTGGTTCATCGGGCGCGAGGCCATGATGCGCAACGAGGAGACGCGCACGATGGAGCTCGTCCGGTTCAGGGCCGCGAGCAAGGGGACGAGGATGCTCTCGCTGGGCGATCCGGTGTGCGACCAGCGCGGGCAGGTCATCGGCCGGGTGACCTCGAGCGTGGCGGTGGACGGCGTACAGTACGGGATCGCCTACGTGCGCTCGAAGTCGGCGAAGGAAGGGCTGAGGATACTGTGCTATCCCGTCTCCGGCGCCAGGAGTTCCGGCAAGCCGCCCGCCGAGCTCGAACCCGGCGACCGCACGGTGATTCCGGTGGAATGCGTCATACTGCCTCGCTTCCTCCGCAAGGAGGAGGAATACCCCGTAATAGTGGACTGGAGCAAGTACGCCGACTGACACGGAGTCGAGAATGGCAGACACGAAGGAGCTCATCGAGAAATCCGAGAAGTTCGGGGCGCACAACTACCATCCCCTTCCCATCGTCATCTCTCGCGCCGAGAGGGTATGGGTGTGGGATCCCGAGGGCAGGAAGTACCTCGACATGCTGGCGTCCTATTCGGCGCTGAACCAGGGGCACCGCCACCCGAAGATAATCGCCGCGCTCGTGGAGCAGGCGGGCAGGGTGACGCTCACCTCGCGCGCCTTCCACAACGACCGCATCGGGCCGTTCATGGAGAAGCTCGCGAAGCTCGCCGGCAAGGACAAGGTGCTTCTGATGAACAGCGGGGCCGAGGCCGTCGAGACCGCCCTCAAGGCCGCCAGGAAGTGGGGCTACAAGATAAAGGGCGTGCCCGAAGGCAAGGCCGAGATAGTGTGCTTCCGCAACAACTTCCACGGCCGCACCATCACCATAGTGGGCTTCTCGTCCGAGGAGCAGTACCGCGACGGCTTCGGGCCGTTCACGCCCGGCTTCCGTCTGGTGGACTACGGCGACGCCGAGGCCCTCGAGGCCGCGGTGAACGAGAACACCGTGGCCTTGCTCATCGAGCCCATCCAGGGCGAAGGTGGCATACTCATCCCGCCGGAGGGCTACCTGCGCCGCGTTGAGGAGATCTGCCGCAAGAACGATGTGCTGTTCATCGCCGACGAGATACAGACGGGCTTCGGCCGCACCGGCAAGCTCTTCGCCTGCGAGCACGAGGGCGTGACGCCCGACGTGTACGTGGTGGGCAAGGCCCTCGGCGGCGGCGTCTTCCCCGTCTCCGGCATAATAGCGGACGATGAGATAATGCAGGTCTTCACCCCCGGCGACCACGGCTCCACCTTCGGCGGCAACCCGCTCGGCTGCGCCGTGGGAGAGGCCGCGATAGACGTGCTGCTGGAGGAGAATCTAGCGGAGCGCTCCGCCGAGCTCGGCGGCTACTTCATCGAGAGGCTCCGCGCCATACCGAGCCCCGCCGTGAAGGAAGTGAGGGGCAAGGGACTGTTCATCGGCGTGGAGATAAAGGAGGAGTTCGGCACCGCGCGCCCCTACTGCGAGCGCCTCATGGAGCTGGGAATCCTCGCCAAGGAGACCCACCACCAGGTGATACGCTTCGCTCCCCCTCTCGTGATAGCGAAGGAGGAGATAGACTGGGCGCTGGAGCGCATAGAGAAGGTGCTCACCGAGGAGCGGTAGCCCTTCCCGCGGCCGTCGATACCGATGGGGCCGGCGCACGCCGGCCCTTTTTTTTCACGCTGTTCGGGGG
>Ga0164318_10002518_pt1 | contig 17061 bp, 11 predicted proteins | sample GuaBasSedimGuay9_FD_113734 | JGI IMG/M metagenome (GOLD analysis project Ga0164318, IMG submission 113734) | Subseafloor sediment microbial communities from Guaymas Basin, Gulf of California, Mexico - Guay9, Core 4571-4, 0-3 cm | ecosystem: Environmental > Aquatic > Marine > Hydrothermal vents...
AAATACCAAATGATAGTGACAAAATTAAGGAAATAGGTGGATACGTCTATCCGATGCTCATAGGACCTAAATGGTGCGCCATAAATGTTAGCATGTTCGGCAGCGGAGGAGCCACTCCATCTCTTATACAACTCTTCCCAGGATTCATGTCAATGGCGGAAGACTGGTGGCCATCACCCTACGATATACCAGGTCCTAAGATAGATATTTATTATCCCATAACCAGGATGGGTATATGGGGAGCAGGAGCAGATAGAATAACAGGAAACTGGAACTTCACAATAACAAAATATGCTGGTCATAGATATAGAATAAGAGTAGGAGATCAGAACTCTGTTTTAAAAGTAACAGTTACAACATCAGATCCCTCAGATCTACTTGTATTCCTCGTTGATCCAAAGGGACATCTCCGTGCTCCTGATATCCCACAGTGGAATGGACCAATTATGCCAATCCACTGGTGGAATGGATTCCACAACGAAACAGGATACAGTAGATGGAGGACATGGGATCCAGAACCACATACAGAGTTTTCTGCAGAGGTGTTGCACCCTGAAAAGGGAATATGGACTGCAATTGTTGTTCCACGAAATGCAGATGGCCAAAAAAACATACGTTACACAATCACTGGCACAATAAGGAAACTAAACCCATCCAGAGTAAATGCCGCTATATCTGCAGCAAATGCCGCAGTTATAGCATCCCTTAAACATATTCCTCTACTATATGTGAAAGAAAACAGTGTTCCAGATGCGACAGAAAACGCATTGGATACACTTGGCGTCAGCCATGTTATATTTGTCGAAAACAACAACATTGGTAAAAAGGTTCGAGATCAACTACCTACATTAGAAGCAGATCTAAAGAACATGCAGGAAATCATAGATTACATCAAAGACCATGAGGCATCTGAAAACTACATAACCATAACATCACTAGCGACAGGAGATGGATACTTTGCTCCAGCTTCAATGCTTGCAGCATATCATGGATCACCTGTGCTTCACATAGATGATGCCCCAGACAATCCTGCAGGAGTTGCAGATAGAATAGAGACATGGAGACTATGGGATGGAGACTACTATCATGGAAGCAGATCATGCGGGAATCTACCAGTTCACGACGAACCCCTGCCAGGAACCATAAAAATGATAATAGACATAATAAGATATTTCATGTCAAATGGTGAGCAGGGAGCACTTCCACCTCTTGGACTTGATGCCAAAAAAACATGGAACGAAGAACTATACAATGGAATACACAATTGGATCAAAAACTATGGTCTTGACAGAGAGGGACAGGAGGGATACTGCTTCGTAGCACCACGAAAAGACATCTACATACCAGCGCATTCTGTGATGATGGGAAACAATTCCTATGCTGGTCACATACCTGGTATAACACCAGCATATACCTCAGACATTGTAGTAAGAAACATAATGTATCCAGCATTGATATTTGCCAATCCCAACAGGGACATAACCACTACCCAGTTTATGAACTTCCCAGATGGCGGTATGTGGAGGACAAATGATGGAAAAACACATTCAGTATATTCAAGCAGAGTCGTCAAAAAAGCATTCATGTCACATGGCAGAAAATATGATGGACATTGCCTCTGGCTGGCTCATCTACAACGAATGAACGATGGAGCAAGTGTTATGTACTACTCCGGCCATGGAACCGGAGGAAGCGGCATATCAGCACAGTACCTACAAACCAATCACTGCAACTACCCTGATCAGATATGGTGGGATGCATGGCGTGGATACATGTATGACAACTGGAGGACAGCAAGGGACAATGGGATGAGATGGTACAATGCAGAACCACCAAACCTCTATGACATAATACATTTCACATATGTAGATCAGTTGATGGAAAACCTGAGGAGTAATGCAATATTTTACATGTCTTGCACAACTGCAGATGCCTTTGGACCAATGGTTTACCTAGACCATGGTGCGGTGATGTTCTATGGAAACGCTGGATCGGGACTCTGTCCAGAAGCTGATTTACAAGACGATGAATTTTTCACTGATGCGATGATAAATGGCATACCAGTTGGCCCGGCATACTCCAAACAAGTATGGCTACATTACAGGGATTTCACAACAGGAGATCCAACATCAATGTATGGAAGCTCCTCCATGCAGGTCACAACTGTTCAATGCATATATGGAGATCCAAATCTAATCATATACAGTCCAGAATGGGAATCACCAGTACCAGTAGATCCATAAAGAAATCCCTCATCAAACTACCAACTACCTATCTAATTGTGCGTTTGACCGCTGGTTTCTAATCCCCCTTATTTCTCTCTTTTTCTAGATAAAAAACTATCTGGGGTATGGTATAGGAAGAAAATATCAAAGATTTCTAGGATAATATATATTTGTATATCCAAATATATGTCTTGTTTTGTGCCTACATATTTTTATTGATGGTTTTGCTTTTGCTGGCAGGGTTTGAACTTATATCCATAATATATTGCACCTGTGTATCCATCTTCTTGTATGCGACGAAATGTGTATTCCACCTTCATACCAATTTTTACATCTTCTATCTTGCAATCAACAATCTGTGCTGTTATTCGTGGTCCCTCTTCTAGTTGTACAATGGCGATTGGATATGGTACCTGTCCTTCGAAATTATGTGGAGCTACATGTATAACAGTGTATGTTACTATCTCTCCTTTTCCACTTAGTTTTATGTCTCTCATTTTTCCTATACTTTTTCTCCTGCAGTAGGGACATGACTCGCGTGGTGGGAAATAGATTCTTCCGCATGATCCACATTGTTTTCCTATTAGATTGTATCTTTGTGGTATTTCTCTCCAGAAACGCGCTACTCCTCCGATGGTCATATTTTTACATCGCCTCCAGTATGTGAACTATGCAGGATGCACCGCATCCTCCAACATTGTGTGCAAGACCTATTGTTGCATCCTTTACCTGTCTTTTTTCTGCTTCTCCTCTTAGCTGTGTAACGATTTCTACTACCTGCGCTACTCCTGTTGCTCCTACTGGATGTCCCTTTGCCTTTAACCCTCCACTTGTGTTTACAGGTAGAGATCCATCTAAAGTGGTTATGTTGTTGTCTATTGCTTTTCCTCCTTCTCCTTTTTCTACAAAACCTAGATCTTCTATGGCTATGATTTCAGCTATTGTGAAGCAGTCATGTACTTCTGCTACGTCTATGTCTTTTGGTGTTTTTTTTGCCTGTTTATATGCCATCCGAGCAGCATAGACTGTGGAGTTGAATGTACATATACTGTCACGTGCGTGTAGTGCAAGTGTGTCTGATGCTTGTCCTGATCCTATAATTTTCACAGGTTTGTCTGTATATTTTTTTGCTTTTTCAGCAGGGCAGAGTATGAGTGATGCTGCTCCATCGCTTACAGGTGAGCAGTCTAGTAGCCCAAGGGGTTGTGCTACAGGTGGTGCTTTTATTACGGTGTCTAGGCTTATTTCTCTTCTAAACTGTGCATTTGGGTTTAGGGCACCATTTGCATGGTTTTTTACGGCTACTTGCGCGAGTTGTTCTCTTGTTGTTCCATAGTCATGCATGTGTTTTGTTGCTATCATAGCATATATCCCAGGGAATGTTGCTCCGAAGAATGCCTCCCATTCTTGGTCTGCTGCGGTAGCTAGTGTTTCGGTGGCTGCTGTTCCTCCGACGTCGCTCATTTTTTCTATTCCACCGACTACTACTATATCGTTCATACCAGATGCTACTGATAGATATCCCTGTCTTAGTGCTAGTCCTCCTGATGCGCAGGCGCTTTCAACACGGATAGCTGGTATGTGTAGGTGTGCAAAACCGGAGCTGTCTGCTACTAATGCTCCGACATGTTCCTGGCCGATGAAACGACCTGCGCTCATGGATCCAACATATATGGCATCTATTTCTTTTCCTTCGATTCCGGCATCTATTATAGCTTTTGATCCAGCTTCTGCAATTAGTTGACGAAATGATTTGTCCCATAACTCACCAAATTTTGTTATTCCTATTCCTATTATTGCGACATCTCTCATCTTTTTATTCACTCCCAGTATAGGATGTCTCTAAACTTTGCGTATGTTCCATAGTTGATGTATTCTTTGTTTTCTATTAGTTGTGCTACCGATGGAGCATTTTTACGTGATAAATCATTTATTTTGTCTGTTACTGTTATGTCGAAGGAGTCGCTTCCAGCACCTGATCCATAGCTTGTTAGAAATATTTTATCTCCTGGTTTTGCTACATCTAGCACAGAGGCTAGTCCAAGTAGTGAGCTGCCTGAGTATGTATTTCCTATTATGGGGCATAGTAGTCCCTGTTTGATTTGATCGTATGAAAAGCCGAGCATTTTAGCTGCGGTAACTGGAAATTTGCCGTTTGGCTGATGGAAGATTGCATAGTTGTAGTCCTCTGGTTTTGTTCCTGCGATTTTCATGAGGTTTTTTGAGCAATTTGTTATGTGTTTGAAATATGCTGGTGCCCCTGTGAATCGTCCACCATGTGCTGGGTATTTTCTTCCCTCTCTTCTCCAGAAATCTGGTGTGTCTGTGGTGTAAGAATAGGTGTGGTTGATGGTTGCTATGACATCTTTTTTGCCGATGATGAATGCTGCTCCTCCAGCAGCAGCTGAGTATTCTAATGCATCTCCTGGTGCGGCCTGTGCTGTGTCTGCACCAATAGCTAATCCATATTCTATCATACCTGCTTTTACAAGACCATTGCATGTTTGTATAGCGGCTGTTCCTGCTTTACAGGCAAACTCGTAATCAGCAACCATTAGGTTTGGTGTTGCTCCGATTGCTTCTCCTACGATTGTTCCAGTGGGTTTTACTGCATATGGATGTGATTCGCTTCCAATGTAGATTGCACCTATGTTTTTAGGATCAATGTTGCATCTTTTAAGAGCTGCTCGTGCTGCTTCTACGCTAATAGTTGCGGTGTCCTGATCGAGCGATGGAACTGATTTCTCATTTATACCGAGTCCTCTTTTGATGTCTTCTCCGTTTTTTCCCCATACAGATGCTATCTCTTCTACTTTTATCCTGTATCGAGGTATATCTGCTCCATAGCTTACAATGCCTATCTGTTCCATTGCCTTTTCCTCTCAATGTGAGGCAAAAACAAGAGGCTGTATTTAAAAGTGCTGTCTATTTTTTTCGTTGATCAACGAACCTCTAAAAGAAATTGTTTTCCTATCCGGAGAGCGAGATCTTTTTACCTTTTTTAAGCGCATCTATGGATTCATCTGCTATTTCTTCTAATTTTTTTTCATCCATTACAAGCTGCTGTGCCTTTATGTTCTGCTGTTCTAGTATTCTTTTGGATTCTTCCCATCTTCTTCTTCGTTCCTTTTTTATGGAAATAATTTTTGACCGCATTTCCATGGCTTTTTCATGTATCTTTTGCGCTTCTTCTTTTATCTCAACATATTTTTGATGTTTTTTGTTTGACTCATTTATGGATGCTGCTATTTCCTGTACTAGTTTCATGAATTCCTCATGTTTTTTCTGACTTTCTTTATAGTATTTTAGTACTTTTTCGTGTTCCTCATCTGCCTTTTTGAATAGCTCGGTTATTGCTTGGTCTGTGTCTGATAGATCTGTTTCTATCAGTTTTTGTTTTTCCAGCTGTTTTTTTGCTTCTTCGTATTCCATCCTTTTTTTTCGTATCATTTCGATTAACTCGTTTTCCTCCTGTGTATTCATGGGTGTTGTTTCCTGTTTATATTCAAGCATTTGTATGTCTGCTTTGAGTTCTTCCACACGTAGCGGTAGGCTTTTTAGTACGTGTCCCTTTTTTTTCTGTTTGGCTTTGATGAGTTCTTTTGCTTGTTGTTGAAGTTGGTTTCTTAGTTCTTTGTGGTGTTTCATTTTGGCAACAAGTTCGTCTCTTTCTTTTTTGTTTTTTTCCATTTGTTCTTTGAGTTCTTTTCTTTTTTTGTTGAGCATGTCTCTTTCTTCTCGTATGAGACGTGCTATGTCGTTGAGTTCATTTCTTTTTTCTATTAGCGATTGGTATTTTTTTTCTGCATTTCTGAGTTGTTCTTGTTCCTCTTTTTTATTGTTTGTCAAAGGAGATGCACCACCTTACTTTTGAAAAAAACAGGTAGGTATATTGTTTTGGTTTGAGGATGAGTAGAAAATAGGTATGTAGTGTTGTCTTTTTGTGTTTTCTTTATTTTTCTTTGATTTTGATGCTGATTTTGTTTTTTCCTTTTGATGCAGTCCATGGCATCCGTATGTATGCATATCCCTTACTTGGAATAGTAAGTTCCTCTACTTTATTCTTTTCCCTGCCGTTTATATATAGTGTTGCTTTTACATTTTGGGCTGCTACATTTCCATGGTTTTCTATTCTGAATGATGTGGTGACATGGTCTCCTGGTTTGAATCTACGTGGCCATGTGAATACGTTGGTGATTTTTAGATCTGTTTTTCCATCTTTTATTGTGGTCATGGTAGTTATTTCTTCTGTTTTGCGTTTCCCAATTGTTTTGACAATTAGTGTTGTTTCTATCCAGTCGTCTTTTCTTATGTGGCTGGTGGGTTTAACTGTTAGAAGTACTTTTTTTGATTGGCTGGGTGGTAGTATTAGTTTTTCTGTGTCTATAGAGATGTTCCATCTGTTGGATGTGTCGCTGGTTTTTGTGGTTAGTTCGTAGGATAGTGTTTTTTTGTGTTTGTTTTGTAGTGTTATCTCATATTTTGCTGTCTCATCTGGGTTTATCTCTTTTATTCTTTCTAAGCATATGATTTCAACAAATTTTCTTGTTAACAATAATATTATTACTATTATTATTAGGAGTATTATGGTTGTTGTTATTGCTGCTAGTATGATGGGTGCGTAGGTTCCAAATGTGTTGTCTAGTCCTAGTGAGTGTGCTGTGTTTTCGAAGAATTCGTATAGTATTTCTAGTATGTTGGGTTCTATTACTGTTACTGTAACGTTTACGGTGGCAAATGCGTTGTTGTCTGTGTTAGATATGACTTTGAATGTTATGGTGTCTGATTTTTTAGATGTGTTTTTCGGCACAAAGACTGTTACCTTGATGTCTTCTGTTCCGGTTTGTTTTTCTGTTTCGAGATCTGTTATGGAATGGGTGTATTTTAGTGTCCAGTTGTTTTTTGATGTAGCTGTTATAGTGTAGCTGTCTACATCGTCTTTAGCTGCTGTGTTGTTGTTTTTTATTATGAAGTAGAATGTGCTGTTTTCTCCTTTTTTGATGTTTTTATGTTTTGTGTATCCAACTATTTCGACACTGTATTTTATGGCATCTCTTGATACCTGTGCATGTACTGGTATCTTGACTGCTCCTGTTTTTCCTGTTACTAGTATACTCATGTTTAGAGTGTTGCCATATGCTGTGGAGTAGCTGTCTGTTGAGTTTACAAAAACTTTTGCAGTGGCGCTTCCATTAGCTTTTATGTGTGTGTCCCCTAGTATGATTTTGATGTGCCATGCATCTTTTTCTTCATCTGAAACGCCTGCGGTGGTTATTTCTATGTTGTCATCATGTTTGCTTGTGATGTTAAGTATGTATATTATGCTGCGGCCAGGGATGATTTTTTCGTCTTCCGGGTATTTTTCGTATTTGACTTGGATGTTGTCAGTATCCTTGAATTCTACTGTTAGGCTGGATGGTGTTTCATTGCAGTCATAGTATATCTTGACTGTTCTACGGTCGAGTTTGGATCTGTTGGTTGCAGATATTTTTAGTGTTAGGCTATGACCATATGGTAATTCGTAGTTCAGATCTTTGAATACAAATGTTGTTGGTTTTTTTGGTTTTCCTCCCAGGAGTGTTCCTTCTATTTCCTGGCTGGTTTGCGCTATTTTGGTGTCATCATCGTATAGTTCTGCTGTTACAACAATTTTTTTTCTGAATGGTATTAAGCTGCGTGTGTTTATGTATAGGTCTGCTTTTGCATCTCCTGTTAGTATCTTGTTTCGTTCTATGGATGTGCTGGTCCATTCTATTGGTGTTTCCTTTATTTTTTGGGTTATGGATTCTGTTTTTTCTGGTTTGTTTTCATCCATTATTTCTTCTTCGTGTAGGTAGTAGGTTCTGATATCTTCCTCTTCTGATGTTATTTTTGCTGGTAGAGTTACTGATGAGGGATGTTTTATGGAGTCGTATATGAAGGATGAGGATCTTATGGTGTTTGCTAGGTCAGCTATGTCTGAGAGTGATATGTTTTCGCTTTCCTCAAGTAATTCTTTTATTGTTTCGCCTATGGTTTTCCATTCTGTTTTTTTGCTTTTATTTAGAAGATCTGCGATTTTTTCTGCGATATTTATGAGGGTTTCCTCTGGGATCATTTCGATGATGTTGCCTATAGGTTTATCACTTGGTATTATTTTTATAGAGAATGTTAAGATATCTTTTGGTTCCAGGCTGAATTCCACGTTTTCTATTGTTGCTCTGTAGCTTTGTATTTTTCCTTTAGATAGTTTAGGTTGGAGTGTGATTGTGTTGTTGTCTATTTCTTTTCTATTGTGATAAAAAATTATTTTTACTGAATCTTTATAGATGAGTTCTGAGGGTAGGTTTGATGAGAAGTATAGATCAAATGTGATGTCGCCTTTTACTTCGATGGTGTCTTCTCCATCATAGATGTAGTCCTCTTTGATTTGAAGGGGATCGGTTAAACCAAATTCTTCTAATAGCTGGAGTAGTTCTTCCTCAGAAAAACCTGTTTCATTTGCAAATTCATCTAGGTTTTTTTCAAATACTTTGAATCCTATCCATATTGACAGCCATTCGATAAAATCTTCCTCTTTTGAGATGGCTGGAGGCCATGTAGAATCATTTTCTTTGGTTGGTGGGTTCTGCGAGAGAGGCGTGTATGTATTGTTTTCTAGGAAGTAGAATGGATCATAGTCTTTGAAGTAGAGGGTGGTTGCTCCCGTATTAGATGCTGATCTTGCTTCTTGTATGATGAATATGTTTAGTAGGCTTAGGAGTAATATGAGTGATATTAGGCTTACTCTTATTACCCTGTTTGAATGCATGTTATGGTCACAACCCTGATACCTACCCCTTATATCCAACTTGTTAATATATAAATGTTTGTTTACAATACTTACCATTTTTAATTAAATATAATATGTATCATATTTAATAAATATTTGTGAAGAAATCTTTTCATCCTTATCTATGTTCTTCTCTTGTTCTACAAAAGGATAAGAAAACATTTTTTATTTTGTTTAGATTAGGGCTTTTTTTCTAAGCCAATCTATATCGCTGATATATAGTTTCCTTATGTCTTTTAATCCTAGTTTGAGCATGGCTAGTCTTTCCAGTCCTAGACCCCATGCTAGTACAGGGTTTTTGATCCCTATAGGTTCTGTTACCTCTGGTCTGAATATTCCACTTCCACCTAGTTCCATCCATTTGTTGTTCCAAAAAACCTCTATTTCCATGCTTGGTTCTGTGTATGGGAAATATGCTGGTCTGAAACGTATTTTTTCGAATCCCATTCTATGGTAGAATTCCTTGAGTACTCCTATTAGCTGTCTGAAGTTTGTGTTTTTTTCATGTACTATCCCCTCTATCTGGTAGAATTCTGGTAGATGTGTTGCATCTAGATTTTCCTTTCTGAAGACGCGTCCTATGGAAAAGACTTTTGATGGTGGATGGGGGTTGTTGTATAGGTAGCGTATGGTGTTTACTGTTGTGTGTGTTCTTAGAAGTGCTTTTTCTCCTTCTTTTTTGGAGAATTTGTATTGCCATCCTGTGGATGATGTGTTTCCACCATGTTCATGAACCATGGCTATTGTTTCTAGTAGTTTTTTTTCTTTTATCGGGATTCTACTTGGTTTTTTGCAGTAGAGTGTGTCCTGCATTTCACGTGCTGGATGATCCTGTGGTATAAATAGTACATCCATGTTCCAGAAGCTGGATTCTACAAAGTTTCCCTCTATCTCTTGGAACCCCATTTCTAGGAATATTCTTCTTATGCGGTTTATTAGTTCTATGAGAGGATGTGGTTTTCCACCATATATGCTTGGTGTGAATGCGTGTATGTCGTATGGTCTGATTTTTTTGTTTTTCCATTCACCATTTTTTATTATAGAGGATGTTATCTGTGTTATTTCCTCCTCCAGTTTTATTTCTTTTTGAAGTATTTTTTTTCCATTGTCTGTTAGTGATATGATGGATGTTATGATTTCTTTCTTTTTTATCACGTTTTTTCTTGAGAGCAGTGTTTTGATTTTTTCATCAGGTACTTGGGTGTATGGATGTTGTCTTAGTTGTTTTAGTATTTGTTCTTCCAGAGTTTTTTTTCCTAAAACTTTTTTTCCTTCCTCTGTTATTTGCAGGAAGGTTTCATGGTTTTTTTGGATTTTTGCCCATCTGTTTTTTATGAGCCATCCGATGGCGATTGGTATTTCATGTTCTGATAGTATGTCTGTTAATTCTCTTAGAGATACTTTTCCCTTTTTTTCAGCTATTTTTTCTAATGCTCTTTTTTCTGGAAGTCCTTTTTCTAGGAAATGTTTTCCCTCCGGGCCTAGTGTGTAGACGGTTTTGATGTGTTCCTCGATTTTTATTAGTTTTTTTGATTGCAGCCATGATGCTGCATTCATCACCTCTACCTTTTGTTGGAAGTCACCGTTTTTTAGTATTTCTTCTGGTGTGCCTTTTCCATTTAGTTTTTTTAGTGTAAGTAGTACTTTTTTTTCGTTTTGAGATAGCTCTTTTATTGTTTTGTTTAGATCCATAGTATTTTCTGGGTAATAGTAATTTCATATGTTGTGTATTAAGATATCGATTCGAAAAATTTGTGATGGGGTCTCGATGGAGTTTATTGTTGGGTTGTAAAAAATTATCTTTTTATATGGAAACTGTATTTACTCCTACTTGTAAAATGTTATTGTGGGCTCGTAGCTTAGCTTGGTTGGAGCATCCGGCTGATAACCGGAAGGTCGAGAGTTCAAATCTCTCCGAGCCCATTCTTAGTAGATTTCTTGTTCATATTCAGGAGCTGGAGGTTTGACTGTGATTTGTGTGATTTGTGGTGTGAATGAGACTGATAATCCTGATGGTATTTGTGATGATTGTAAGTTTTCGATGGTTAGTTCCGATGAGGTTCCACCGGATTTTTAAAATAAATCATGATACTAGCCATTTTCTGGTAAGGCATGCATCATATATATAGAATGAATGTTTGTTCTAACAGTTAGAACAGGTAGATTTCTATTTTTCCAATATTTTGGAATAAAAAATTATTTTACTCCAATAACCGCTTTGCAATTTGGGCATATCAACCAATACACTCTGTCCTTACCAGTATACCTGCTGCCATAAAACTCGCTTTTAATTTTGTTAAGCTTAGCTATGGGTATTACTTTTTTGTGACAGAACCTACATTCAACTTTTTCCATTTCAATAACCATAATTCTTTGATACTCCTATTTTTTTGTTTCCTCCAGCACTCATACCTACTTCATAGTTCATATCGAATTCTTCGAAGTTCATAGTAGTGGCCAATATATGTTGATCCCAGGCATTGGTCATCGATCAAAGGATGCTGCCCTGGTGCATGCATCAAAACATAGTTCCTAGCTGCCTCAAATGCCTGTTCAACCGAGTAACCCATTTTAAGATTGGTGAAAAATGAATGTGAAAAATACGACCAACCATCAATGCCAATCCCGCTGGTGGTATAGCCATCTGTAGATGTTATACCAATCCTGTTCACTCCTGAGATATACGGCAGGAAGTCGCCAGAGTAACAGCATTCTATAACAATAACAAGCTTGCCGTAACTAGATATCGAGTCAATCCAGAAACCTAACTCTACGTTTTTGATATACTCTGTTTCAACATCAAGATATCCATCCCCGTTTTCATCGATGTTGAAATGTCCACCATCCTGCCCATGATCTATCATGTAGATAAAACCAACATCATTGTCATCCATCATAGAATCAAGCCAGATGGATATAGCATACTGTATAGTCTCAGGTGAAGCAACAGCATCCACCTCATAATCAGATGGATTATAATCTGGATCTGGATTGAGATAATAAATTGTGTCATCAGTATAATGCCACCAGGTTCTAAGAACATCATATGCTTCCTCGGTCTGCCTCGTTGCAAGAGCCTGGTTAGGAGCATACGCGGCTCCTCCTGTTACTATTACAGCAAAATACTCTACATCCCCCATATCATCATGATATCCTGTGTACATCAACCTATCATACCCTAAAGCAACAGTGCCTATACTGCTAAACATTGAAAGCAAGATAAACATACCAACCATAGCCCCAAATATTCTTCTAAACAAGCCATATCTATACATATTGTTCCACTCCAAACATTTTTTTTTACAGCAAACCCCAATTTTTTGGTCTATGAAAATATATATCAACACACAACCTATTTAAATCTATCCATCAAAATATAAATCTGGCTCTTTTTATGACTCCTCTTTTTAAAAAGAAAGGGAAGGGGGGATGATTAAATACCGGTCTACTCCTCAAACCTTGAATACTTGCCATACATGTAATAAGTTGGGCCTATGATACCCATGAGTCTCCAGTAGAAATGTGTCTCATTATGTCTACCAAGTCCCACAAAATATGTTGAATTACCTGTTGTTATATTCCCTACTATTCCAACCATAAAAGGTCCAAAGAACAGACCACCCAAGTAGCCAGTAACATTTGTAGCATTAAACTCTGCAAACACTCCCACAAAACGACCTACACCCATATTTGAATAATATCCTGCAACCCATCCAGCTGGTGGCAAGGGCCTCCCAAGTAGATTCAAACCCCAGACACCACTAAAGTTCCCATTAGCCCAATCCGGCGGTGTATCATTAACTGCTGAAAAACAGCTTTCAGCAGTTGAAACAAATGTTGTCTTCAACCTCTTTGCCTCATGCATGGGAACCGCCATGTACGCAGGCATAGCCATTAATAAAACACAAACCCCTAATACTATCAGCACCCTACTCATTTTATATAACCCCCATATAATATTAATAAAGGTATGTGTTCGATACCTTATAAAACTTATGCCATAACACTTATCTTCTACTGCAGTTTCTCCTCCAAAAAAAACATAGAGTGATAGATATCTACCCTCCCTTTCTTAACCATCATTCATACTTTTCCAGTAGCAAATTTATTAACACCTAGCATTTATCCATTAAGCAAGAAATAATGAAAAAAATCATCCATTGGCATAACAAAAGCCAGTACATAGCACCCTTGTCAGATGCCTGTAGAATGTGTGCAGAGGGCTCAAAACTTGTGCTACTAGCAACAGGACTATGCCCTACAAACTGTTTCTACTGCCCAATAAGCTTTGAAAAAGGTGGGAAAGACCGTATCTTCGCAGATGAATGGGAGCTAGAAAGTGAAAAAGACACAGAAAAACTAATACAAGAGGCAGAAAACATCGAAGCCACCGGCGCTGGTATAACTGGGGGAGATCCGCTTGTAGTCTGGAAACGGGTAGAAAAATACATACTACTACTCAAGGACACATTCGGCACAGACTTCCACATACATCTATACACATCAGCTCTCAAAAACGCAGAACACATACCCAGCCTAATACATGCCGGTCTAGATGAAATAAGATTCCATCCACAGCCCAGATACTGGGATTCAATGGACAAAAACCCAATAAAAAATGCTATCCAAAAAACACTGAACACAGAAATCGATGTCGCCATAGAAATACCTGTCCTACCAGACATGGAAAAACAGATCCTCTCACTAATCAAATGGGCTAACAACATGGGAATCAACTGGATTAACTTAAACGAGCTAGAATTCTCCGAAAGAAATCATCAGGCATTAGAAAACAGAGGATACACCACCAAAAATGATATATCCGCAGCCGTCAAAGGAAGCGAAGAACTCGCTATAAAGATTCTAAAAAACATCTCAGAAATGAACATAGACATGGGAATACACTACTGCTCAGTTTCCTTCAAAGACGGTATTCAGCTGAGAAACAGAATTCTACGTCGTGCTAAAAACACAGCCAAAAAATATGATGTCATAACAAACGATGGAACACTAATCAAAGGAGTCATTTACACCTCAGACACCTCACCATCTGCTCTACAACAACTTCTTACAACACTAAAAAAGAAATACAACATACCAGACAAACTCATATATCTAGACAGTGAAAAAAACAGAATAGAGACTGGAGCATGGATACTAGAACAAATCTCGCAAGATCTAAGAAAAAATGGATACAAATGTTACATGGTTGAAGAATACCCAACTGCTGACAGACTAGAAGTAGAAAAAATACCATTACCACTATAAAACCACCAAAAAACCTTATCTTTTTCAGTTAAAAAGGGATTCACAATCAACCCTGGGCAATAACAGTGGCATAAACAAACAGAAGATCAAAATGATTCCATTTTTCAGTAAAGACTAAACTTAATAACCCTCTGCCCGTTCGATCATAGGAAGATATTTTTTTTAAGCTTTCGAAGTCGCTGAGAGTTTTCATCTGTCGAATTGACATATCCTTTTTCCATTAATTCTCTTAGTAACTCTAGAGATTTACCCTTGAATAGATTTACCCTTGAATACCTCTCTCAGGATAAACATGATTTGGTAGATCTTTCGTAGTAATATACTCGTTGAAAACGTATATTCATCTCCTTAGCTACATGGTATTTAGATTTACCTTTTGCTTTGATTACTTCTTCTCTGATTTGTTGAATGGCTCTTTTCTGAAAGTCGTCTGAACCACTTTCCACCAGGAATATCCTTTGTATGTTTATGTTTGTAGATAATAGTTGTCTCGACACCCAATTCTCTTGCTACGCTGTGTTTAGATTGACCACAAAGGACCATTTCTCTTGCCTTTCTAATAATTCTTTAGATATATGTTCTGTCATCATTTCCTATGTTAAAAACTTGTATAAAAAGGTATTTCAAAATCAGATCTTTGGCATATAACTAAAAGTTGTGAAATATGATTATATCAGGATTTGGTCGTTGTTTGGGACCATTTTTGAATTGATTCTCAGTTACATATCATAATTCTGATATCTCATTCTTCAGCAATCTTAAATGCATGTTCAGTTGATTTACTAGCTTGTAAATGCGGCGCATATTCAACATGAAATCTATGTTTATATCGTTTTAAAATACCAATGGTTTTTTCTCCCAGGAATACAAGAAATACTGCATTTCCCAAAGCATGCAGGGTATCAAACCATACGCTGTTTACCATTGTGAAAAGGAAGGTGAGGAAAGTATGTGGATAAATATACAACATCCAGTACCACAGATTCATGATCCAACCGAACAAATAACCCCATATGACTCCAAAGACAACTATACCTACTCCCTTGATCTTGAGTTTTGGAAGTATCGATGAAGTAGCTCCAACTGCACCCCATGCAAACATTTGAAAAATTGTCCAGGGTCCTTGACCTAAAAATATATTGGAAACAAGTGCAGTAGCAGCGCCTACCATAAATCCCGCAATAGGGCCAAAAACATAACCTGTGCAAATAATTATATATGTACACGGTTGAATACTAGGAATAGCTGCAAAAGGAACACGTGAAACAGCTGAAAAACCACTTAATATTGCCACAAGAGATATCTCCTTTGAGGTCATTTTTCCCCGTTCAAACTGGAGAAACATAATAGAAATAGTAAAAATCATCATTACTAGGGCGAATATTTCCCAATGTTCAGAAAATTCTTTGATAAATGTGAATGTAAAAATGATACATATAGCAATACATGTCAGTAATAAAGCAACAATAGTGTAAGGCTTTTTCATGGGAAACCCTGCATTATCTCATTAACAGTTAATATATCCGAAGGCATTCCATATTTACTAAATGGTTGGATAAATCTATTGATCTGAGGCGAAAAATGAAGGGAATTTGCAAGAACCTCGTGTTTTGTGCCATCTGCTACTATTTTTCCTTCGCTCATGAGAAGAACTCTCTCTCCAAACTCAGCAATAAGCTCGATATCATGGCTTATAAGAAGAATTGTTCCCCCCGCCGTCTTGTAATCACTGATATGACGCATAAGGGTTTTTTTCAATTCATAATCAAGGCCTCTAGTTGGTTCGTCGAGTATAAGAAGTTGTGGCTTTGCTGCCAAAACTGATGCTAATGCAACTCGTTGTTTTTCCCCTGTACTCAGGGATCGAGGATACATATGACGGCAATATTCAAGATCAAATTGTTTGAGCATTTTTTCAAGAGATTTATCAATTGATTTTGATGTAAACCCCAGATTTCGCATCATAAATGTTATTTCTTCTTCTACGGTGTCTGCAAAGAGATGAACATTAGGGTCTTGAAACACATAGCCTACATATTTTGAAAGCTTTTCAACAGAAGTTTTTTTTGTATTAATACCGTTAATCTCAACGGTTCCTTTTGTTGGTTTCAGCAAACCATTAAGCATCTTTGCAAGTGTTGTTTTCCCTGACGCATTTCTACCTACAAGAGATACAAATTCACCCTTAGAAATGGAGAGATCAATGCCTTTAAGTGCTGTAGTCCCTTCTGGATATTTATACCACAGATTTTTCACTGTAACAACAGAGTCACCAGAGGGGTTGTTTTTTTGAGAAAGGGTAAAATTGTTTTTCTTAAGTTTCCTCGATTTAAAAACTGGTGAAAAAAACTGCCTTCCTTCCTTTATCGTTAGGGGTATCTGCATGTCGATGTTTTTCTTTTGTAATGCGACACTGAGACGCATGATTGGTGGAACTCCGATATCGGGCAGCGTATCTCCAACATGATGTATCCAATCTCTTGGGTTACCATCGTATGCTACGATGCCGTTGTCCATAATGATAAGACGATCTACCGATTGTAAAACCCTATCTATTCTATGCTCTACAAGTAAAACGGTAAGCCCGAATTCTTCGTTAAGACGTTTTACAAGCTGAATGACTTCTTCTGCCCCTTTTGGATCCAGTTCAGATGTTGGATCGTCAAGAACAAGGATTTCTGGATGTAAGACAAGAACTGATGCTATTGCCACTTTTTGTTTCTCGCCACCTGATAATGTAGATATCTGACGATGACG
>Ga0164318_10002519_pt1 | contig 17060 bp, 17 predicted proteins | sample GuaBasSedimGuay9_FD_113734 | JGI IMG/M metagenome (GOLD analysis project Ga0164318, IMG submission 113734) | Subseafloor sediment microbial communities from Guaymas Basin, Gulf of California, Mexico - Guay9, Core 4571-4, 0-3 cm | ecosystem: Environmental > Aquatic > Marine > Hydrothermal vents...
GCAATAATATCTGTTTTCACCTTTCCTGTGGGACCGACTGTTAATTGATCATCAGTTTTAATATCACCCTGGAACTTTCCTTCTATAAGTATTGAACCATTGACATAAAACCGTCCATCAAATACAGATCCTTCTCCGATTATACAATTTGACGTTTCGGTTTTGTTAGCCATATAAGCTCCTTTTTTTTGTAAGATTAAAAAAAGATAACATTATTTTTTTTTATCTTCAAGCTCTTTTAAAAGAAGAATACTGGAAAGGTTATTACTGTTCAGCTGAACAGAATACTTAAGTTCCCGGCGCGCAGAGTTATCATCACCCATTTCATGGTATATTTTACCTGTTAAATAACGGATAGAAGCTATTTCTATATTTCTGCTCTTATATATTTGTTCATTCTTAATTAAGTTCTCCGCAAATTTTAACGATTTTAAAGCATTGCTGTACAGACTTTCATGTTCTTCCAAAACAGCGAAATTATAATAAGCTGTCCATTCCGGATGCGTGGATATACTGCTCACAAATTCCTTATGAGCATTCACTAAATCTCCCAATACTGCATATGAAACCGCACGGTAATTGTGCCACCATGAATCTGCAAATCCGTCATAATTCCTAATGTATATATTAAGTACTTTTACTGCACTCTCTGTTTCTCCTGTTTCAAGAAGATAATTAACAAGATAATCTGTAACCGGTTTACTTCCGGGATTCTCATTAAACAGTTTCCACAGCTCAGAATAATATTTAGCCTGAGGATACGAACCTCCATAAATCTTTAATATTTCAAGTTTAACAGAAGGATTATTCCTGAAATTTTCTTTTAGTTTTTCAAGGAGTTTTTCTGCAATATCCAATTTGCCAAGATAAATATAATTTTTCATTAATAACAGCCAGGTATACGGCTTTTCAGGAAAAAGAGAGATACTCCTGTTTAATATTTTTAAAGAATTGCTAAAATCCGATAAATAGTTATAAATAAGAGCGGCATTATAATATGGCTTCCATGAAAAAGAAGGGTTTAACTCCATTACTCTTTTATACTCTTTTAAGGCTTCTAGCATATTTCCGCTTAGATATAAAATGTCAGCTTTTATGAGATGTTTATCCGGCGAATACGGATTTTTCTTAATGACTTCATCTAACAAATCAAGAGCCTTTGCATAATGCCCGGAATCGTATAAATACATTGTCATAAGATCTGTAAATTCTGAAAGATCTGCAGCATTCGATAAGGTTGAAATCGCTTTAGCGATGTTCCCTTCCCTGGCGTAAAGCAACGAGGAATCCATAACTAAAAAACTGTTTCCGTATTTTTCCCCTATTCTCTCTAATTCTTCGGGATTAAATTCTCCGGTATTTTTTATTATATTAATGAACTTGAAGTTTTTATCTTTCATTTTTTCAAGAAAGAAAGGATTTTGAGCTGCAATCTGTCCCAGCATTGATTCTTTTAGACTTTTAAGTTTAAGAGGTTTGTATTTACTATTTATAAGAATATTATAAGCACCGGAAACATTTCTGCTTTTTAACATACCAAAAGCAAGAAGAACAGAGATTGTACCATTACCTGGCTTTTTTCTGTACGCGTCTTTGCAGGTTTCAAGAAAAACCGAGTAATCGTTTCTCGCTTTACTCAGTAAAAAGGCTCTCTTTAAAACAGATATGTATTCTTCGGGATTCTTCGCCTGTTTAACAGCAAGAATTATATAGTGATACGCTCTTCCGTAATACCGGGAAGACAAAGAGCTGTCTGCTTTTTTAAGCAGATTATATACTGTTTCTCTATTTTTAAGTTTTAAAAAGAAAAAAACAAGAAAACCTGCAATTAGAAGTACCAAAACCACGGAGGAAATTAATAAAATAAATTTCCGGTTTTTCATTATCTGCTCTTATTAATTCCGTCCAGAACCCCATTAATAAATCTATATGACTCATCTGTTCCGTAGTCCCTGCCTATATCTATTGCCTCGTCAATTGTTACTGTGGAAGGTATATCTGGCTGATAGAGGAGACAGTAAACACTTATTCTTAGAATTGCAAGATCAACCCGTGCAAGCCTTGAAATATCCCAATGCTCAAGCTGATTTTGTATTGTTTTATCGATTACATTTATATTTTGGATTGTACCGGTGATTATAAGCCTGGCAAATGCAATAGCATCCTCAGGAATTCTGATTAATTTCGGCTTATCTATCCATGAAAAATCGAGCAGTTCTCTCAACTCCGCTCCTGAAATATCGTATCTGTAAAGTGATTGAAAAGCTATAACTCTGCCCTGACGTCTAGAACCCATCACTTACCATGCAATATTTTTTTCAAATATCTTAATTTCTGCCTTCTTTTTGAGATCATTTATAACAGAGTATAACGCCCGCTGAAAAACTTCCGCCTGTTTATTCTGATAGAGAGTGCTTTTTATCTGCTGTCTAACTGTTACTTTATTCTGCGGCGGCACCTTATCATCGAGATTTAAAACCTTAAAAGGAATAATCTTCACAATTCTAACAATATGAAAACCGATATTAGATTCCAAAACACCACTTATTTGGCCTGGTTTCATTTTAAAAATACTGTCAAAAAAATTCCTCCCCAACAGCTGTTTTCTGGCCGCATCGTCCCTGCGAAGGTATCCGAAATCTCCGCCGCTGTATCTTGAAGCTTTGTCATCGGAAAATTTAACTACGAGATCATCAAAGGAAGCACCGTTTCTTAGCTCCTGTGCGACTTCTTCTGCACGTTCCCTTGCTTTTTTTCGTTCTGCACTGCTTTTTAAGCTTCTTGTATCTATAAATATATGCTGAAACCTTACCATTTCCGGAGATACAACAAGAGTTTTGTTTTCATCGTAAAAATCCTGGATTTCCTGTTCTGTCGGTTCTTTTATACCGGTAAACATGCTTCTCTTTTTTATCATAATATACTTCTGTTCAAGTATAACTTTCCGTATTTCCTTTTGATACAGGTCCCACGATATACCGGACTGCCTCACTAGAGTTTTTAATTCCTGGTCGGTAAGCGCCCTGTTAAGCCTTAGCCCTACACCTCCTGTTTTTTTAGCCAAATCAAGTCTTGACCTTATTTCTGCTTCCGTAACGCTTATATGTTCTTTTTCTGCCGACTGTGATATTAGTATTTCTCCGATCATAGTATCGAGCAGTTTTTGTTTTTCGGCCTTTGTAAGGGGCCTTCTTGCCTGAAGCTCAAAAGATTTCACTTTGGATGCAAACTGGGTAGCAGATATTACTTCCAGTTTATAGAGCCGTACAGTAGCAGCAGGTTTATCTATTGCCTGGGCATAAAGAGCTGTACCAATAAACGCCAGTATTATTAAGACAGTAATTTTAATTTTCATTATTCTCTCTTCTCCTAAAAACAAACGGTGGATTAAGCACTAAAGACTAACAGTACATTTACAGCACTGTCAAGTATTTTGAAGGTTTACCAGAGTATGATAGCTAATTTTTTCCTTTAGCTTTTTTACACCCGAAAGTTTACGATTTAAATTTAGCCCTTTTTCCAGATAAATCAAGGCCTGGTTATTATTTCCTAAACTGGAATATACCTCTGCAACTTTTTTATAGAAAAAGGCAGTATCCTTATTGGAAAAATTAAAGCGGATTAAATCGTCCAAGTATGCTAATAGAGTTTCTCCGTTAAAAACTCCGACCATCTTAAAACAGACAAGATCCCTCATTCTATCTATAATTTCATCGATAAAATGATGAAAATATGGCTTTTCAAGCTCATATAAATATATTTTTTTATAGTAGCTATAAGCTTTCTGGTAATCACCTCTCTCTGTGTAGCCTTCTGCAAGCAGAAAAGTGCAGTCCATAAAATCTGCACGTGAAAGATACTTTTCCAGTTTAAAATCCGTTTCACGACAGAGATTTTCGTATAAACTTATTGCATCATCTTTCCTCAGGTTAAGAAGATCGTAAAAAATTAACTTTGCCTGACTATAAAAATCATCCTTCTTTTTCTTTAAATATTCTCTATAACTGAATGAATAGCGGCTGTAAACTCTCCTGTAAAGCTTGTCATACTGTTCTCTTCTATCTGGATTGGTTAATATTTTATATGCCTTAAGCAGAAGCTTCATCTGCTCTTCCGATTTCCTTTGATCCTCTTTGCTTAAATCCGGATGAATCTCTTTGGCCTTTTTTCGAAAGGAGCGTTTTATTTCTTGAATACTAGACTTGGGATTAATATTTAAAATCTCATAATAATTACGCATATATTTTATAACAATTATAAATAAAATATAACGAATTGTCAAATGGCTATTATTATAGATTACCGGTATCTTGATAAAAAACTTTTAAAATAGTAGCATTAAAGAATGTTTGGATTTTTTATTAAGAAAACATTTTTTGACATGTGGGATAACATATTTAGAATTGTCCTAATTAACCTTGGGTTTCTCCTTTCATTTGCCATACTTATATACTTTCCCCTTCTTTTTAAGACAGTTCCTGCACTGTTTTATATTTCTCTTTTTATTGGCATTTCCATATTATTCATTTTTACAGGGGCTGCAAGTAAATTTACCAGGGAAATTGCGAACTATAACTCACCGGGATTCCATGAACTTGTTCGGTATTTAAAAGAAACAGCTCTTTCCAGTTTCATCTTTGCAGTTATAAATACAATTCTTCTGTTCCTTCTTTCGATTGCATTTCCAACTTACGGAAATATAAGGTCTGTAGTAGGTCCTATTGCTTTTTCACTTCTCTTCTGGATTAGTATAATCTGGATTGCCGCTTTTCAATACTATTTTCCGGTTCAATCACAATTGGATACAAAAACTAACAAAATACTTAAAAAGATGTTCTTAATCTTCTTCGATAATACCGGGTTTTCTATCGGGCTGTTTATAGGTACAATCTTCATACTTATAATATCAGTTTTTACCGCTTTTCTACTCCCCGGGATAGGAACGATTATTTTATGGTGGAATATAGCCTTAAAGCTCCGTCTTTATAAGTACGATTATCTGGAAGAACACCCCGATGCAGACAGAAAAAATATTCCATGGGATGTTTTACTTATTACTGATAGGGAAAAAGTAGGGAAAAGAACACTAAAGGGCATGATATTCCCCTGGAAGGAATAATCCGGAAATTATTTTTGTATAATATGAAGACGTTTACCTACTTCTTCCGCTTCTGCATCCGAATTTAGTATCTCCGAATATTTCAGATACATCCCTTCCGCCTCCATGCTTTTCATAAGGCGTGATAGAGCTTTCTGAGTTCCCATTGTAGATTTTAACACAAATGCAAAGCTCCTTTTACCGGAAACCATTCCTGCCGAAGAGAGAAAATTTGTAATTTTTTCCGGTATTTTCCCTCCAAAGGAAGACACCGCTTCTGTGCCAATTGCAATATACTGATAAATTGTTAATTTGGTATTAACATCTCTGTCGCCATCTATAATATCAACCTGATGCCCCTGTTTCTCAATTCCCCTTGCTAGTGCACGGGAAATATTTAATATTTTATTTCTACTCTTACCAGCGAAAAAGATAACTGCCGTTCTCATGATTTTTTTCCTTTTCTAATTTCTTTTTATTATTTTGTCCGAGGAGAACTTTTAAAACTTCTCTGACTCTGCTAATACAGAAGTAGGCCGTAATTTCTCCTCCCGGCTTTTTAATATTTCTTACTTCTTCAGCATCTAATTTAATTGTAGCATACTTTACAGGTTTTTTTCTACTTTTTAAAACCTTCATTTCCAAATTCTTTTTACCTGTATCTCTAAAGTATGGCATTCTGTCATGAACTACCATATTTCGTATCCATCTTATCTGGTGGGAAAATAAGATCAGCCTTCTGTCATCCAGGATTTTCTCCTTTTCTGCAAGAAACAAAAGTCCTATAAGATCTAGCTCCAGCAATTGTTCTCTATTCTGAATCCATATACTATTTTCCTTTTTTCTTTTAAATAAAATAGGACCTCTCTCCGAAATCCAGTTTGAAAGTCTAAATACCAGCCCCTGCTCCAGAATAATTCCCGCCAGAGTGCAGGCCGTTTCAAAATACCCGAAATAGTAATTTTGATGCATCTGGGCTAAAAGAAATTTTACCCTGCCACTCCCGCGTTTATCGCCGATCTTAATGCTCTCATAAGCTAATCCGGCTCTCCTCTCTGCTGCTTCTTTTAAACGTCTGTCATTAAAACGTTTTCTAAGAATAATAAAATGCTCGTCTATACAATTCATTTCTAATTGGTTAGTATATTGACCAGTTTTGAATCTCGTCAAGGGAAATTATGACAAATTGGAAATACAAATTATCTGTTTTACTTATTACCATGGTTCTGGTTCTCCTCTCCTGCAGCAGGAGTAAAAACAGCAATCCAGGTATTTCGTATATTTCTTTAAAAAATACGTATCCAGGAAAGTATTTATCATTAAATTCGACCAATTCAAGACTGTTTGCCGTTTTTTCGAACCATGAAATAGAAAACCTCTCCCTCTTTTCTATTGATATCGGTAAATCTCTTATTAAACAGCACATTAAAATAACCCCTGTAGATGTAATAGATACATCCCCTGAAATAAACCCGTTCTTCGGAAATCATTTTTTTTTAATAACCGGCAGTCGTATGGATTTATTTTACACAGACCAACAGACAGAGGAAAAGTTCATTTTAAAATGGATGTCGAGAAAAAACATAAACGAACCATGGTCCGTTAATACATTAAAACCTGCAGGTTTTATGGTTGCCGCTATTCCCTATACCGGCGATCGGATACTTTCCATATGGAACAGTGATAAACTGTACTATCGTATTTTATATTCTAAAAGTATGTTAGAAGGAAGTTTAAACAAGCAGTATATATTTATAGATGATATCTCCGTTATAGCAAACGGAAATTTCTATGGGTTCTTAAGTTTTGAAAGAACTACAAACAGTTTAATGCTGTTTTCCTTTAAAAATAATAAGCTCTATGAAAAAAGACTTGCAGATTTTGGAAGAGTACAGTTTGCTTCTGCCGATAAATCAGGCAATATTAATATTCTTGCATATAAAAGTAAAACTAATGAGCTTATTATACTTAATGGTCGAAATTCGTACTTTAAACAGACAAAGCTGACCCTTGCAAGGCTGACAAATTCGGTTTATTTTTTTTCAAATTCAAGAACTACTTACTATGTATACGATGAATTCTCTCTTGATAAAAAGAAAAGACCCATATATCAGATATCTCTTCTTTTCTCTAAGAAAGGAGCTTTTCACAAGGTTATCCTTTTTCACAGTAAAGAAGAAATATCCAAATTTAAGGCGTATTCGGTGGAAGGTAAACTATATATCCTTTTAATTAATAAAGGGCTAAAATTTATAGAAATATTAATTAATAAAATAGATTAATTTAATATTAAAATAGTGGACCCGAGATAATTGTATAAAAAACTCTGAGACCATTTTAAAAGCTCCTTGAAGTATTCAGGGTTGAGATCTTTATCCTGCTCCATGCTGCATATACTGTCAATTTCTTTCAGCTTATTTTCCGCTTCTTTATTTATAATCTCCGCTCCAAGCAAAGCTTCGGCCAATGCTGACAATTTATCATCTCTACTGTACTTTATTTTTTTATAATCTGCAATTTTAAAAAGAATTTCTTCAACAACTGTTTCCAGTACCCCTACGGCCCTTGTTGAACTGCCGCTTTCAATATATTTCAGGCTCCTGGCAAGAAGAGAATCATAGATATTAACACTCAGCATTAGATCTTTATGATAAAAATAGCCGTTTATAATATCATCCTTTGCCCCTCTTAGAATCCCAAGATAAATGCGTGTTGAATTATAATGATCGAAAAATTTAAGGTTCTTAAAATTGTCGTAATGAGGGCTTGACGAGCTAAAAGTAGAACGAAGCAGTGTTAGGCAGTTTGTTTTCCATGCTTCATAACGCTCCGGGGCGATTTCTTTTTTATTTCCGGAAAAGTAGAGTTTTTTTGAGATATTTTTTATCTCTTCACCTTCCTCTATTAATTTATTAAACAACTCTACTACATGAGCTTTTGTATCAAACATAGGTACTCCTCATTATTTTGATTTTATTTTAATAATAATTGCAAAAGTAGTAAAGCATATTTCGAATAACAATTTCGAATAACAATTATTTAAGCATAAGTTCTTCGTAGTCTTTCAGAGTTTTATAAATATTCTCTGCAGTTTGCATTTTTAAAATATCCTGGTAAAATTGGCGATTTTCAAGAAGAGTTGCCAGTCTTTTTAAAACTGCAAGGTGTTCTTCTGCAGAATTATCGGAGCTTACAATGAAAAAAACCAAAAAAACCGGTTTACCGTCAAGCGCATTATAATCTATTCCCTTTCTTGAAATACCGATTATTCCTGCCACCCCCTTAACAGCATTTGTTTTTCCATGCGGAATAGCTATACCCGTTTGAATCCCGGTAGATATTTTACTTTCGCGCGACTCAATAACATTAACAATGGAATCAACATCAGAAACCCCACACTTATCTGCGAGAATACCGGAAAGCTCCCGGAATAAATCTTTTTTATTTCTGGCTTTTAGATTAGCGACGATTCTTTCCGGGCGGAACAACTCCCTTAGTAGCATTTACTGCTCTTGTTTGCTCTTAGTACTAGTAGTTGCTGCCGCAGGTGCGGTTTGAGTGTTTTGCGTTTTGTTGTTATTTTCCGCTGCAGAAGTATTCTTATCGCTGGTACTTGTAGCAGACTTACTAGAAGTTTGCACCCACCAGTCGTTCTTGGATTCTTTCAATGTTTCGACCCTTGCCTTACCTACAATATTTCCTGCTTCGGGCGTCCTGTTTATCCATGCAAGTCCGAAAGCACCAGTTAAAAAGATAACTGCAAGTATAGAGGTTATTTTTGTTAGCACATTCCCTGTACGAGGTCCGAAGGCGCTGCCGCTACCTCCTCCGAATATTCCTCCCAAACCTTCGCCCTGTTCATCCTGAATAAGAACAAATAGCATTAACAACAAGGCACTTATTATAAATATTACCAAAAGAAGAACACCAACAATTCCCATACAAATTACTCCAAATATTATTTTTAATAACTAACGTTTTAAATCATATGACTAGTAAATTATTCCTTATCGAACCGAACGATTGGTATAAATGTTTCACGCTTTAGAGCTGCCCCTCCGACAAGAGCTCCGTCTATATTATCCATCCGCATGAGTTCTTTTATATTGCCCGGCTTTACGGAACCGCCGTATTGTACTATCAAATTATCCGCCGATTTCTTAGAAAACCGTTTTTCAATAATTTTCCGTATAAAGGCATGCATTTTGTCAGCATCCGAAGGCATAGCGGTTTTACCCGTGCCGATAGCCCATACAGGTTCATAAGCAACCGTTATACCGGCAAGCTGTTTATCCTGCACTCCTTCCAGTCCGCTTATAAGCTGGTTTTCCACAACATTTTCTGCAATACCATCTTCCCGCTCCTTAAGCGTTTCTCCTACACAGAGGATTACCTCCATTTTATTTAAAAGTGCAAGCTTAACCTTTTTATTTATCAGTGTATCCGGCTCATTATAAACGTGTCTTCTTTCTGAATGCCCCAATATTACCACAGATACGCCTACATCTTTTAGCATTTTTACAGATATCTCTCCTGTGTGAGCGCCTTCTTCAGCCGGGCCCATATTCTGTGCACCGAGAAGAATATTGGAACCATGTATAACCTCATTCACAGCAGAAAGAGCTGTGAAAGGAGGAGCAATCATAACTTTCTTATTTTCCGCTTTTAGGCCTTCTTTAAGACTGCCTGCAAGCTCAACAGCCTCTTTTACAGTTTTATGCATTTTCCAATTTCCGGCTATAAAAGGTTTTCTCATTTTTCCTCCAATACCTTAATTCCCGGCAGCTCTTTGCCCTCTAAAAATTCCAGAGATGCACCGCCTCCTGTTGAAACATGATCTATTTTTTCTGCAAGTCCGAATTTATTTACAGCAGCCACAGAGTCTCCACCACCGACGACAGTTGTTCCTTTACAGTCTGCAACCATCTTTGCTACTTCCAACGTTCCATTGGCGAAATTGTCAAATTCGAACACTCCCAGAGGTCCGTTCCATATTACTGTCTTTGCAGTTGCAATTAAACCTTTAAAACTGCCCAGAGTTTTAGGTCCGATATCCATGCCTATTTCACCTTCCGGAATGTCTATGGAATCTATATATTCAGCCTTGGCTTCTTTAGAAAACTCAGAAGCAGTCAGGTGGTCTATTGGAAGAATAATATCCACTTTTGCCGCTTTAGCCTTTTTTAACAGTCCCTCTGCTGTGTTTAAAAATTCATTCTCAACTAAAGACTTTCCGATCTTATGCCCCTGTACTTTAAGAAAAGTATATGACATTCCTCCGCCTATTATAATCGAAGTTGCGTTTCTCAACAGCGATTCAAGAACGCCGATTTTTGTAGAAACCTTTGCACCTCCGATTATCGCTATAAAAGGTTTTTCCGGATTTTCAAGAACCCCGCCCAGAAATATTATTTCTTTTTCCATAAGAAACCCTGCTACGGCAGGCAGGTTATGTGCTATACCCTCTGTGGAAGCATGTGCTCTGTGTGCAGTTCCGAATGCATCATTTACAAAGACATCACCTAGAGATGCAAGTTTTTTTGCGAAACCAGGGTCATTTTTTTCCTCCTCCGCGTGAAATCTTAAATTCTCGAGGAGCATAATTTCTTCCGATTTCAAGTTTGCCGCCATTTCAGAAACTTTATCTCCGACACAATCCGGAGCCATTAAAACAGATACACCGAGCAGCTCATTAAGCCTTAAAGCAACCGGACGAAGGCTTAGTTCCGGCTTTACAGAACCCTTGGGCCGTCCCAGATGGCTCATTAGAATTAAAGAGGCTGCGTTTTTACTAAGGATATATTTAATGGTAGGAAGTGCAGCCTTTATACGGGTATCATCGGTTATTTTACCATCCTTTACAGGGACATTAAAATCCGCCCGCATAATAACTCGTTTTCCCTTAAGCGCTATGTCTTCAACTGTTTTCTTCGCCATTGCTAAACCTCTCTATACTTCTTAATAAAAAAACTACCTGACAAGCTTCTGCGTTAAATCTACAACCCTCGTTGAGTAACCCCACTCGTTATCGTACCATGATAGAACTTTTACAAAACCGTTACCAATTTTCATAGTAAGAAGAGAATCGTAAACAGATGAGAAAGAAGTTCCTTTAATATCCGAAGAAACTATGGGGTCTTCACTGTAGCCTAATATACCTTTCATTCTGCCTTCTGAGGCTTTTTTCATAGCAGCGTTTACATCTTCTACAGATACGTCTTTAGCAAGTTTTACAGTTAAGTCCACAATTGAACCTGTAGGTGTAGGAATTCTCATAGCCATTCCGTTAAGCTTGCCATCCAATTCAGGAATTACAAGTCCTATCGCTTTAGCTGCGCCTGTAGTAGTAGGAATCAATGAAAGAGCTGCACTCCTCGCTCTGCGAAGATCTTTGTGTGGCAGGTCGAGTAATTTTTGATCGTTAGTATAGGAATGCACCGTTGTCATAAGCCCTTCAACTATTTCAAAACTGTCATTTAATACCTTTGCAATCGGTGCAAGGCAGTTTGTTGTACAGGAGGCATTGGAAACAACAAGATCGTTCTGTGTAAGCATCTCATCATTAACACCCAAAACTATTGTTTTATCCACTTTATCCTTTGCAGGAACTGTTAAAATTACCTTTTTTGCTCCTGCTTCTATATGCATTGCAGCCTCGTCTCTTTTCCTGAAAACACCGGTAGATTCAATTACAACATCCACACCATATTCTTTCCACGGAAGTTCTTTCGGGTTTCTTACTGCAGAAACTTTAACCTTAGTTCCGTCAACAAGAAAACCGTCAGAAACAACTTCCACTTTTCTATTATATACTCCGTATGTTGAATCGTACTTTAACAGATGTGCAAGTGTTTTCGGGTCTGTGATATCATTAATAGCTACTATCTCAATATCTTTTCGTTCAAAGGCGATTTTAAAAACATTCCTGCCTATCCTGCCGAATCCGTTAATTGCTACTTTCATTTGCTAACTCTCCTTACATTTAATTATTTTAATAAACATTTAGTAGGAATATATGCAAAAGCAAAGCATATGTCAATTGTATTTAAAGTTTAAAAATACGTTGCAGCAAATTTTTGCTTTTTGCTTTCCGCTCTTTGGGGGTTTTCTTTTTTTCCTGTTTATAAATTACTTCATCACCCGGATTTATAAGGTCAAAAAATCCTTTTGTTTTAATAGTACCTTCGGAGACGGTTTCATCGGTGCCGGTAATTTTAAAGGTACCCAAAATGTCGTCCTCTCTGTATAAAAAACCTATTTTTTCGGTATCGAAAGAAAGCCTGCTATTTTTTATTATAAGGAGTTCATCATTTTTTTTAACTCCATTGATACGTCCTAAGTCGATTAAGCCGTCATTAAATTCCCGCTTTATAAGCTTTCCTTTTAAAGGCATAAATTCATAGATTTTATTCGTTAAACTAACGACTGCATCCCGTATTCTGTCATTGCCCGTCCTGTATTCCTTAAAATAACCGAGTTTGGAACCTGTACGTGTTATATAGACACTTGTATCTGTAAAGAAGCTTCTTTCCGATTCATCGTACTGCAAAATAATAAAAAAATCGACCTTTCTCTTTCTGGCAGAACGGAAGGCACTTTCAAAACTGTCTACAGTTCCATAGTAATTTATATTGATATTGGAATACTCCAAAAGATAGCTTCTAAAATAATCAAGATAGTCTTTTGTAAAAAACGGATGGATATAACCATTTCCACTTTCTTCCGAAGGTACTATAAATAGACAAAAGGAATATTTATCCCTGTTAAGCGAATACTGATTAACTCCCCATTTATAACTGACGCTGTTTTCATTTATACCGCTGTATATTTCTATTTCATCAAGTATTGCGGCATCGCTAAGTTTTAACTTTTTTATCACCTTTAATTCATTTAAATATTTAATCGGATACCCGTAGGACTTAAATATTCCGGCATAGGCTAATCTGTTCTCTTTTGATTCAGGATTAAGCATTAGTGACCGTCTGTATTCCTCCTTTGCCGTATCGAGATAATTCTGTGCTTCAAACATCTTACCCCTTTTATAATGATAAAAACTCAATCTTTTACGCACAGGGTCATTTGTCTTGGTCTTTGCCAAAACGAGGTTTTCCAGGCTTATCCGGGATGCTTCGTCCTCCGGAGAAAAGTTCAATTCTGTAAAAAAACTGTTAAAAGCTTTCTCAATATTACCTTTTTCTTTATTAACAATTCCCTGGAGATACCATGCAAGTTTATTTCGGCGGTCGATTTTTATAACCGTATTAATCTGTTTCTCCGCATTCTCGTATTCCTTGTCTATTATATAGACCTGCGAAAGGAGAAGTTTTGCAGATAAAGAATAAGGAGCCAGCGAGACAGCTGTTTCAAGGTGAATTTTGGCGGATTTCAGGTTTCCCATCATTAGAAAATATTTTCCGGCCGTTAGATGAACATCGGGGTCGTTGGAATGATATTTTAAAGCAAGTTCCAGATAGTTCTGTGATATTTTTTTATCACCTAAATTTTCATAGATAAGTGCAAGCGCAAGTAATGCTCTTTGGTTATCCGGAGATAATTTAAGTGTTTCTATATATCTCTTGGCAGCGGCCCTCCTTTCACCTACTGCAATATCGAGTTCCGCCATACCATATCGTGCTTCAAGGTTATTTGGCTGGACCGTGAGGACTCTGCTGAATGCCTGTCTTGCCATATCCAGGTTTCCCAAGCCTATCTGTATTCTTCCTTCAAGAGAGTACAAATTAATATTACTTTTATCATACTTTTCTGCCAGCTTTACATACTTTAAGGCTTCATCATATTCATTTGTTTTAAAGAAACATTCGGCCAGAGAAATCATGGGAAGCGAATAGTTAGGATTTTTCTCCAGGGAAGCCCGAAATTTTTCTATTGCCCTGCTGTAATTTCTCTCGTACTTTGCTTTTTCTCCGGCTTTATATAGAGAAAGGGCATCTTCTGTAGATAATATGTTTACAGAAAACAAAAATGCAGAAAAGAAAATAAAATAGAATACTTTAAAATGTCTATTTTTTATTATTTTCATCTTTTTTAATTACTATTTTAACAGTGCTTATTTTGTGCCCTTCCATGTCATGTACAATAAAATCAAGGTTATTATACCCTACTTTCTCAAATTTAACCGGTATTTTCCCGAACAGGTTAAAAACAAAGCCGCCGAGCGTATCAAAATCCTCCTCCGGAAGATTTATGCCTAGTTTTGAATTTAAATCTTCCAAATTCATCCTTGCGTCACACACATAAACATTATCCCCTATCTCAATAATTTCCTCTGTCTCATTATCGAACTCATCCTGTATATCCCCTACTATCTCTTCTATTATATCTTCAAGACATACAATGCCGGAAGTTCCTCCGTATTCATCCACCACAATTGCTATATGTACTTTCCTCTTTTTGAACTCTCTTAAAAGAGAGTCTATTTTTTTGCTTTCAGGGACAAAATACGGATTCCTGATAAGTTTTTTAAGTTCAACATCTCCGTCTCTCTGTATGAGAAACCGCAGAAGATCTTTTGCGTAGAGAACACCTACAACATCATCTATTGTATCTTTATATACAGGAACCCGTGAATGGCCGCAGTTGGCCACTGTATTGAGCAGCTCTTCGGTTGGGGTATTCAGTGAGAGCAGCACAACATCTATCCTTGGAACCATTACCTCCTTTACAGTTGTTTCTGAGAGTTTCACTACTCCACGGATCATATCCTTTTCTTCAACATCCAGAGCCTGTAGGCTGTCCTCATCATCATCCGAGGTCTTTCTCAGTATTTTTCCTAAAAAATTTGCCTTACGTTTCAAAATAGTTTAACCTCCATACTCTTTTGTAGTAATTCTTCCTGCAAATTAATCATTTTATCGTAATCAATTTTACTTTCATGTTCCATCCCGAGCAAGTGAAGCAGACCATGAATTAATACCCTTCTAAACTCTTCTTCATAGTTTATACTAAAGTCTGCAGCATTTCTTTTAACACTTTCAAGAGATACAACAATATCCCCTAAAAGATCCGGAATTTCCGAACCTGTAAAATTACCCATACTATTTTCATGCTGGCAGAAAGAAAGCACATCCGTTGGTTTATCTATTCCCCGGTATTTGCTGTTTAAATTCAAAATTGTAGCATCATCACAGAGGAGGACAGATACTTCGGAATCTGATAATCCCAGAAGATCCATTATCTCCTCGAAAAATTTTTCCAGTTTTTCCAGACAGTCAGGAATACTAACCGAGGAAACTGATATTTCCACTCTGTTCAAATATTAGCCTCATTTAATTTGGGATATTCAATTCTTGTGTGAAAATAACCGGCTAAAATCTGTACAAAACTATTCTTTATTATTTCAAGATCACGCAAAGTTAATTCACTTTCGTTAAGCTCACCGGAATTGAATTTTTCAATAATAATATCCCATACAATCCTTTCAAGTTTAGCCACACTTGGCCTTTTTAACGTCCTAGATGCAGCTTCTACATGATCTGCAAGCATAATAACGGCAGCTTCTTTACTTTTAGGCCTTTCTCCGGGGTAAGAATAGTCTTCCGGTGTTATTTTGCCGTTACCTTTTCCTTCTTTTGCTCTTTGATAAAAATATTTTATCAGAGTTTTCCCATGGTGTTGACCTATAATATCTATTATAACCCTGGGCAATTTCAGTTCTTTGCCCTTTTCAATGCCGATCTTAACATGAGATTTTATAACAGCGGCAGAGAGACTTGGTTTTAACTCGTCGTGTTTATTAAATGACCTCTGGTTTTCGACAAAATATTCAGCCTGATCTACCTTCCCTATATCATGATAATAACCTCCTACCCGTGCGATTAAAGGATTGGCTCCAATTTCACGAGCAGCAAATTCGCCGAGATTTGCTACGATTACAGAGTGATTATATGTACCAGGGGCAAGTGCAAGCATCTTTTTCATGGCCGGCGCATTAAGATCGGATAGCTCCATTAATCTAAAGACAGTCGGTGCATTCATTATTTGTTCAAGTATAGGCAGGAAACCCAGAGCGAAAATGCTGCAAAGGAAACCATTGCCAAACCCCCATCCAATAGCTGCCATGAATTGAGAAAAATTATAATTCTTGAAAAAACCGAGAATTATAAGAAAACCAGCATTAAAACCGGCCATATATAGTCCCGAAGTAATTAGATTAATCCTCTTCTCGGTTTTTTGAGCAAGAGTTGATGCCCCTACTCCGGAAAAAAAGGCGAAAAGGAATGTGTATATATCCATTTTAGCTATAAGAACGAGCAGAAGCGCCATGAACAGAGAAACTATAATCCCCGCATGTTCCGATACAAGAATCGTAACCAATATGGCAAATGTTGCAGTAGGAATAATAACGGAAAAGGGAATCCAGCCGGAAACCCCGCTAACCCGGAACAAAACAACAGCAATAGTAGTATAGCTCACAGTTAGCCCGGCCAGGAGCCGTATCTGCTCTCTGTTGAGTTTAATTCCTATAATATTTTCGCTTAAAAGGTATAGGGTTAATATGAAAAGCAAGGCAAGGAAAAGGACAGTTCCGGTAATGCCTTTCACATTAATCTGGAAAGAATATTCGCCCAGAGCATCAATCTTGCTCTTAATAGGCTCGGTAACAATATCCCCTTTTCGTATAATTACCTGTCCCTTCACAAGTTTTCCAAGAACCGGCTCCACCTCATTGTAGACTTTCTGACGCTTGCTCAGAGTTTCTTCTCTATTTAAAAAGCAGTCTTCTTCTGCGAATTCGGAAACAATACGTGAGATTAAGGTCCTGTCATTAAAACCGAAAGTAGATACTTCCTCAGTATTCAGTATTTTTCTCACCGCATCATTTATATTCTTCAGGCTAATCAGTTGATTAATAGGCACTTTATCCTTTTTAAGACTGCCCTTTACCCATCTCCGTATTTCCACTTCTCCTGCATTCAAAAGTTCTTTAAAATCCATGCTATAC
>Ga0164318_10002520_pt1 | contig 17059 bp, 14 predicted proteins | sample GuaBasSedimGuay9_FD_113734 | JGI IMG/M metagenome (GOLD analysis project Ga0164318, IMG submission 113734) | Subseafloor sediment microbial communities from Guaymas Basin, Gulf of California, Mexico - Guay9, Core 4571-4, 0-3 cm | ecosystem: Environmental > Aquatic > Marine > Hydrothermal vents...
GGAAATTACAATATCGGCCGAATGGCCGCAGGGAAGCAATACATATATAGTTTACACACCTGCTATGCCGCAAGCCGTGGGGATAAAAACTATTGATCATATAACTTTCGGGCAGGCAACAACAGTAAATTAACAGGTGCTACAAAGAGTTGTTCATCTGTTCAAATTTTCTGTAACAAATAACACCGAAGCGGAAACGGGGCCGATTTTTATAGATTATCGTTTATCCGGAAGCAAGGAGAAGCTACATCGTCAATTATCCGGTATAAAATTTACGATAGTAAGATTTAGCCGTAATTTATTAAAGAGATTAATTTCCATTGTATTAATAATCATTTTAATTTCGATAATTTTAACTATAGTGATCATAAAATCATCTCGAAAAAAAGTTATTCCACAAGTTACCGGTAATTCATCTGTAGAAGATTCTATAATTGAGGAATTGGAGCAAATTAAGCGGTACAAGATTGAAGGAAATATTAAACTTTATTTTCATAAATTAAATGAATTAATAAAGAAATATTTCAGAAAAAAATATCAAATAGGAAGTATATTAGACATAGATACAAACACAATTGGCAAAGCAGGTCCCAATAAGCATACTCTTTCAACTGCATGTGAATTGTTAAAATTATCGCATGAGGTCTGTTACGCGGACTATCAGCCAAGCAGTCAGGAACAGGAAAGGATTTATAATTTTTTAAATAAATTACTTTCAAATAACAGGCCTCATAAGCCAAGCATAGAAGATGAGTTGTATTTGATGGAGAAACCCAATTAATAAATCTTATTAATCCAAAATAGAGGATAAAAGTTGGGAGGATAGTTTATATTTAATGGAAAAAGAAAGTTTTTATAATGTCGAACCAATCAACGAAGTAACGTGTTAATACTTGTTTATCCATTAACCTAACGATCCGATATTCCAACATTCCAATTTAAATAAAATCAGGAGATGTAAAATGAACAATGTACAGGAAATTAACGAAAAAGTAAAAGAAAAGAATGCGGTTATCGGGCAATTAAGAAACGAGATTGCCAAAAATATAGTTGGTCAGCAATATATGATAGATCGGCTGTTAATAGGGCTATTCTCAAATGGTCATGTTTTGCTGGAGGGAGTTCCCGGCCTTGCCAAAACATTGGCGGTAACTTCTCTCGCTCAGTCAATTCAAGCATCGTTTAATCGGATACAGTTTACGCCTGATTTATTGCCTGCGGATTTAATTGGAACACTAATATACAATCCTAAAGAAGGCACTTTTTCTACTAAGAAAGGCCCGATTTTCACAAATATAATTCTTGCTGATGAAATTAATCGCGCGCCGGCCAAAGTGCAAAGCGCGTTGCTAGAGGCGATGCAGGAACACCAAGTGACAATTGGCGGTGAGACATTTTCTTTAGACGATCCGTTTCTTGTATTAGCGACACAGAATCCAATTGAACAGGAAGGGACATATCCACTTCCTGAAGCCCAGGTAGATCGATTTATGTTAAAGTTAAAAATAACATATCCGAACAAAAAAGAAGAGAAGGAAATTCAAAGCAGGATGGCGCATACAGCTATAGACACAACCGTTTCATCAGTAATTACACCTTCCGACATCATAGACATCCGCAAAATAGTAGATGAGATATTTATGGATGAAAAGATTAAAGATTATATTATTAATATTATTTTCGCGACACGCGAGCCGGAAGCTTATAATGTAGATATTAAAGATTATATTCAGTTCGGCGCGTCACCGAGGGCAACATTAGCCTTAACAATCGCGTCAAAAGCTCACGCGTTTCTCGAGGGTCGCGGATATGTAACACCACAGGATGTAAAATCAATCGGCCTTGATGTTTTGAGACACAGAATTATAATCAGTTATGAGGCCGAAGCGGAAGAGATGACATCTGACGATGTTGTGCAGAAGATATTTGATGAAATTGAGGTGCCGTAACCGGTATTCGGTATTCGGTATTCGGTTAATAAATGATAAATAATAAATAGAAACATGTTATCAAAAGATTTATTAAAGAAGGTCCGGCAAATCCAGATTCGCACAAGCCACCAGGTAACGGAGGTGATGGCAGGCGAATACAAAAGCGCGTTCAAGGGCCGTGGAATGGAATTTGACGAAGTCCGCGAATATCAGCCCGGCGATGATGTAAGATCCATCGACTGGAATGTTACCGCGCGAACAGGTAAACCTTACATAAAAAGATTTGTTGAAGAGCGTGAATTGACAGTAATGCTCGTTGTTGACGCAAGTTCATCGGGTTCATTCGGTTCAACTACTAAATCAAAAAATGAAGTTGCGGCGGAAATAGCCGCCCTACTCGCCTATTCAGCAATTCGCAGCAATGACCGGGTCGGGTTAATAGTATTTACGGATCAAATAGAGAAGTATGTACCGCCGAAGAAAGGTCGTTCACATGTAATGCGAGTAATTCGCGAAATACTTTTTCTGGAAGAGCCGGAGCATGGCAAGACAGATATTACCGCCGCGTTAGAATATTTACAAAAGGTGTGCACACGTCGTTCAGTAGTCTTTTTAATTTCGGATTTTATTTGTGAAGATTATTCACAGGCGCTACTGTTAGCATCAAAGAAACATGATTTAATTCCTGTTTCCATTGCCGATCCAAGAGAGCTTAAATTACCTGATATTGGAATTATAGATTTAATGGACGCTGAAACGGGTGAAAGGATACTTATTGACACATCAGACAATAAAGTCAGAAGAACATTTAAAGTGCTTGGGCTTAAGCGGCAAGAGAATTTAAAAAAACAGTTTCGGCAGATGAATGCTAATTCAATCAGCATAGAGACGGATAAATCTTATGTAGATTCACTTGTTAAATTTTTTAAGATGAGAGAAAAGAGGCTGGCGATATAATTCAAAGTTGCGCCGGTAAGTCGATGCTTAAGGTTTAAAGGTTGCGCAAGTAATTTAAACTTATAGCCTTAAGCGAACGAAGAGAGCAACCTTAAAACAGTTAATAAAATGAGAAATATAATAATAAATTTGATTTTTATAACTTTGCTGCTTTTTCAAACGGGCTGTCTGAAAAAAGAAAGCAAAATGATTAAAACTTCAAAACAACCAATTGAAGTGAAAGTCAGCATTGATAAACCATCTGTAAAGATTGGTGATATTATTCGCTATACGATAGAAGTTGATGCGGCATCTAATGTATGGTTTAATATCCCGACGTTTTCTGAGAACATAGGCGGGCTCGCAGTTTATGATTGGGACAAAAGTGAAAAGGAACACTTGCCAAACGGGCGGGTTATCCAAACACAAACATCTGAATTGGAGACATATCTCGTAGATGATTATGAAATACCCGCAACAAATATCATCTACGCTATAAACGGAAAAACAAATTATATTTCCGGGACTCCGATTTATGTAGAAGTAACGAGTATTGCATCAACGAACGACACATTTTCAGGAATTCGGGATATAAAAGGGCCGGTAAATATTTTATCATTAATAAAAAAGAAGTCGAAGATGTTGATGGTTATTATTGGTGCAGCGTTATTAGCAGCATTAATTGTAATAATATTAATTCGCAAACGAAAGGAGATAATAAAAGTTGTTGCGCCGCCGACACCTGCACATGTAATTGCCTACAAGGCGTTAAAAGAGCTTGAAGCCAAACATTTTATTGAAAACAATCATATTAAAGAATTTTACTACGAATTATCAAATATCTTACGCCATTACATTGAGGACCGTTTCGCGTTAAGAGCACCGGAAAGAACAACTGAGGAATTTTTGATGGAACTTAATAATGACAGGTCTTTTCCTAAAGAGTATCGTGATTTGTTAAAGAAATTTATGATTGAATCGGATTTGGTAAAATTTGCAAATCAAACAGTCACATCAGAAAATGCTCATAACGCGGAAGAGCGTACAGTTGAATTTATAGACCAAACTAAGGAAACTGATATTGAGTAATATGGGAGATATGAGAGGTATGGGATTAACAACTGCCAACTTTTAACAATTAACTATTAACTATTTAATAATGCTACGATTTCATGATCCATTATGGTTTTTTCTGCTGCTGCTTATTCCGGTAATAATTTGGTATTATTTCCGCGCTAATTCAGGTGGAACGATTAAATATTCATCAATATCAACGCTGAAAAAAATTCATCCTTCGGCATCGCTTTATTATCGGCACGTAGTTTTAATTTTGAGATGCGGTGCGATAATACTTCTTGCGATCGCGCTTGCCCGGCCGCAGAAAGGAAAAGAGGACACAAAAGTTACAACGGAGGGTATAGATATAATACTTGCTGTTGACACATCCGGCAGTATGGTTGCCGGCGACTTAACGAAAAATCCTGATGTAAGTCGGCTTGATGTTGCCAAACAAGTTGTTGAAGAATTTATCAAGAAAAGAAAAAATGATAAAATCGGACTTGTGGTTTACGGTGAAGACGCATACACACAATGTCCACTCACACTTGATTACGGAGTTCTTCTAAAATTTCTTGACAAATGCAAAATAGGAATTGCCGGACAAAACAGCACGTCTATCGGCGATGCGATAGCTACATCCGTTCTGCGAATGGAAAAATCAAAAGCCAAAAGCAAGATAATTATTCTGCTGACTGATGGAAGAAACAACAGCGGATTGATTTCACCGGAAACAGCAGCGGAAATGGCGCGCGAACTTGGTGTGAAAATATACACGGTTGGTGTTGGAACAAAAGCTCTTTACGCTCCGGTACCGGCAATAGATATGTTTGGCGGTAAAACATACCAGAGGATGCCTGTAGATATAGATGAGAGGCTTTTGAATGAGATAGCGAATGTATCGAGCGGTAAATATTTCAGGGCGACGAATAAGAATTCATTAAAGAAAATATATGAAGATATAAACAAAATGGAAAAAACAAAGACTGAAGTTTTTCATTACATGGAATATAAAGAGCAGTTTACAGACTTTGCCATCGCAGGCGCGATTTTATTGATATTGGAAATCCTGCTTAAAAATACAATATTTAGAAGACTGCCTTAATAGAAATGGATTAGTGAATTAGTGGATTAATGGAAATTAACAAAATAACAAATCATTAAATTAAATGCAATTCGGAAAACTTATTTTTATTCATGGTGTTTGGATTGTAATAGCAATCGCACTGTTTCTTTTCTGGGCATTCAAGCATCGGCATACATTGATGCATTTATTTGCCGAGCAAGAAATGCTGCGACAACTTACAGAACATATCAGTTTGCAGAAACAAAAATACAAATCCGCTTTACTTGTGCTTACGCTGTTATTTATTGTTTTTGCGCTTATCCAGCCGAAGTGGGGATACCATTGGGAGAAGATCCAGCGGCGTGGCATAGATATTATAGTTGCAGTTGACGTGTCAAGAAGTATGTTAGCTGGTGATATTAAGCCAAACCGGCTTGACCGGGCCAAACGTGAAATTCTGGATTTAATTCAAATGATGAACGGAGACAGAATTGGTCTTATTGCTTTTGCGGGAACCGCATTCGTACAATGTCCGTTGACGCTTGATTACGGCGCGTGCAGAATGTTTATTGACGAATTAAGCCCGACATTAATTCCGCGAGGCGGAACTCATATCGGCGAAGCAATAAGAAAAGCTGTTACCTCATTTGAAGTTGATAAAAAGAATAATCGCGCACTGATAATTATAACTGACGGTGAAGATCATGACAGTAATGCAATTGAAGCCGCCAAACTTGCCGCGGAAAAAGGAATAAAAATTTACTGCATTGGAATCGGCACCCCATCAGGAAGTCCAATTCGAATAAATGGAAAGGGCGGTAAAAAAGTTTATTTGAAAGATTCGAAGGGGCAGCTTGTTCTTTCGAAATTAGACGAAAACACATTAAAGAGAATCGCGTTGATTACAGGTGGAGCTTACATTCCCGCGTCAGCATCGGGCATAGAACTTGACAAAATTTACAAGGAAAGGATTGCGAGGATGAACAAAAGTGATTTACAAAGCACTCGTAAGAAGAGGTATGAGCCGCGGTTTCAATGGCCATTATCTTTAGCATTATTGTTTTTGCTAATGGAATCATTAATAAGCGATTATAAAAAGAGCTGATATTTTATTGATTTTTAACTTCATAAAGATTTATAGAAATTGGAGACAAGAATGAAATTGATTATATTAACGTTTTTTGCTTTATGTCTTTCTATTTCCGTTTTCGCGGAAAAGGAAAATTCCATTGCCGATAAAGTGAAAAGAGGCAATGAATTCTACGAACAGGAAGATTACAATTCCGCGCAGCAGGAATACGCGAAAGCGCAAATAGATTCACCGGATAATTCTGATATTAATTATAATCAGGGAAATGTATTCTATAAGCAAAAAAAATATGACAAAGCAATTTCAGCTTATAAAAAAGCTTTGGAAATGCCAACCAAAAGAATCGAAGTGAAATGTTATTATAACATCGGCAACTGCTTAGTTCAACAGGGAAAATTAAAAGAAGCGCTTGAATCGTATAAGCGCGCGTTAAAACTTGATCGTAATGATAAAGACATAAAATATAATATTGAGTATGTTCAGCTTAAACTTAAAGAGATTCAAAAGAAGAAAAAGAAAGATAAGAAGAAAAAAGAAGACCCGCTGAATAAATTAATCAAGGAGCTTGAAAAATTAATCGGTGTTCAGGCACAGAATAATGTTCAAACTAAAAAACTAATAGAAGCTTTGTCTTTCACCTTCACCAATCAGCAGGAGTTTGTTAACTCACTTACCGACATACGTACAAACGAACAAAATTACGCTAAAAAAACTTTTGAAATAAGAGAAGGATTTAAAGACCTTAGAACAAACCTTCCTCCCGAAAAACTGTATGGCAAACAGAAAATGCAGCCGGGAATACAGGGCGCGCAAAGTATGCAGCCGTCCGGGCAGCAGCAAACTGTTTTTAATCAATCCACACGTGAATTAATCGGGATTTTCGAATCGCTTGCTAACGTAGCGAACACGTTAAATACAACCAACTCAACACACGATTTGATAGTAGAAAAGTTAACTGAAACCGAAGAGTTGCTGCAACAGACTGAAAAGACGTCATCGGATTCCGCCAACAAGAGGTTTTCATCAAAAGGAAAAGATATAATAAAAAAGATAAAAGATATTTTTGTAAGCCCGAAAAATGCTTCCGCATCAGAAATGAAAAAAACATCGGAAAAGTTTAGCTCACTTATGAAAAATATACAAACTAAGCTCAACCGGGAAGTCCAATCACAACGGTCAGGTCAACCGGGAATGCCGGGTGGAACCGGGAAGACATTAGCGCAAAAGATAGACAATGCTGTAAAATTTCTTGCCACCGCGCGTGTGAGTTTAGATGCATCTGCAGAGGATTTAAATAATAGCTGGACGAACGCGCCACCTGATCAAAAGACAGGATTAGAATATTTAATAAAGGCGCGGAAAGAGTTTGACGACAAGAACAAAAAGAATAAAAACCAAAAAGGCAAGCAGAACAACAAGCAGAACAAGAAGAACGACAAGCAGAAGAATAAAAATCAGGATAAGAAAAAGGACAAGAACAAAGATAAACAACAAAATAAAAAGCAAAATAAAAATCAAGATAAGAAAAAGCAAAACAATAAACAGAAACAAGATAAGAAACAGAACAAACAGCCTAGGATGGATAAAAAACAGGTAAAACAAATGCTTAAAAACTTCAAAGAAGACCAGAGAAATAAAAGAAAAATGCGTATGCAGAAAGTACATGCGGCGGGTTATATACCGGTTGACAAAGATTGGTAAAAAATATAAACTAATATAAATATGAATTAATAGAAACAAAAGCTATGCGAAAACATTTGAAATATATATTATTAACCGCTTTACTTTTCTCAGCAGGGGTACATGCACAGGTAAAAGTGCTTGCATCCATAAACAAGCGTGTAATCAGTATGAATGAGAATGTAAATTTTCAAGTCACAATTGAAGGGAGTCAAAACACTTCAACTCCGCGATTTGAAAAGTTGCGTGGTTTTAGTGTTTTACAGGGTCCGTCTACATCCTCCCAAATGTCATTCGTTAACGGCAGGCAGAGTAAAAGCATAACTTATTCATATATTTTGCAACCGACATCAATAGGCCGGCAAACGATAGGACCTGTATCAGTAAGAGTAGGCAGTCAGAACTACCGTACAAAATCGATACAGGTAGAAGTTGTCAAAGGAAACAAACGAAAAAGCGCTTCAAATATTAGCGGCACAATTCCCAAAGACAAGATTTTCTTAAATCTTCAGACTGATAAATCAACAGCTTATGTAAATGGTCAAATTTCCCTCGCGTTAACTTTATATTACAAGGACACCGATATTACCGATGTAACGCAGCCGGACTTCAATCTTAAGGGATTTTTTGTATATGCTGACGGCAACCGTCCGGTTCAACAAAGAGTTATGATAGACAATATGATTTATCAATCGGTAAGATTTCAAAAGCTTCTTATTCCGCTAAAATCCGGCAGGCAGATAATAGGTCCGTTTTCTATAAATGTGACGATACGGATTCCCGTTAGCGGTCGGCGTCGAGATTCATTTGACGACAATTTTTTTGGCGGGAGTATTTTCGGGAATTTTTTCGGCAATTATAAAACAAAAGTTGTTACAATAAAGTCTAATCCAATTACGGTTGACATAAAAAATATCCCTCAACAAGGTAAACCTGAAAATTATACCGGCGCTGTTGGTAAATTCTCACTTAACGCCTCTGTTTCTCCAACAACTGTTCAGGTGGGCGAACCGGTAACTTTAACTGTAGAATTATCAGGTCAGGGAAATATTGATAATGCGTCTGTCGCGCTTCCGACCAACAACACAAATTTCAGGATTTACGAGCCGGAAACGACAAGGGACACTCGGGTTTCCGAAGGACAATTAGTTGGTAAGAGAACTTATAAGCAGGCAATGGTTCCGACATCAATTAACGCGGATACGATTTCAGCAATTAACTTTTCTTATTTTGATATTGATTCCGGGAAATACGTCAATTTGCGCAAAGGACCATTTAAATTAAAAGTTAAGCCGGCACCTAATGCAGGAAAAATAAAGATAACGGAATTTGCGCCTGTAAGGAGCAATCACGGTTCAATACGGATACTCAATCAGGATATTTTCCCGATTAAAACAGGGGTTGATTCACTTGGTGAGACAAAACCCGTAACAAGAAATCCTGTTTTTTATACATTAATTACTGTCCCGACAACGATGTGGGTTTTCCTTGCAATTTTTGCCAAAAGAAGAAATAGGATGCTTAATGATACAGCTCTGTACCGTAGAACAAACGCGTCAAGACTAATGAAGATGCGATTAAAGAAAGCGCATGACGCTTTAAAATCCAATAAAAGCAAAGAATTTTATTCAGAGTTGTCTGACGCGTTAACTCATTTCATTGCCGATAAAATACACGTTCCGGCCCAGCAGGTTACGGCACTAACTTTATCAAAACTTTTAGCCGGGCGAAACGTTTCTGAAAGCACAATTGAAGAAACAAAAGGAATACTTGAATACTGTGATTTCGGGAGATTTGCGCCGGGTGAATTCTCAAAAGAGAAAGCTGTTAAGAAATACAAAGAAAGTGAGAAATTAATAGCGAGGATAGATAAAGAGGTTACCTGAATTATTAATTAAAAATAAAATGAAAATGTTAAAGAAACATTATAAATTTTCTATTTACGCGTTTGCAATTGTACTTTTTGTCAGCGGAGTTTTTACTCAAAGCTGTATTGCGAAAGACGATGCTTACACTACTTTCATCCAGGCTAATCAGTTTTACAAAAGCACAAATTATTCTAAAGCGATATTACTTTATAACAAGGCTGTTTCACTCGGATTTACACCCGGAGGACTTTATTATAATCTTGGGAACGCCTATTATCGGAACGGCAATCTCGGCAAAGCAATTGTATCATATTTAAAAGCGCAGCAATTACTTCCGCGTGACGGTGATGTTTTAGAAAATTTAAATATCGCGCGAGGGCAAACAGTTGATAAAGTTGGTTCCAGTGAACCTCCTGCTGCATTGCGGCAATTTTTATTTTTGTATTACAACTTCAGTTTAGATGAGCTTTTATGGATAACGTCATTTTTAATTGCTCTATTATTTATTTCATTATCGGTTTACACTTTTTTCCCATATTCACTAATCAAAAGTATTTTTAAAGTAACAGCTGTAATTCTTATAATTATCGGCAGCGCCGCCGGTGCTAAATTTTATCATGTATCATCACATTCCATTGCGGTTGTTGTTGCCAAACAGGCAATTGTCAGAGCCGGTCCTGGAGCATCTTATGCTGAAATGTTTGTGGTTCATAATGGAACGGAAATAAAAATACTTGAAAAGAAAGACGGGAGTGCTAAAATTCGTGTTGATAAGAAAAAAGGCTGGATAGATATTAATGATGTAGATATAATATAGGGAGATTGAAACTTGAAACTTGAAACTCGCAAAGTGACCGGCGTATGCCGGTTGAAACTTTAAATTTAAGATTTGGTAACTAATTACTGATGAAAAACAAGCAGCCGACATATCAGTTACGACTTGGAGCCCACAAAATGAAAATTAAACTAATAACAATAATTTTTTCTGTTTTTTTCATTACAGTATTTTTTGTTTACGCGAAAAAAAAGAATCCCAAAGATTATAACTTTATCGAATGGGAAGGATGGGGTGATTGGAATGGTGTGATGACCGGTCGTATTACCAATCAAAAAGGTGAACCGATTCCTTACGCTAAAATTAAGGTTCACTCAAAAAATATAAAAACCACTGCTGATAAAAACGGTTATTTTACAATTAAAGGATTGCAGCAAGGCGGTCATTATTCACTGATCGTTAAAGGAAAAGGTTTTGACGGAGCGGTAGCAAGATGGATTCCAATTCCGATAAGTCAATCTGCCGACATTGGTGATTTTTCACTTGAGCCGGAGCATATATGGACTAATTTCTGGGTTATTACATCAAATATTCTATCGAATGGCGAAAGTGTTGTTGTATCCAACTTTTATGACATTGCTAACAATATCACTAATATTTATAATGTTAAAGATTATAAATTTTTCAATCCTCCTAATCTTCATACTTATGAATATGAAGATTACGGGCTGCAAACCAATACAATTGAAAAGATTGATACAATTAAAAAGATTGAAAAGAATGAAAAATTATTAAATCATTAAATTGTTAAATAATCATGCCTGCAATTCAAACTTACAAAATAACCTGTCCATGCTGCAATACAATTCTCGTGATTAACAAAGTTACGGGTGAGATTGTTGAGGAACGGAAACCATTGGTCGATAAACCAAGCGGAGATAGATTTACTGATGCGCTTCGCGCGCAAAAAGAGCATTCGGAGAAGTTGGACTCATTATTTGATAATAGTCTCTCCGGTATTAAAGAAAAGGAAGCCAATCGCCGCGATTTATTCGAAAAGTCTCTCAAGAAGACACTCGAAGAAGGCATAGATAATTACAAACCGATTCGTGATATTGACCTTGACTAATTAATACCATTTATGGTATTATTTAAGCATGCTTAATCATCTAAAGAAAAAGCGCATACCTTTATGGGGATTTGCTTTGGCTATCGCAATCCTCGCAATTATTATCATCATTTATTCCATTATGGATTACGTGCGAACGCGCGAACGTTTCGAACAATCGCTGATACGCGAATCCTTAAAAGTTATTGAGTCGTTTGAATCATCTGTCAGGATAGGACTTACCGGACGTCGTTTATGGGACAAGGAGAAACTGCACGCGTTAATAATGGATAATTGCCGGCGTTCAGATCTTAATTCGTTTTGTTTTATAGATCCGACATTAAAAGTTTTTTATGTTTCAAAGGATTTTACTACTAATTTCTACGAGCCAGATTTAACTAATATATATAATATTCTTTTAAAACAGCCTTATTATTACAATTATTTAACATCGTCTAACGGAGTTCGGTCATTTTGTATTACTAAACCGCTTCTGCTTGATAACGCGGAACGAATTGGTAAGCGGACATTCAGATTTTATCAAGTATTTCTTGATAGAAAAAATCAACATAAAACATTGCGTGAATTCAGACCTTTTAGAAATAATGTCTATTCGCTTCCATTAGCAAGAATTTGTTTACCGCTTGATGATATTAACGCTTTAACCCGGCATGCAGTGATCCGTATGATGATTTCAGGAATTATCATTTTCATTTTGGGTTCCTTAGTGTTTTATGTTATTACAATTGTCCAGCACCACGGTGCTCTTTCTTCCGCGCTAAAACGTGTTCGGGAAGAAAACAAGCAGCTTGTCGAAGGGATAATACGCGCTGACAGACTTTCTTTAATCGGCAGAATGGCGGCTACTTTAGCACACGATATACGAAATCCTCTTGGGTCAATTGGTGGTTTCACCCAACTATTCAAAAAAGAATTTATAAAAACTAATAATGCGGAAATGAGCAAGTATGCCGATATTGTCATCAGCGAGGTGAATCATCTCAATAGTATAGTAAAAAGAACACTTTTATTCAGCAAACCACTGAAGCCGTCATTTAAATCACTTGATATCAAGCCATTATTTTCACGTATACTTGAACTTATTAAGCGGGATATTAGTATTAAAAATGTGGTTTTACATTCTGATATATCTGTCTCGCTTCCAAAGGTAAAGATTGATGAACATTTAATTTCTCAAACACTTCTTAATATTCTCCTTAATGCTTTGGATGCAATGCCTGACGGTGGAACTCTTGAGGTGTTTATTTCAAAGACAATAGAAAACGATCTTGAAATAAAGATTTCTGATACCGGTTCCGGAATTCCCAAAGATAAAATAAAAGATATTTTCCAACCGTATTACAGCACAAAACCTACCGGAACGGGTATCGGACTCGCGGTGGTTGATAACATTATTGCCACACATGGCGGAACAATAACTGTAAAAAGTGAATTAGGTAAAGGCACAACTTTTGTAATCACTTTGCCTGCTTCAAAATAATAATTTATGAAAAATAATCAAAAAAATAAATGGATTCTTATTGTTGATGATGACACACATCATCGCGCGATGCTTCGTGCTAATCTTCAATCAATAGGATATGGTGTTATTGAAGCCCCTACCGGTGAAGCTGCAATTCCAGCTACAGAAAAAGAAAAACCTGATCTTGTCATTACCGACCTTAAGATGCCCGGGATAGATGGAATTGAAACACTCAAACAAATTAAAACTATAGATAAAAAAATCCCCGTACTTGTACTTACGGCTCACGGTACTATTCCAACAGCTGTTTGCGCCGTGCGATTTGGTGCTTATGATTTTCTTGAAAAACCGGTTAATATTGATGCTCTCGCTATCGCTATTGAAGGAGCTTTAAAATACGGCGGAATAGCTTTGAACAACAATTTTACCAAAAGCAAAACGGCATCTGATGAATTCCCAGGCGTTATTAGAAAAAGTAAAGCCATGAATGATATCTTGAAATTATCTAAACGCGTTGCACCAAGCGAGGCTTCGGTTCTGATTACAGGTGAAAGCGGCACGGGAAAAGAAGTTATTGCAGATACGATTCAAAAGTTAAGCAATCGAGCTGATAAGCCTTTCATAAGAGTTAATTGTGCGGCACTGCACGAGCAATTGCTTGAATCTGAACTTTTCGGACATGAACGCGGAGCATTTACCGGAGCAAGTGATAAAAGAAAAGGACGTTTTGAACTTTCTGATACAGGAACTTTGTTCCTTGATGAAATAGGTGATATGACATTGACTACTCAAGCCAAAATCCTGCGTGTGCTGCAATCAGGCACGTTTGAACGCCTGGGTGGCTCTGAAACTATTAAGACGGATGTTAGAATTATTGCCGCAACGAATCATAATCTTAAAGAGTTAATAAAAAGCGGAAAATTCAGAAATGATCTGTACTTTCGATTGAGTGTTGTGCCAATTCATCTTCCTCCGCTTCGCGAACGGCGTGTAGAAATAGCCGCATTCGCGGAATACTTTCTTTCTGTTTTCTCAATCAAAAACAGAAGATCCATTAGTTCAATATCACCCGATGCAATGCAGCTGCTCTTCCGATATGACTGGCCTGGAAATGTTCGTGAACTTGAAAATGTGATGGAGCGTGCGGTTATTATGTCTCTCGGAGATATAATTGTACCGGATGTACTGCCTGACTATTTTAAAATTGACAAACTTAGTGATTATCGTAAAGATACAAATGAGCCTCTTACATTAATCGAAACAAGCGAGCGCGATTTAATTAACGATATGCTGGGTGCTTGTAAAGGCAACCGAACGCAAGCCGCTTCGCAACTTGGAATGTCAAGAAGAAGTTTGTATAATAAACTCAAACGATATGGGATTATAAATGAGTAGTAACAGAAGAATGGGTTTATTAAATGTATTTGCCGTTTGTCCCCCTGCCGAAGGGGGGCAAGCTTCGCCTATCTTCTTTTATTCAGCCAGGCAATGACAAGAGCGATATCAGCCGGTGTAACGCCTTGAATTCTGCCTGCCTGCCCGATAGTTTTCGGTTGAACGGTTTTAAGTTTATTTTTTCCTTCGTTTCGTAATCCCGGAATTTTTGAGTAATCAAAATCATCAGGGATTTTTTTACTCTCCATTTTTTTATGTTTTTCGACCTGCACTCTTTGCCGATCGATATATCCGCCATATTTACATTCTATGAGAATTTGTTCAACGACTTCCGGGTCATAATTTTCCGGTATTTTACCATCACATTTTTTTCTTAATTCAAAAAAGTCTTTTGCTGTTGTTTCCGGTTTCCCCAAATATTTGAATATAGATTTATTATGTTTTTTTGTAGATTTTATTATTTCTATTTCTTTACCAATTGTCGTCTTCTTTTTCATTACCGAAGAATATCTTTTTTCATTCAATAAACCATATTTATATCCATATTCCGTAAGACGCAAATCGGCATTGTCTTGTCGCAAAAGCAAGCGGTACTCCGCGCGGGAAGTGAACATTCTGTATGGCTCTTCTGTGCCCATTGTAACGAGATCATCAACCATTACGCCAATATAAGCTTCTGAACGGGCAAAAATCAATGGATCTAATTCTTTCACTTTCGCCGATGCGTTAATTGCGGCAAGCATACCCTGTGCGGCAGCTTCTTCGTAACCGGAAGTTCCGTTGATTTGTCCCGCGAGAAAGAGCCCCGGTATTTTCTTACTTTCCAAGGTAACAAGCAATTCACACGGATTACAATAATCATATTCTATGGCATATCCCGGCCTCATAATCTCGGCGTTTTCAAGTCCGGGAATAGAATGAACCATGTCAATTTGAACATCATAAGGCAAACTGGTTGCCAAACCGTTTGGATAAATTTCATTTGATTCTCTGCCTTCCGGCTCAAGAAAGATCTGATGAAATTCTTTATCGGCGAATCGGTGGATTTTATCTTCAATTGACGGACAATATCGAGGACCCGTTCCCTTAATTTGTCCCGTGAATAGCGGTGCGCGATCAAGATTATTTTCAATTATCTTTTTTGTTTCAGAAGTTGTTCGGACAATGTGACACGCTACTTGTTCAACGTCCTTTAATGCAGGCGGCGAAGAATTCTTATAAGAAAAAGCAGGGGGATTATCATCACCATTCTGCACTTCAGCTTTCGAAAAATCAATTGTTCGGGCATTCAGCCGCGGAGGGGTTCCGGTTTTTAATCTCCCAATATTTAAGCCAAGACTTTCCAAAGAATTTGAAAGCTTTTCTGCACGCAGTTCGCCTCCTCTGCCACCGGGAATCATCATTTTTCCGATATGAATAAGGCCGCGCAGAAAAGTACCGGTTGTAAGAATAACCGTTTTACTTTGATAAACAACATCACCTTTTATAAGAACGCCGGTGATTTTATTATCATTCGTTAAAATATTTTCAACAATCCCCTGTTTTATGTCAAGATTTTCAGTTTTCTCAAGCAAAAATTGCTCGTAACGCTGATATGACCATCTATCGGCTTGAGCTCGCAAAGCCTGAACTGCAGGACCTTTTCTTGTGTTAAGCGTTCGAAATTGCATTCCGGTATGGTCAATCACTTCCGCCATGATTCCGCCGAGCGCATCAATTTCGCGAACAAGATGTGTTTTGCCGAGCCCGCCTATCGACGGATTGCACGACATTTGCGCGATGGTGTCAAGGTAGATTGAAATCAGAAGGGTTGGAAGTCCCATTTTCGCACAAGCATGAGCCGCTTCACAGCCGGCGTGTCCTCCGCCTACAACGATTACATCGTATTTTTTGGGATAAGTGTACATAAAAAGATTTTATCATTTTTAAATAAATTTAGCAACTTGACTTGCCAAATTTTAACGATTTTGGCAAGTTGCTGCAAATATAAAAGCCGGATCGCGAAAAAAATTCATAAACTTTTGATAAACAATCCACTTCATGCCGAAGTAGTTTCAATATGCGGTTTAACTCTATAAAAAATACAATATAATACAGGAACTAAAATCAATGTAAGGAATGTTGCAGCACATAACCCGCCCATTATTGTTACCGCCATATTTGCGTAAAAAGGGTCAGTAACTAAAGGTAACATTCCCAAAATAGTTGTGCCGGCAGCCATTGTAACCGGTCGCAAACGGCTAACAGCGGAATCTAAAACTGCTTGATATTGTGTTTTCCCGGCTTTCAAATCCAAGTTTATTTGATCAATAAGAATGATAGCATTTTTGATTAGCATTCCGGAAAGGCCGAGGAATCCAAGGATAGCCATAAAGCTGAACGAAAGATTAAAAATCCAAAGTCCAATGGAGATGCCAATTATTGATAAAGGAACAACTAACATAATAATAATCGGTTCTCTAAATGAATTGAACAGGAAAACGATAATTAAAAACATTCCCAACACACATAAAGGGAAAGATTTTTTCAGCGGCGCTTGGGCTTCTTTTGAACTTTCATATTCGCCGCCCCATTCTAAATTATAACCCGGCGGGAGGTGAATATTTTCGATTTTACTTTTAATTTTTTTACGAAAGGAATCGGCGACTCCAACTATTGGATTACATTTTAC
>Ga0164318_10002522_pt1 | contig 17050 bp, 11 predicted proteins | sample GuaBasSedimGuay9_FD_113734 | JGI IMG/M metagenome (GOLD analysis project Ga0164318, IMG submission 113734) | Subseafloor sediment microbial communities from Guaymas Basin, Gulf of California, Mexico - Guay9, Core 4571-4, 0-3 cm | ecosystem: Environmental > Aquatic > Marine > Hydrothermal vents...
CGAAAATCAAACAGAAAATCCAAAATATCAAATTTAGGAGCAAAATCCCAACCGAAATTCGCAATCGTTTAAAGTACATGATTCATTCCAACAATTAAATCATTAGTTATCTTTGTATTTTATTGTGTTCTTTTTTGGTTTTTGATTTATTTAATTTATTCTGATACACGCAAAACTGCAGCACCAGAGAATCGACTGTTCTTTAAATCTTCTAAAGCTTGATTTGCTTTACTCAGAGGGTATTCTTTAATTTCTGTTTGAATGTCAATTTCTTCCGCAATTTTGAAGAATTCTAAGGCATCAGAACGTGTTGTATGTGCCACGCTTCTTATCGTTCTTTCATAATAAAGGGATTCATAAGGAAGAGAAGGAATATCCGATAAATGAACTGCATTAATGGCCAGTATTCCCCCTTTATCAAGGTTACGTAAAGCAATTGGGACAATTTCCCCCACTGGAGCAAAAGTTATGGCACTATTAAGCAAATAAGGAGGGGAATCATGAGGTGTTCCCACCCAAGTCGCACCCAAAGAACGCGCATGTTCTTGGTGGTTTCTCGATCGAGTGAATACATATGTTTCACAATTCCATGCTTGAGCAATTTGAAGCACAATGTGTGCAGATGCTCCGAATCCAAACAGACCCAACCGTTGTCCATGCTTCAATTCACTCAGTTTAAGGGAACGATACCCAATCAAACCAGCACAAAGTAGGGGTGCTGCGTTTAGATCTGAATATTTTTCAGGCAGTTGATAAGCATATGATTCATTCACCGCAATATATTCTGCAAATCCTCCATCTATGGAGCATCCTGTAAATTTAGAGTGATTACAGAGGTTTTCTTTGCCTTGCTGGCAGTAGGGACAAGAATTACAAGTAGAATATAACCACGCCACTCCCACCCGAGAGCCTATCTCGTGTATGGTGGCTTTTTCACCCCGTTTTTCCACTATTCCAACAATTTCATGACCTGGAATAACTGGATATTTGCATAGCGAAAGATCTCCCTCGGTTACATGTAAATCTGTATGACAAACTCCACATGCTCGAACTTTCACCAAGATATCATTAGATTCGAGCGCTGGGATTTCTTTTTCTATCATTTGAAGCGGATGTTCTTCAATCGGTTTTGGAGATGTTACCTGCATTGCTTTCATGAATAATATTCTTTTTAAAACTTCATAAATATATATATAGGTTGTGCAATCAAATTGCTAAACTTTAAATAACGGCTTTCGCTTATTTAGAACATGAGTTTGGAAATTAAGCCGTCTGAGATCGATAAGCCAATTGTCATCACTTTAACACCAAAATTGAAGGAGTTTATTAGACAAAAATGTATCTCAGAAATTTCCATTGATGTCAAGCTTGAAGAGCAGCCATGCGTTCAGATCTATTCTCCTCTAATCCATCTTGGAAAAAAAAAGCAAATTCGGCTTGAAAATCTATACATTCAAGAATTTGATGGCATTAAATTTAAATTTACTCGAGATTTTTTCTCCCGTTTTCATCTTCCGGATTCACTAACATTTTCGCTTAAAGGATTTTTAAAAAAACGGGTGGAAATCCTCGAAATAGAGCCTATTATCCTCAACGTTTGTAAAGTTTAAAAGGGATTATCATGGGAAAATCAAAATATCAAGCCAAAGCTAAAAACAACATTAATCAGAAAAAATATTCGGGAGGTGGCCCGCATTATTACGACGAAAATATCAAAAGGAAAAAAACTCCCGCCATTGCAGTATTTATGCTATTCATAATTGCAATAGCAGGCGGAGTGGCTATTATTGGAAGTTTGATTAATAATACCACTAATCCAACGAGTCAATCGGAAATAAATCCTAATTTTACCCAGAACACCCAAAATTCCATCATTGACACTTCCGATTCATCTGGATATAAAACACCGATTACAATAGAAACTATTACGGGAGAAAAATTGAAAACTTCCAATTATGCGGGAAAAGTTGTCATCCTTTATTTCCATTTTCTTAAGTGCAGCGCTTGTCAGTATCATTCTCCTGCATTATCGTCTGCAGTAAATGCACTAGGAAGTGATAAGGTCATTGTTATTGCAATTTCGGTCTCTGCTGCGGATACATCTGAACAATTAACGGAATGGGCAACTAATCACGATTACAATTTCAAATTGGTAAAAGATACCGACTATTCACTTTCTTCGTATTTCGGTGCACAATATACTCCCCATATGGTTTATCTTGGTCCAGATGGTGATTCATCTACACGCCACACTGGAGTGCAAACTGAATCTGAAATTACTGAAACTGTGGAAAATTTATTGAATTGAGAAAAATGACGAATATCACCTTATTTTTTACTTCATTCGGAGCAGGAATTGTTTCTTTTATATCTCCATGTAGTTTAGCATTACTTCCTGCTTTCCTTTCTTATATTTTAACCAGTGCCAAGAATCGTAGGGAAAGTTTTGTGATGAGTATTATCTATGCCATCGGATTTTCTGTCACTTTTGCGGTGATTGGTATCGTATTTTTAGCCGGTATAATGAGTCTACGCAATAGAGTAATCCTAAACATCATGGCCGGCGTAGTTACTATTCTTTTGGCAATATATGTCTTCTTTAATCGGGAAATTCAAAAACTAACAAAAAATTGGAAAAATTCTCGTAAAACTACAGTAGTTGAAAGGATTTCTCCGTTGGGATCAAATACTTCAAAAGAAATAGATCTTTCTGCTGAAAACGACCAAAAAGATGTGGAAATTGTTCTTCCAGAAAAAACTCCTTACTCAAAATATGGAGGGGCTTTTATCTTAGGGTTTTCCACTGGTTCTTCATGGATTGCCTGTGTTACCCCGGTATTTACAACTATTATAGCAATTGGCTCGGTTCAAGGGGATTACGCCACTGCACTTTATTTAATGGTTATTTATGGAATAGGGATTATGGTTCCCTTTGTTGTGATTGGGACCTTCATGGGAACAATTAATGCCAAGATTTTAGCAAAGGTTATCCGAATAGGGGCAATTCTTGAGCGAATATTTGCTCTGTTATTATTATGGATTGGTATTGAAATTCTTTTGAGTGCTTTCAATCTGTCCGGTTTGCTCTATGCTTTTTAGTTCTTTTATCTGAAAATGCGAATTGTTAAATTTATGAAAATTTAACATAAAGATGAGGCGAGTGACTTGACTAATCGAGGGAATGAGCAAAAAAGCTTATATATCTGTACTAACTGTCGGGAATGTTTCTATTATATAGATCTTGAAGGGGAAAGCGGGATCTGCAGAAATTGTCTTCATAATTCCTTGAAAATTCAAGAAAAAAGGACAATAATGGTTTGTCCCACATGTCACCGATATTATGATAGTTTAGATATTGCAAATCTTGAAATCCCTCGGGAAAAGCGGCCATTATTCGAATTGGGTAAATTAATTTGTAATCGCGATAAAACTCCACTCCAAATACGCAATCTAACCGAGGATATAACTGAACTAAGCGAAGAAATCTTCAGCCGCTTTAAAACAGAAAAGGAATCAGAGATTTCTACAGAGCGTGAATTTTTAGAAAAACTTCAGAAACTCCGTGCTGAAGAAAAAGCTATGCAAGAAGCTGAAGATCTTCAATCTGTAGCACCTATTGACTCTCTGAAAACAGTGCCTAGTGATTATTTTACCCGTAAAACCACTTGGCCCTGCGGCGAGAAATTAGAAACACCTCATGCTGATGAATTTTGGAAATACTACTTCATCGATCGGCAAATCTACGATCCCACTTCCTATCTAGGGGATGATAAGAAAGTTTCAAAAATTAAAGGTTTACTGGAAGAAATTAATCTTTATCTTCTCAATCCAGATATACTAAATCCAGGATTACCTGTTATCGATCATCTCGAAAATGGAAAGGTATTTTATGTTGGAGATACTCACGGCTCCATATTTGATTTAGATCAATGCATTAAATTCTTTGTAAAGGAAATTGAGTTATCTTTAAAGGAAGATTATCATGTTCTGGTTGTATTTTTGGGAGATTATGTAGATCGACATGAAATGGATATTCACAATTTGCTCTATCTTTTCAGTTTTGCGCTACAGTTTCCCCAAAATATTCGTCTTTTACGTGGTAATCATGAAGAAGTTACTATCAACATGCAATACGGGTTTTGGGCAAATATAAATAAATATCTCCCGAATTCTTATCTATTTAACGATTTTGAATATACTTTCATTAATTTACCTTTGGGTCATATAACCCAAACCCCAGAAAAGAGTATTCTTGCGTTACATGGTGGTATTCCCTTTTATCCGGAAGATTATGAAGTTATGCCGAAAATTCCTAAGATTTCGGATGGTTCTGTGGTTCTATCTCCCTCATTTTCAACCGTGGAAGAAATGGATCTTCTTTCAAAACAAATTTTATGGGGTGATCCTGAAGAGAAAATGCCACCCGGTGAATATTACCTACCTAGCCGTCGAGGCGTAGGTTACAGTTTTGGTAAGGAAATTTTTGAGAAATTTTTAGAGATCAACAACGTAGATCGAGTTATTCGTTCGCATGAAGTCTTTTTGGATGGTCATAAAGAATATTTCCAAGATCGAATGTTCAGTATTTTTTCTAGCTCTAGCTATGGAAAGCGCGATATTGATGCCAAAATATTAGAAATCGATCTACGTAAATCATGGGTTGAAAATTGGAAACATTACACTATTTTGACAGATTTGTAATGAATTTTTTATGACAATTACCCAAATTTTTTAAAATTACTTCCTTTTCCTTTTCTTATGGGTTCCAAACAACAGCTTTCTTATCGTAAAACTGGAGAAATTGGGATTGTTTCTGGCTCTGAAAGATTAGATCCAAGTCAATTTTCTGAACAAGATTTGGATGATTCAAAGAATATGGAAGAATATTTTGAAAATCAACTTCAATCTCTCGAGTTTAGAACTGAAATGGAAGAAAAGCTTGAGCAATGGAACCATCAACTTCTGCCCGAAGCCTTATCACACTTTGATTTTTTTATGGTGGGGCAGTCCCACATTGATATGGCTTGGTTGTGGCGTTATGAGCAAACTCGGCAAAAAGGGATAACTACTCTTAAGAAAGTGTTAGCACATGCGAAGAAATTCCCCCATCAATTTGTTTTTGCCGTTTCCAGCCCCCAACTATTATCATGGATAAAGGAAGATGATCCAGAACTTTTCAGTTCCTTACTTTCTATTCATAAGAAAGAGCAACTGGAATTAGTTGGAGGTTCTTGGGTTGAACCCGATTGCATGCTACCTAGTGGAGAATCAATTGTAAGGCAAAGATTATATGGGATGAAGTTTTATCAAGAAGAATTCGGCATACTTCCAGAAGTAGAGTGGTTTTTAGATTCTTTCGGTTATAATAAAGGTTTACCGCAAATATTAGCAAAATCTGGGGCAAAGTATTTTTGGACCACAAAACTAACTTGGAATAAACAGAATAAATTTCCATTCATCTATTTTATCTGGGAATCTCCTGACGGGACGCAGTTAATAACCGCTAATTTCGCCCAAAATCGAGAAATCTTCGATCAATGGAAGGATTACCCTTTTGGGCATTATACAATAAAAGACACAAATCAGAATAAATGGAATTACCAGGATGATTTTTCAAGAATTGCGGCAATTATTAACCGCAATAAAATTATTCGACCAGTTGGACTATTTTGGGGAGCTGGTGATGGAGGGCATGGTCCTGCTTATTATGAAGTCGCTCAGATGCAAGTATTAAGCGAGCTTGCAAAATCTCAAGGGATTCAATGGAATTGGTCAATGGTTCATAATTTCTTTTCAGAAATAGAGAAATATCAAAATAATTTAGCTGTTTGGAATGACGAACTCTATTTAGAAGCTCATCGGGGAACTTTCACGGTTCATAGTGCTGTAAAGAGGCACAACCGTCGTTTAGAAAATCGAATTTTAGATATAGAACGCTTGGCTACATTATGTTCTCTAATGAACCCGAATTATGAATTCCCATCTTATCTGTTTGATAGGAGTTGGAAAACACTTTTATTAAACCAATTTCATGATGTCTTACCTGGAAGCTGTGTTCCAGAGGTTTTAGACGATGTTTTTAAATTATTTTCCCAAGTCGATAAAAATCTCGATGAGATACTCTCGCAACTTCTAAATTATTTTCCACACAATGTTCCCTCGGAATTTAAAACTAAAAACCTTATTTTCTTCTTTAATCCCCTTAATTGGCGCCGAAAATCTCGAGTTTTCATTCCTAAATGTCTCATTAGGGAATTCAAATCATCCACTAATACAGAATCCAATCTATTGCCCTATGCGCGCTTGTATTATAACTATAATGGAAAACTTCGTTCATCCATTTGTCAACCTGTTAAGGCAGAATTTCAAGATAATATGAATAATCATAAAGAAGGTTGGTGGACGATTATTGAGATGGATCCTCATGGCGCAATCATAGGAGAAATTAGATTTGAATCCGTTCAATCACCTCCATTATTTATTTCTTTGCGAAAGACGCCCCGTATTACTAACGGAAAGGTATCTCTAGAATTTGATCCACATATGGGAAGTTTAATTTCCGTTAAGGGTAGAAAAATCAATAAAGGGGAAAACTTAATTTATGGAAAAAGGAATTTCATATTGGAGGGATATAAAGATAAGGGTTCTTCTGAATATCCTGCTTGGGATATACAAAAAGAGTATTGGAAATACCCGCTGAACTTCAACCAAAGGCAAGACTTGGAGATTTCCATTGTAGATCAAGGTCCAATTTTCAGCACTCTAAAAATTCAAAGAACTCTTGAGAATTCCAAAGTAATTCAAAAAATTAGTCTTTTTCATGATGATCCTTTAATTTATTGCAGTTGGGCCGCCAATTGGCAACTTCCTGACACTTTATTAAAATTAGGTTTATTTACTAACACCCAAGCAACTTCTGTAACTTCGGATCAGATGTATTGCGCTTCTTCTTCTTCAACTTTACCTGAAACACCCGCTGATATTGCCAGATTTGAAAAAGTTATGCATAAATATGTTGATATCTCCACTCCCGATAACAAATGGGGAATTGCCATCATAAATGAAGGTAAATATGCGTATGATGCTTCTGGAGGGCGAATAAGAATCTCAATGCATAGATCACCAAAGTATCCCCGACCTTCTGCAGAATCTTGGGTGAAATTTGAAAGATTACAGCGTAAAAATGAAGGGAAGGGTAAACCCCTGAGATATTCTGGCATAGGTCCAACCAGCTGCCGATTTGCGATTTTACCTCATGTAGGGGGGTGTTTGGTTAATGAAAAACAAGCCCCTTCTACTTTCGTACCAAAAATGGCGGAAGAATTTAACCATCCTATTGTTATTTATTCATTCAATTCATTTAAACTAAAAAGCGAGCCAGAAAAATCAGATAATTTGCCTGATATTCATTCTTTTTCCTTCGATCTTCAAACCGGAATAGAGTTGTCAGTTATAAAACCAGAACAATGGAATAAAGATAACAGTGTTATTTTGAGATTTATCGAACGTTGTGGTTTTACCCACAAAAAATCTATTATCCAATTTCCAAAGGATTTTGCTTCTTTAATTGAAGAAATTTGGGAGACTGATCTGCTTGAGCGTCCCAAAATTCCTTTAGATTTGAAATGGAGTTCAGATACAACTGAACTAATTCTTGATTTTTCTCCCTTTGAAATTAGAACGATTAAGTGTAAGTTAAAAAAATCGCGCTAAATGATCAAGAATGAGCTTTTCGTTATGCGAAGCACTTAGCACAATGTTATTAAGATCTAACAACAATAGGATCAATGTTGGAGTAATTAAAAATGAGTGAGTCTGATCATTGTAATCAGTGTGACGCGCCTATCGAAGATTCCACCGCTCGATATTGTCAAGCTTGTGGTGCCGAAATTCATCCCGCAGAGATAACTTTTGCACCTGGAATTGACGAAAATGCAACTAATATGCAAAAAATTCTTCATAATCTAAAAAATTTCTATTTTAACATATATTTTCATGTAAATCAGTTCTTCAGTCAAAGAACTTCAAATCTCTTTCATAAACGATTGTTTTTAGAAGCAAATTTTGAGATAATGGGGGAAAATGATTTAAAAGATCGAGCAGTGTTATTGGATGAAATTAATACCGAGCTAAAAGAAATTTCAAAAAAAATTAGAGCAGAAACTCAATCAATTCAAAAAAAGTACTATTCTGCTCTTAAATTGTATACAAGTGCCGATTTTATTCCTGCTAAACTCGAATTAGGAAATCTTCTTCAAAATGCCAAAAAATTAGGATTTTATTCTTGGGTCAATGAATCTATTAGATTAAATCACCAGATTAAGGAAAATATTAAGTGCTTACGTTCCCTTGAACTAATAGAATTACCATTAGATTATGAAACCCTCACTAAAAATAAACAAGAAGCGATTTTAAAATACAATCTTTATATTTTAACACAATGTGAAAATTATATAACAAAAAGAAATAATTCAACAAAAAATACTCTTAAAATTCATCCATCTATTGTTAAACAATTGCAAACTCAAAAAGGAGACATTGTACAGCACTTCAAGAAAATATCTAAAGATGTACCAGAGTTTAATATCGCTACTAAAATTGGATATTTCTTCAAATCCACTTTTCAAAGGTTTAAAATAACTCTAAAACTAATTAAATTTAATAAATTACTCCATGTGGGTCAAGATCTCCGAAATCTTCCGCAAGCTTTGCAAAGTTTAAAAGAAGCTGAAGAACTCACTAAAAATCCTGAGTTTTTTATATATTCAGATAAGAAATTGGAAATGAAATTGGCAATCGCTAAAATTGTTTCCATGATTGAAAACTACACCAAAGAAAAGGATGAAACAATCGATCTGGCTAATAATAAAGCTTTGAATTTTGAATTTGAAGAAGCTCTTGATATTTTACATAGTAAAGAAAAGTATTTTGTTCAATTTTCTCTAGAAGGTCTTATAAAAGAATTACAACAACAACAATCAACTATTTCTTTCAACAAAGGAATTAACCTTGAATTGAAACAAATTAAAGAAGTGTACGAAACAGGTGATTATCTTGAAGCTTTCCGTTTAATCGAAAAATTAAAAGAAAAAATAAAAGAATCACAAGAAGTCACTCCACTTCTTGAGAATATACAAAATATACTAGTTTCACTTGATCAAAAAATTTCAAAAAGTCGAAATGAAGGAGAATCGTTATTAATCCAAGAAATTGAAAAAACTTGGAATAATCTTGCTGAAGATTTGTTATTTCAAAATGCACGTGATGCTTTATCAAAATCTTTAGCTATCGCATCCAAACAAGCCTATCATTCAACAGAAAATCTTGTGAAGCAAAAACAATCATTACTCGAACTAAATTTTGAGATAGCCAAGATACATTCAGAAATAAAGAATCTAATTCAGCAAAAAGAGCTAAAAATTGCTCATGAACGTTTAATCGAATTAAATAAAATGGTTAAAAAGAATGAGAAAAACATTTTTGAGAAATTAATTCAAGAAGTTAAATCTCTGGAAAAAGAACTTGATCAAACAATCAATGATGAAACCGTATCTATTAAAGAACAAATTGATAAAGCGCAAGAACTTCTAAGCACGCAACTTGAATTTTTTGCCGCCTCTGAAATCTTAGCCAACTGCCAAATTCAAGCGGAAAAAACAGGTGTTAACCAATATATCTCAATAATTGAGGATCTTTCTCAACGTATTGTTGAAAACCAACGTATTCAAACTGAACAAGTAGGATATGAAGCGAAAATTCAAGAAAATCAACTTCAAATAGCAAAAGAAGGATTAACTCATTTATTAAAAACCGTAATGAAACACAAAGATAAATACGAACCTCTATTAATTCAAAATCTGCAAAAATCTTTAGAGCAATTGGAACAGAAAATTGCTGAGGAAGAAGAAGATATTAAAAATAGAATAGAAGAGTTCCACAATATCTTGGATGAATCTCTTGATTTTAATCGATCGGAGGATTTACTTAAAGAATTAGAACAACGTATTCAATTAACTGGTTTAACTCAATTTAATTCTGTTATCCAAGATTTACATCGAAAATTGGATGATAATCGTGCAAAATTAGCAGAGTATGAAGAACTTCAAAAGATTTTTGAAGAAGGAGATATCCATCATGCAGAAAAACAAGCAAAATCTTTGCTACATTCGATTACCAGTACTAATAAAAGAACACCGCGTTTTTATTGTGTTGCTCTCCATGATGCAGTTAATTTATTAAATTCTGAAATCCAAACTGCTTTGAAAGATGGAAAAGAGAAATTAACTGCAGATTTTCACGAAATTCAAGAGCGTTGCACTACCGCTTTGGATTTTACAGAAATTTTACAGAGATTAAAGAATTATCAAATTCGAGCTCAACGTTTAGGTGAAGAAGTTCTCCGAACACAAATTGTCGTTTTAGAAAATCAAGTAGTACAAAACGATGAATTTATGAAAAGACATAATCTATTAGCAGAAAAATATGCTAAAATGGAAGATTTCATAGTAACTTTACGAGAAATTAAAACATTGATCAATCAAGTTCAAGACAACATTGCCGTTTTCCCCCAAGTAAAAGAAGCAATTATGTCTCTTCAAGAAACACTAGAAAATGATAATATAAAACGTGAAGATGAAATTCGCTCGGATCTACAAGAAATTTTAGAATCTGAGTTAAATGCTTTGGATTTTGTAAAAGCCGCTGAATCTTTAAATCAATTAAAGGCAAAATCTCAAAGTTTGGCAGTAAATAAATTCAATGCAGAAATTAACAAATATCTATTAATGTGTCAATCGCATAAGAATTTCAAAATCCGCATTGATAATGCTTTAGTTAAAGAAAAATCAAGCCAAATTATGGAAGCACGTGCTCTTTTAGAAGAAATTCGTTCTGATTTGGAGCATCACGATAGCCCTGTGTTAGATGCTTTACGACAATACCTTGATTCGAACTATAATAGAATTGAAAATCTAATTTCAAAGGAAATTGATGCTATTACAAAAGATGTTAAAGGACGACTCTTAAAATTAGTTGAAGGGAAACAAGGTGAAGTGGCTTATTTTGTCTTGGAAGATTATATAGAACGTGCCCATTATCTCGAAGCCCAGGATTTAGTAAATGAAATCAGCGATTTAATGAAACTCTGCACTCTTCAATTTGATCCAACAGATAAAAAATATCAAAAGAAGAAAAAGAAAAAATTAAAAGAAAAAATCGATAGAGAAGCCGAGATTGAGCAAGCTTTACAAAAAACTAAAATGATTGGAGTATCTGAGTCTGTGAAAAGTACTGAGGCAGAAAAACCTGCTATTCAAAGAATACTAGTTAAATATGATTTAGATGCTGAAGAAAAAACACCCCATTTTGAAACTACAAAAGAACTTCGGGAATTTAAGAGAAAACAAAGGATTATGAAGCAAGCCCGGGTGATAAAACCTCCGAAAGTCCAAGAAAACTTAAATAATCAAGTTCGATCTTCGGTGACCAGGGCAAGACTACAAGCATTCGATAGGCAAACTAACCGACCACTAAAACGTGCTGAAAATGAGAAATGTATGGAATGTGGGTATATTCAACATAATTCTCACAATGTATTCTGTGAATTCTGTGGTAAACCCTTATAATTTTTTTTAGTTCTACCGCTATATTTCATACTTTTTCTGAAAAAGAAGGGTATAAGCGCTTTTTCTTGGATAATACAATAATTTCTGAACATTTTCCTTAAGTGGTGATTCCCGCCAATATCATTTTTGGAGCTGAATTAGCAGATAAAAAATCATTTTGCTTAGTGGGATGTGTTGTATCGCCTGGGTTTGAATTCGATGATTTTGAAGTGGTTTCCTTTGAAAATTTAATAAATTCATATCCTCAATATTCAGAAATAAAATTATGAGAATAAGATATAATTAAAAAAGTTGAGATTATTTCGATTCTGCAAAAATTCTAACCAATATAATAAAAATTCGGATGATTACAACAACCAAATCTAAAAATACGTCGATAACTGCCATCATCCAATATCCAGCACCAATTTTTGCTGATAAGGTTGCTCCATCGTATAATGTTATTCCAAGTATCCAGATTAAGCTGAGAATACTAATAAATATCACCCATCCGGATGATTGATTGAGAAAAATTGACAAAATCCATTCCATAGAAATAATAATAACACCAAAAATCATAAATGAGTAAATATACTTTAAACTGAAATTTCGCCTGAACATATATCCTATAGCTAACGCGGAACCAACCGCAAAAACACCGATGATAGATGCTACAGTAAATAAATCTCGAGCTAACCCCAAGCCAACCTCTAATGCGCCAGACAACAAAATAAATGAATTTAATATTCCTGTAATAAAGGAAGCGCTGAAAAAGAGAACGCGCGCAATTTCATTTTGACGCTTGCCGGCTAAAATCATGGTAGCAATCCAAATTACAAAATACAAGATAGTTAGGGTGATTATAATGCCTAAAGACGGCACAATCGGCTTTCCCGTGATAAAGCCCGAGAAAAATAGAGCAGAAAACGCCCAAATTGCCATTCCAAAAAAAATGGTCGGCATTGTTTTATTATAGAAATCTTCACCCAATGGTTCTTCATTAACATCTCTTTCTCCAAAGTATTTCATTTTATTCACCGGTTATTATTATTTTCAATATAATATCAGAAGAATGGCTATAAATTTTTTTTTTATATCCTTAGGATCTTATGATTTAGTGCTGGCATTGTAATATTTGGCTAGCTGTTGTTCTAAAAATTCACCATTCACCCATAGGATTCCTTGTTTTCCTTCTTCTTCAGGTCCAATTTCAGAAATAGGTGAATTTGGAAATAGGCGCAGAAAACGTGCATATCCTATCTTTCTTCCGTCATAGGTAGAAGTGCTGAAAAGTGAAATTAATTGGTTATTCCAAAAAAGTTGATATCCACTTTTAAATTTTTGATGACCACGAATCATCAAATCAAATTTATTAACACTCATAAATTCAGAGAAAGCTTGTTGGCTAAACCGAGGTCGTCCAGTTCTTGGCGTAGGAGCAACAGGTTCAGATAATTGGGGATCAGGATCTGCCCATAATATTGTTTGAGAATACACATCCATATCAAAATGTTCAAGTTGATAACAATTCAAATATTGCTCTATTTCATCTAAATTAACTGGGTGATAATTTGCCACATCAAAAGGGATCCCTCCATGGAATACCAAGCCTTTTTTATTCCCACTCTGAAATATTAAACCTAAAGGCAACTTGCTGAAGAAATTGGTAATCAATTTCCATATAGATTCAAATTTTTCGCGAGATTGAGCCTTTTCATATAAGTGTTGAGAAAAGCCGTATCTTGAACACACTGATGAATCTTCATGATTTCCACGAAGGATGAATACATTATCTGGAAAAAGTATCCAAAAAGATAGAATAAATGCCAAATTTTGCAGATCATATGGATTTCTATCAACCATATCTCCAATCCATACTATTTTTACCTTAGGATTTACTTGAAAAACCTTTATGAAGTAATCAATTATCAAATAGGTGTCATCGAAGCTCCCATGAGTGTCACCCACAAAATAGTATGTATAATCAGGTGTCATCAAATCTCGAATAATTTTCGCATATTGTTGGGTTGAATATCTGTACTCTAAGGTTTTCATGGCCATAAGAAATAGATTCTCATAATTTTCTAATAGATCAACTGGCTCATCTTTGAAGTTATTGGTTCCTCCTGCAAAATAACGAAAAAACCACTGCCAAACATATTGAGGCGGGTTTAAGTTGCCAATTTCGTAAAGTAGATCGCGCAAAGGATTAATATTTTGGTCAGAATTAGTTACCATTTCTTATTCTACTTCCTGTTTATATATTTTGAACGGTATTCGATATGTTTTGCCATCTGGAGCAACAAATGGGACTTCAATAAGCATATTACCTAGATTTGCGGATGATAATTGGATTGCCACGTTATCTAAATTTTTTATTGCCACATTGTTATAGACTTGTTGATTTGGCATTGTTAATTTGGAAAGAAATGTTCCCATAGGAGAGTAAATGTCTCGAATATAGGCTATATCATTATCGATATATAATTGAAAGGAAAATTTTCCATCGTCGGTCGGTAAGAGTGCATTATAAATATGGCCATCCATCTCATGAGTTCGACCCACATGTAATATCTCGTCTCTTCCGATATTGACGATTTGACGAGGGGGAATTTCCAAAAATCCTTGATTATAATCACAATACAAATAATATTTTGCCCAGGATTGAGGTAATTTGCTTTTTTGAATTATTTTATCTGCAGCTTCATAGATCCATTGTAGTGCATCATAAACTTTAACCATATCTGCCATTCGATCTGCAGGTTCATATTGAGTCATGTATTCGACCAATTTATTAAATTCTTCTGGCAGTTTCGGATTAAAATCACCCGGATGTAATACAAAATCTTCATTTGTAGCAGCTGCCCCCGCATAATTACCTCCACTAAATAAATAGAACATGATATGTCCTAACATATACACATCTGTGGTGGCAATAGGCTCAAAACCGGCCATTACTTCAGGAGGTGTGCCTCGGTTACGGATTCCCGTGGCTTCTGGCGTAGCTGAAACATAGTAAGGTTTTCGAGGATTATATATTTTCTCTAATCCAATTTCCTTTGCAACCCCCCAATCAATTATAATTGGATAATACGTATTTTCATCTGGAGATACAATCATGATATTTTGAACAGTAAGATCTCGATGAACAATACCCTTTTGATGACAAAAATACATATGTCGGGTGATAGGCATTAAAATATTTTTTATCAAATCTTGAAGTACTGGTAAGGTTAGATGTGATAAATCGGGAAATTTTTCCAAATACCACTTATCTAGTGGTGTTCCCTCAATATATTCCAGAAAAATGTAGTATTCAGGGTTATGAAATTGTGTTAAGTGGAGTTTTCCAATAAATTTCATGCTACGTTCGGGAGATTCACTTTGAATTGCTGTGATATGGGATTCGCGCTCCCAGTATTTCTCACAGAAATTTTTTCCTGATTCAGGATCGTGAAAACGTGTATAATAAAATTCTTTTAATGCAGAAAATTCTCCAGTTTTCAAGTTTTTGACTTTATGAACTGCGCCCATACCTCCTGTCCCTATTTTTAAAATAACTTGATATGGAATATCATTTAGCATCAATACATCCCCAACTCTAATTCCAGCGTGATCTTTTTGTTTATATTTTTCTTCTTTTGCTGGGGTAGAAGTGGGAAAAGGTTGAAGATTTTGTAAAAATAGATCTGCTGGAGGTTGATTTGGTCGTATTCCCGATTTTCCATTTTCCATTGCATCGGTACTCTCTTCAATTATTGGAAAGGGGAAAAATGAACTTTTTTTTATTTTTGGTTTTGGTTGGGCGGCTAAAGTTTTCACCAATTTTTCAGCTTCATGAGAACTTTGTGCAGCTAATTTTCTCCTTTTGGGCATTTTAGGTGGTTTTACTGCCCCAAATCCCGGAATTGCCCCCGATTTATTTGTTGCTGTTGATGGAGCGTTTGGATTTATCCCAATTTGAATTGCTTTTAGATCACCATTACAGTTTGAGGCTTGACAGCTTAAGGCAGTATTTCCATGTAGCTGCATAAAACTATTTTTATTTTGTGTTAGACCACATTTCTTGCATCGTAAAATAAATCGACCAGAAATCTTTTCTAACTTAGGATATTGACACTTTTCACACGAATGAGTCTCTTTATTATCTAACAAGTATATCGTCTTGCACTGAGGGCACTGAAGGAATTCTTTAGAAGAACTGGACATTTTTTTATTACCAAATGGAATGATCGCTAGTAATAAATGAGTGAATTGGGTTAAAAAATTTACTTCATTAAGAAAAAATTCTTTTATGCTTAAACGGCTTTATAGTATTAGAACCATGAATTTGCAAAAAACTGCTTTCATTCGGTATATCACCTCAGCGAAAAAACCTGTTTTTCGTAATGAACACGAATATCCTATAGAAGATTTAGTTCATCCCCTCATTTATAACGTTCCAAATTCTAAAAAATGTGAGATTCTAAAAATTCCAATGACTTATCACTCACAGCGACATTTCTCTAAATTTGTATCACAACTACTAGACGAGTAATCATGGATCTTATTTTTTTAGGAACCAGTGGGGCTACTCCCACTAAAACCCGAAATTTACCTGCAGTTGCCTTGCGTTTAGATTCAGGACATATTTTACTTTTTGATGCTGGAGAAGATGTTCAACGTAGGTTTGAAGCAGCAAATTTGAAATTTAATGTTCCCACTACAATTTTTATATCACATCTACACGGCGATCATATTATCGGACTTCCAGGCTTATTATTTAATTTTCATCTCAACTCTCGAACCAAACCCCTCACAATTATAGGTCCGTTTGGAATTGCGTCCTTTCTTTTAATGCACTATCAAATAGTGGGATTGAAGGCAGAAAAATATCCTTTAACAGTGATTGAAGTTATTCCTCCATATATTATAAATGGAGAGAATTCTGATTCTTTCTCTGATGTTCTTAATGTTAATACACGATTAATTAAATACTCGCAATTTTTAACACCTAATTATGAGCGAACTGTATACAATCGCTCTGATAATATTGTTTTTTCAACAAAAAAGTACCAAGTCAAATATGCTTGGGTAGAACATTCAGTTCCTACTATGGGTTTTCGGTTTGAAGAAATGCCCCTGGATGGAAAATTCAATCCAAATAGAGCAATCGAAATGGGTGTTCCTAGAGGATCTCTTTGGAAACAGATGCAGAAAGGTAAAAAAGTTAAATTGAATAGTGGTATTGAAATTGATCCACTCGAAAGCGGAATTGTATCTCCTCCTCGACCCGGAAGGATTATTTGCTACAGTGCTGACTCCAAAAGATGCGTAGGTCTAATTAATCTGGCTAAAAAGGCAGATGTATTTATATGTGAAGCTACATATGGAAAAGAATTTGCTGATTTAGCGGAAGAAAAAAAACATTTAACTGCAGCTACGGCGGCTGAAATTGCTAAAGAAGC
>Ga0164318_10002523_pt1 | contig 17050 bp, 15 predicted proteins | sample GuaBasSedimGuay9_FD_113734 | JGI IMG/M metagenome (GOLD analysis project Ga0164318, IMG submission 113734) | Subseafloor sediment microbial communities from Guaymas Basin, Gulf of California, Mexico - Guay9, Core 4571-4, 0-3 cm | ecosystem: Environmental > Aquatic > Marine > Hydrothermal vents...
TCCCGGGCTAATCGACCTCCACAACCACAGCGTACAGATATTGTTTAGAGGCGACTTCGACGGTCTGCCACTCATGGCATGGCTGAGAGAGACAGACAAGCTTTACGAGATTCTGGATTCTCAGGACGTATTTAACGCTGCAAGGCTTTCCTTCTACGAGAAGGTTCTTTGCGGCGTAACGTCTGTGCTCGACATGGAGCGTGAGGTTGACATGGTTGCTAACGCCGCTAGGGAGGTGGGTATAAGGCTCTTTGAGGCATACGCGATGTTTGACCAGGTTGAAACGAGGAAGTCTGGACTCGAAAGAATAAATGACATTGACAAAGAGCTGAGGTCAGCTGAAAAGTATGTGAGAGGTTATATGTCTGATCCCATGGTCGATGTATTGCTGGGTCCCGTCGGTTTTCCTTCGAGCAGCTTTGAGCTGATGGAAGGTTCTGCTAGACTTGCCCGTAGGCTTGGAGTGGGGATTCATAGTCATTTGGCGGAGAACCCTGTAAACGATAAACTTGCCAGGACTCTGGGTTTTGCCGGGGAATTCGAAGAGCTGGAGAAGAGGGGTTTCTTCGGAGAAGACGTTATCCTAGCCCATACAGTATATGTCGACGACATGATTATTGACAGTATGGCCAAATATGGTGTAAGCGTCGCACACTGTCCTTCTAGTAACGCTAAGCTTGGGAACGGTGTGGCGCATATAAATAAGATGATTAAAAGAGGCGTCAATGTAGGGCTTGGGACAGACGGTGCTGCTAGCAACGACTCGGAGAGTATTTTAGGCGAAATGAAGATCGCATCCCTTCTGCAGAGAGGCTTGCACAGGGATAGCACTATAATGGACTCGCAGGTAGTCCTAGACATGGCGACGGTTAATGCTGGTAGAGCTCTTGGGAGAATGGACATAGGGTCAATAGAAGTTGGAAAGAAAGCCGACATCGTGCTCCTTGATCTCAGGCACCCGTCCATGCAGCCTTCGAGCAATCTTCTGGACAACATAGTGTTTTCTGCAGACTGCAGAGTCGTCGACACTGTTATTGTTAGCGGAAAAATCGTCGTTAGGGGCGGAAAGCTAACCGTAGAGGAGGAACGTTGGAAAAAAGTTCTTAAAGAGTACCAGGAATCTAGAAAGAAGATCGAGTCGGTGCTCATGCATGAAAGACAGCCATAGAGTCTATTTTCTGGCTGTCTCATCCTTTTTCTACATGACTGGGATAGGAGCTTCACTCGCGGTTTTTCCGCTAGCAATAAGGTCTGTTGGCGGGAGTGACCTCGAGGTAAGCGTGACTATAGGTATTTGGGCCCTAGTCTACTTATTGGCGAACATCCCTGCCGGACTTGTCTCAGACAAACTTGGGCCTAGCGTGACAGTCCCCCTGTCTTTTATCCTCAACGTTCCACTGGGTCTGCTCTTCTATTTCGGTAAATCGACCCCGTTCTATCTTGCTGGCAGGGCTCTCGAGGGCATACTTGAAGCGTTGATATGGACTGGCATATTTGGCTTTACGGCGAAAAAATTTAGCGGTCTCAAGCTCAAGTCCTTTGGGTTGTTGTACGGAGCCATGTCTCTCGGATTTAGTATCGGACCTTCTCTCAGCGTCTATGTCTCCACGGTCTTCGGGATATACTCGCCATTCCTCATTCTCTCGGCTGTGTCCATTTTAGCGTCAATCTTTTCTGCGCTATCCTTCAAAGGGATAGACAAGTTTAAGCTTTCCGAGAAAGAGAGACTACCTATAGACAAGCTTCTCGCTGCCATAAAGGAGCCTGTAGTCATCGCGTACGTACTTATAGCCTATATCATCGGGACGTTTGAAAGCACTTTTGTCTCGTTTTCTCCCGAACTCGTAGTCAGCATAGGGTTCGCATCAACGATGGCAGGGCTACTGCTGACTCTCTACTATTCCTCTGGGCTTGTTGGTCAGTTTTCCCTAAATTTTATCGACAAGATCGTGGATAAAAGAGCCTTCCCCATTACATCATATATACTAGCGCTAACGGTTTTTACCCTGACGCTGATATCGAGCAACACAGTATTCCTTGTCTTATTCATAGCACTTGCGGGCTTTTTTAACGGTCTAAACACAAGCAGGCTACAAAGCAAGCTATCCAGCAGGCTCCGAGAACTAGAGTCCACAGCCATAGGTCTGGGAAACACTGGTTGGGCTATAGGCTATTCAGGCGGCGCCACAGTTTACACGCTCTTATTCAGAAATGAAATGACCGTCTCATTATGGATAGGCTTACTAACGGGAATACTCGCCCTTGTCTCGCTCTATGTTGCTTTAGCCGAACAATAGGGTTTCACACCTAATATCTTTAAGGTCCCAAGCCAATTTTCTTTTTCCTCAATTATCCTCAAGCAATTCTTTAACAAAGATATAAGAGTTTTTCTTCCTAAAAATTTGGCTGGAAATCCAACAAGCTTCTCAAGAAAAGCCAAGGCCTTTATCGTAACTCTCTCAAGGTTAAAATCAAAGACAAATAGCCTACCACCTCTCTTCAAAACTCTACACGCTTCCATAATGCCAATTTCAGGAGATTTTAAATGGTGTAAAGAATCGTGAAACACAATATTATCAAATGAACAATTTCTGAATGGAAGATAACACCCAGACGCAAGCACGACGTCAACTCTAGAACTCTTACGAAGCTTTTTTAACAAAGCTATATCGACATCCAACCAACAAGATACTCAAACCTATTCTCAATCTCTTCTATAAGAAGACCATTACCACAACCAACATCTAGAAGCAAATCACCGCTCTGTAGCAACTCAACAGCTCCTAGATAATATCTCTTAGGAACAAATCTGTATAATAACCCTAGGATTCTTAAGGACATATATTGCACTTGAGTGACAAGTAGTATCCATAATAAACTTATATTCAAAGCAGGAAGAACGTCCTTTCTGCTATATTAATATCGATCCAGTTGACAGTGTATAAAATATACCTAGTAAAATGGCAACTGTATTTAAAACCGTACGTTGGACTGAATATGCTCAACTGAACTCGTAAGGGGGGTCATTGTTTTTAAACCAGATATGTTTTAGTGGGTAGGGTGATTATATGGTGATTATATGGAGACATTATGGTTAGCTCTGAAGTTTATTGAGCGAGACATAAAATTCAAGAAGCTCATAGCTGCACTAACCATCTTAGCCATAGCTAGTGGTGTAGCTACTTTCGTCTCTTTAAGAATTGTCAGTCTTGGTAGCAGAATGTCTGCAGCACAACTTATAGAAGGTTTTGTCCCAGGAGAAGTTCTAGTCTACGGAAAGGGGATATATGACGTCTCCGAAGATGTCATCGATGACTTGGCAAAAATACCTGGTGTAGAGAGAGTTACACCAGCGATCCTTGTGACTGGTTATTTGGGAGACACGTCCGTCTTCATGCTGGGTGTTAGGCCAGAAGACATTGGGAATGTTGTCACAGGCTTCAAGGAAGGCAGACCGTTTGAATCCGATAATGGTCCCTTCCTTGTAGCCGATGTAGGTTTAGCTAAGGACCTAAACTTGACCGTTGGTCAAACCGTCTATCTTAAGGCTTCCTTTGAACAAGGATTTCATGAGTTCAAAGTTATCGGCATAGCTGAAGTTAGCATGAAGATACAAGAGATAGGCACCGTCGGAGGCTACGTCATAGTACCGTTACATGAAGCTCAGAAGATGTTAGGCAGAATAGGGTATGTCAGTATGGCCGTTGTGAAGGTTAAGCCCGAACAGGATCCAGCTCTAGTCAAGACACTCATATCGACTGTGTATCCCGAATCTAGAGTATTTCTTAGGGAAGAGGTTATAGGTATTGTCTATAAGATCATGTCTCTCATAGAGGGTCTTCTTCTAGCAACAACGATGGTCGGACTCGCGGTAGCTATTTTTGGAACAACGAGCACGATCATGTCTACTGTTAGGGAGCACCAGCGGGAGATAGCGATCATGAGAGCTAATGGCGCGTCTAGGGGGGATATAGCCACTATATTTATGCTCGAGGCGTTTGTTCTAGGAATGGCTGGAGGTATTATAGGAATACTCTTCGGCATAGCTGGCGCAAAGGTTGGAATTGAGATAATAGCTTCTTACGGCTTCATACAGCCACCCTTGATAATAGAAGCTGGTAGTATTCTCCTCGGAATTTTCTTGGCGGCAGTTGTAAGCACAGTTTCAGCAGTATATCCTGTAATGAAAGCTACATCTGTTCGTCCCGTACAGGTGTTGAAGAATGAATAATGAGGTTCTAGTTCTCAAGGATATATGGAAAATATATAAGACTCCTACAGGAGACTTCCCGGTACTGAAAGGCATAAATTTATCAATCAAAGAGAGCGAGCTAGCTGTAATAATGGGACCAAGCGGCAGCGGAAAAACAACGCTCTTATCTATAGCAGGTGGTCTAGACAAACCAACCAAGGGACGCGTGATCATTGGAGGAATCGACATCACAGACATGGATGAGGAAGAATTAACAAAGATTAGAGCTAGGAAAATTGGTTTTGTATTCCAGAGCTACAACCTAATAAGGAACTTTACAGCACTCGAAAACGTGATGGCTCCCCTACTGTTCACTGGAATATATTCTCGGGAAGAGGCTAAAATTATAGCAGAAAAAACACTTAAACTTGTTGGTCTCGAGAGACACGTAAACAAATACCCTAACCAGCTGAGCGGTGGACAACAACAGAGAGTAGCTATAGCAAGAGCAATAGCACCAGGTCCTGACATCATTTTAATGGACGAACCTACAGGAAATCTGGACGTAGGCACTTCGGTGAAGATTCTTTCGCTGATAAAATGGCTTAACGAGATTTTCGACCAAACATTTATCATTGTGACGCACAACCCTGAGATCTCGGAACTTGCATCAACAACCTACTATATTAGGGGAGGCAGAATCTACAAAGAACCTCCTAGAACAACTCTCGCCGAGACTATAAAGGAACTCAAGAAAAAGAAGGAGACCGAGGAACAGAAGACAGTTCAGATAGAGATTTTAAAAGCTCGCCTAGAGGCTCTCAAGAAGGCTGTTAAGAACGGAAAAATAGACTTAGAGATCGCCAAGAAAGAGATCAACGCTCTTGAAGAAAAGATTGAGAAGATAACAGCACATATATCTAAGGCTAGATAATTCTTTCTTAAATTACTACTTCGTTTTTTGACGAAAATTTTGCTTAATTAAATAGTTATATTTATATATAAGATATACATGCTATTCTCAGGGATTTATATGATTGTCAAAACAAAGCTTCTCGCGTTTACAATCCTTTTATTGATAGGCATGTCTTCGGTACTCTCCTTTGCTACGCCTATCGTGGTTAGAAAAAGTATCATTAGGAAGACAACCATAAGTGCCGATGGTACCGCATCTACGGACATTAACGTCTTTATAGTACTAGAAGGTGAAGGTGTTGTAACAATTAAGGACACCACAGCTCTCGCAGTTTCCGAAAATATTATAGCTGATCCCGAGGCCTCTAGCGTCAACCTAGAGAACGAAAAAGTCGTCGTCACCTGGGAGAATGTTGACCTTGCAAAAAAGAATATACTAAAGTATAAGGTTAAAGGAAGAAGTTTATTTACAGCAAATATAAAGATTATGGTCAACGGGGAACCTGTAGAACCCAACTGTAAAAACGGCTATTGTATAATATATTATGAAAACGCTAAAAACATAACCTATAGCTTTACCTTAACTGTCATTGCGCCTGAACTGAAAAACCAGCCGCTGCCAGTTATCATTAGCTGGAGGATAGATCCTTCCTATCTTTATCCGATCTCATTTTCAGAGAAACCGTCAAGTATGAGAGAGAGCGGAAACGAAATAGCATTTTCCTGGAGTGATTCGATAAACAACACCTACAGCCTAAGCGTTACCTTCAGCATTAGAGGAGAAAATCCTTGGGGCGAAACATACCTCTCTTCGCCTACTGTGACAATAAGCATTGACCCTCGTATGCAAGAAAAAATGGTCGAAGAGATCCTCAGAATAATTGAGTCAAAGCTTGAAGAATCGACCGGAGGACTAGAGAATGCGCTAGAAAACATGTCAAAACTCCAGGAAGCGCTTTTAAATCTAAGCGCAATGCTAGAAAACCAATCCAAACTCCTATTGGAAGCCTCAGAAGAGGCTAGCAAAGGTTCCAAAGCGCTTAGTAATGCAGCTCTACAACTCAAGAGGATATATAATGATGCCAGTGACCTACAGGATATGGCAAAGAGAATGTCCAACATAAGTAGGGTTGACTTAGATAAGGCTGAATATTATATCGACCAGGCTTTGGCGAACTTCGACGAAATAGAACAAGTTATAAGAGAAGTAGCTCCATCTCTAAACCTTAGTGCTGACGAGATGATATCCTCTGTAAAGGATCGCTTGATTGAAGCAAAAAACCTTGTAAGTTCTATGAAAAGTCAGTTAAAAGATCTTGAGGATTTATCCTATAAGCTTGATAGGACGCTTTGTACATTTAATGCTTTTATCGTCAAGCTCGATGAAGCAGCTAAGTCGATGGCTGGCTTGTCCGTCATGCTGAAGGATGCCTCTAAGGGATTTATAGAACTATCAGAACAAATGAGAACGGCTGCAAACTACATCTCTGTTAACATTGAATTATTTAACAACAAGGAAATGTGGATGAACTACACCGAGGGATTCAAGTGGCTTAACGAGACGTTCTACTCCGAAATAGTTGAAATCTACGATACGGACAGCTATAGCTCCGAACTCTTTGGGGATATGGTTGAAATATCACTACCCGACATAAAGGTCAAGAGAACTCCAACAAACTTGAAATATATAGCCGAGGCTCCGAGAAAGAAAAGAATTTCTGGGGTGAATCCACTTATATTTGCCTTATTATTGTTACCAATGCTGGCATTTACCATATATCATTTAAACAGCCCAAGGAAGATTGATGAGAAAGAAGAAAAGTTATTAGAGAAGATAAGTATGCTTGAAGAAAAACTTAGTAGTATTTCTTCTCATTGATAAATCTCAGAAAAAGGGTGATAAAGACTGACACACTCCAACAAAAATGTACTCATTAGGGGAGTAGACCCTAGAGCATATAAGGAACTTTCAGGCTTTGCCAAAAGGCTTGGGGTAAATGTTGGCTACTTGGCCTCACAGTCTTTCAAGCTTCTCGTAGCACTATTGGATTCATCCTCGCAGATAATAGGTTATGAGAACACTATTCCTGAAATTCTAGGGAAAATTACTCCTAGAAGATTTTTGAAAAACAAACCTGTTTTCATAAGACACGTTGGAAGACTAGTAGTTTCTGCAAAGGACCTAGAAAATGCTCCTGGACCTCTGGTTTTCTTCGGTATTAAAGAACTCGAGTTCGACCCTTCTGTAGACGAAAATCTTTTTGAGAAAAAGGTGTTAAGGATAGTTGACTGTGAAAAAGTGATAATCCATAGGCATCTTGATAAGATTAAAATATTGAGCAAGTCGCTTTTTATAGGGGAAATTGCTGAAAGAATATAGGTTTATGTTTCTAAACTCTTAAAGGAGAAATTATGTTTAATATTTAATATAATTTAAACTAAAAAGTACAAAAGTCAAAAGATTCTATGAGTATTATGGATGCTATAGTGAAATATAGAACGTTTAAATAATGCGATATTATCCAAAATAAAGGGACTTTATATGTTTGAAGAAAAACGTTACAAAACACGAGATTCAACAAATCTTTTTAGACAGTGTAATATACTATTATATGAGGTATTTAGTTATGAACTACGTTCCTGATTTTTTTCCTATTTTAAAAAAGACTGAATGGGAAATTCTAAATGCTATACCCGACTCTCCCAGAAAAATAGACTTGGCGCGCAAGGTCGGTATAGGAGCTTCTCATGTTAATTATATTTTGACAAAGTTTTCCAAGATTTTTCTTTTAAAGGGCATATTCAATTACCAGAGAATGGGATTAATTCCGTTAGTTGTTATAAGCAGGAGAAACAAGAGAAAAATTCCCACATACACATTGCTAGTCTCAGAGATAACTGGAATTAAAAAAGCTTATATTCACATAGCACTTGTCCCCATTCAATACATAGACGTCTATGTCAATCTCATAGACTCTCATCCGCTAGAAGTAATTCGAGGCATCGAATTCAGACATTGGTCGCCATCATCACCTTTCATCGAATACGTACCTCTCAATGGAAAAAACATAGGCTACCTAAGACTCATTAAAAACTTTTCAGATATACTTTCAAAAAAGAGAATAAAAGGTTTATTTAATCCGATAAAACTACTACCACAGCGAGAAATAAAGATCCCTGACCACATAGATGCCGCCATCATATTTGAGAGAATGAAAGATCCCTTCATATCTCCGAAAAAGGCCATTGAAAACGCTGCCAGACACTCAAGGAAATACCGTAAACTCCTTAAAAAGAAGTCGTTGTACAAAATAGTAGGTTACCACTTTCATAAACATGTCTTAAAGCTTTATTGGAAAAGAAATATGATAGTTCCTCTGTTGCCAGAAAACGTCTCGCCAACATTTATAGCAGTCATTGAAGGTTTCGAACACGCTGTGGTAGCGAGAATATTTTCCTATGTTCCAGGTGTACGTGGAGTATTTATCGACAAAAGAAAGTCTCTACTAGTATATCAACCATTCCCCTACATGCAATTTGAACTCGCAAAGCTCGTAAACAAGTACGATATAGACAGCCTGAAGCTTTATGTCCACACAAACAGGATTACAGACAACATCGACATACCGTTATACATGAACCTGGAAGAAAAAAACGAAAAATTCTATTGGAAAAAACCATTCGTCGATGCTGAAGCCACAGCTAAAGCTTAACACTATAGATTTCAGGATAGAGAACAACTATTGTGTTTTTACCTAAACTCTCCATATTGAACCCTTCTTTCTCTAGGATATCGGCAACAGTGCTCGAAACCAGGCCCACCGAGCCTTTTCCTTCAGCAAGAAAAAGCTCACAATATTCAAGCCTTTCCAAGTCAACCACATACCTTGAAACCACAAGTATGGGCTCGTCATTTGAAGAATAGACAAAAACCGCCGTGTTCATACATCTGCCTTCTCCTCCTCTTTTCTCAAGCACTCTAATAGTATCTTTTAACGCGTCAACAACTCTAAGATATCCTGTTCCCGACTTTTTTGAAAAATAGCTGGCAAATATTAGTCCAAAGATATAAGTGTCAGTAATCTTTGAGGAATCATTCAAAGATAAACCTACATCTTTGAGGATTTCGATTCCCAAGCCTTTTTTGATCCCTCCATTTTGCCCTAAGAAAACCAAGCTACCGTCTTCGCCTGTGTAGATGTATGGGTGTGCTGAAAAAGTGTTCTTAGGCATCCCTTTCGAAGCTTTTCTCGCGTGGACAAAACCTACGGTAAATCCACGAAAAGATAGAGAAGAATGGGGATCATTCCACATAGGCACAATGGTCTTGTAGAAATACAAGCCCCATTTCCCGTCGATTTTCGAAGCGAAAGCATACCCCCAACCATCGTCATGTGACAAAAATCCCAGTTTTTCAGCAAACCTGTCTAGTCTAGAGGCATCCCTCAGGGATCTCATCATAACTTCTGCCTCCACTTCTTCTCGGGAAACAAACGCTACGAGCCTACACATTTCTTAGTCTACCTCAACACCAGCACTCTTGTTGGTTTTCCACCAAAAGTAGGCGAAAAATGGGTTAAGACAGATGCCCTTTTTCGCCTCCTTGTAGCTCTCCTTCAAGATCTCCTCTGCCTCAGAAAACGCCCAAGATGTCAGTTCTAACAGCTGGTTTACGTCGACTTTTTCTCTAACGCTTTTCTCGACAATAGCGTTTACTTTCTCCAATATCTTCTCTTCAAGTCTCTCGATCTTCTTCCTAATCTCCACCGCCGTATATCTATACGAACAGAGAATCTTCCTATGTAATCTTTCATGCCTCCACCACAGCGTCCTGGGGTCAAACCTTCCAGTAGGCTTTGGCCCAAGATTGGGCAGACCAGCTTCGATGAACACAGGCTTGTAGGTGGATATACAGGGAATGGAAGTTGCGGTGAACCAGTGGACAGCTAATCTTCTCCTGAGTTCTCCAATGTAAGAGTTAGCTGTCTGACTGGGTCTTGTCAGCCCACCAGCATGCATACATATATCTCTCATCGAACCCTTCGACGGCTCCCATCCTTCTCCGCCGTAATGACTCCTCAGGATCCTTGCAAAATACTTAAAGTCAAGATTTCCAAAACCTTCTTTTAGGAGCTTCATCGTGTAGCTTCTCCTCTCCCTCCCACGACTCATCATTGTATAAAACCAGTCGCTGTAGCATTCCTTGAACGAGAAGTCGCCCTTACAGTAGCCCTTCTCAAACGCGTGGTTCACGGCTTCCGGGTGGATGTCATCCCATTCGTCTCCAATGGTTAGAGCATTTGAAATGGAGTAGACGTCCTCGACCCTCTTGACAACCCAGTATTTTCCAGCCGTCTCGAGGACCCAAGCCTTGTCGGGGTCTGCGATTATGAAACTGTTGTGATAAAACATCTTGTGCGTGTATCCGCAGTTTCCCCCTTGCCCGTACCTTTCAAGCAGATCGATGATAATCCTTAGCGCTTCATCTGCGTTCCTGCTCCTCTCTAGAGCTAGCCTCAACATATCCATCCCAGTCAGCCCAGTCTTATTATACGGTTCTTTCGTGAAGACAGCCTCGTTTCCAATAGCCACTCCGTACTCGTTGACACCCATTTCAGCACCCCACATCCAAAACGGACGCGAAATAAGGACAGCGTAGGTCTCCTTCACCTGTGGAACCTCGATGTACGTGCACTTGACCATCTCCTCCTCATGCCTGATCCTCGGATAGTATTCGAGAACCTGTGCCTCATTCGGTTCACGATCACTGTTTTTGCCAAACAGAACTATGTTATTCTTCGTTGCAACATTCAATGCTACAAGTGTGTCACACATACAACACTTAATATTTCTTAAACATATGATAAAAAATTCTCAATTTTTTAGTAAAAGATCGGCGAAGATCTGTAGGGAACATCTTCTATCTCTAATATGGGAACCTTAATTTTTCTACCACTGGGAAATTCCAAATAAGCTTCTCCCGACTCATCGATCAGTATATCGGCTGGTTCACCGTCTTCAGTAAATGTTACAGTCACCTTTTTAACAACAGTCTCGGGTATTTCCTTAAGCAATTTTTCGCCCTTATCTGAAACCATGTAAGCTGTAACAAATCGATACTTGCTTGTAGCTAGTCTGAGTTTTTTGATAAGCCCCATCTTTCTAAGATGGTTGAGATCCGCTTCAGCCTCCATGCTCATGTTTACCGCTCTCATATAGCCGTGCCAAAGTGTAATAACTGGTGCATAATCGTATGTCTCAAAAACCCCTTTTTCAATACCATAGATGATCAGCACACATAGCGCGTAGCTTTTAATCCATTTTTCTCTCCCATTCACCAACCCTGTGTAGAGAGATATCAATTTTAAAAGCCTTAAGGAATCATTTGAAAGATTACTAACAGGCTCCATTTAGTCCCACCTTTTATAATATAAATATCCGCCTACAATGGGAACGATTATTGAAACACCTGTTAACAATATGGTCTCGAAGGTCCCCAAAAACATAGGAGCAATAGCAGCTATAAGCTGGGCGCTTCCAAAAGCTCCAAAAATTATGGAAAGCCAGAATGTAAGAACGTTTTGCTTATCAAGAGAAGCCTCTATTCTCATGTTAATCAAAGACAATAGACCGTCTATTTCCCGTTCAAGGCTTTCGAAAATATTCTGAGCATTAACTACCCTACTCTTCACCGCAATTAGCACTTTATAGTGTTCCAACGATTCAAGTAGACCATTTTGTACTAGCCTACCTTCTTCCTCTATCCTAGACAAACTATATTGAAGCGTGGTTAGAGTTGTCTTTAAAAGTGATAAATCTGATAATATTCTAACAAGCTTACTTCTTATCTCTTGAATATTTTCGAGTTTTCTCTTGATTAACTGTTCTCTAGCTTCGCCTATCATCTCCCAGACTTGCCAGAAATAATTCGTCAAATCCTCAAGAAATATTTGTAAAGACCTTAACGCGGCATGAATCCAATATTCTCCCTCGGGTTCACCTATTATAAGCATACCATTTGTTCCATTAACTATTGCTTTATCTTTTTCAATCTTAAAAGAAATAACAGGTCCAATGATCTGCTTTATTTCATCAATGTAGGGTTCTTCAACAAGTTTTTTCAACTCGTCTCCTGAAAGCTCTTCTCCATTATATATTCTAGCTTTGTCGGATTTCACCACTATGAATTTTCTCCTCTCGAAACCTCCCTCTCTATACCTTGGATAAATTATGTTCAGAATCCTTCTATGATAAATGCTTAGAATACTACTTAACAACTTCGAGGTATCATCTGCTACATCAAATACTATCTTTGAGAGGTCATCGACGCTTATCCACGAATTCCCTCTAACATCCTCTACCTTAAGCCCGCTGGTAATTAAACCATAATCAGTTATAATTAATCCAATTTTTTCTATCTGTTCAACTTCCTCGGGATAACCTAGAAACGCCTCCAAGACCATTCTTCTATTAAACTCATACTTGACCACTGATACGGTGCTAACGACTGGCGTCTTAATAAAAACAGGGCTTTCGGGATACGTGTCTATTTCGTCAGTAAGCAGAATACCCCTCTCCATATTTTTTGCTTCAAGCCTCTCCGCTATTTCTTCGAATATATTAGGGTCAAATGGGACCCATTCACACACAATGACCTGCGGCTGTTCAAGATAAAGCAAGTGTTTATCGGCTATTTTAGCCGACAATAGCTTTTACACCAAATTAATTACTATACAATGAATGAATAAAATTTTTCCTCTAAAATAGCGATACAATTCTCTTTTTACAAAACATAGCCAAAGAAGACTAATGTGAGTAACGATACAATAGCCAATGTTGGAAAAATCTTGTTTCTTAGGAGACGCAACCCGCTCAGTGATACAAGGAAAAACAAAGCAATAAAGCATAAGCTCGCCCAATTTATGAGAACCATCGTTGTGCCGCTTTGTGCCAGCAAAACTGCAACAACTCCCGTGACCAAAGACGCGACATACGGCGAACCCCTACGCCACGTAAGGGAAAAGACCCTCGGTATACGCTCCTCCACAGAAAGCTTGTAGAGCAGCCTGGAAGAAACATACATGCTAGAGAGAGCCGCGGTAGTAGTCGAGGTTAGACTACCCGCAAGAACAAAAAACACTCCAGGACCATTCAAAACTATGTCCGCTAGAGACAAAAGGATAGTCTTCTCGTTATAACTCCTCAAATGATTGACAGACAGCGCCAACAACATGTATACCGCCAAAACCAGTCCAAGCGACGCGAACATTGAACGCGGAACATCCCTCTCAGGGTCCCTCATCTCCTCGCTGGCGCTAGCTATAACCTCAAATCCCTCAAACCCAAAAAATATCACAAAGGCTGCCTTCACCACATTAGACAGCGACGGTAACCTAGGGTTAATTTTAATGCCCAGGAAATATATTGCAAGGAAGCCGATCGACAGCAGAACGAATACCTTAAATCCGCTGAGCACGAGCGTGAAGCGTCCACTCTCTTTCGCTCCTAACAACAGTATTAACGTGAGGAAACATATCACTAAGAGAGAAATGACCTTAGGATCTCCGCCAAAAACTGCACTGAAATAGTCCGAGAAGACCCACGCATAGAAGGCTGAGGCAACACTGTACCCGAAGAACTGTAGAATTGCCGCAGGCAAGCCAAGCACCTTGCCCAGTCCATCGTTGACCACACTGTATGTTCCACCGCTTGAAGGTTTCCTTGATACTATATCGCTATAGACCTTTGCAACGAACAAGGCAACCATGAAGGATAGGAAAAACGCGAGCTCGGGATGACCTCCAGTAAGCTTGTTGGCTAATCCGAGAGCACTGTATATAGTGCCGCCTATTATAGTTCCGATTCCCAAGCCAATACCGTCGAGCACGCCGAGATCTTTTGACAGACTGTTTTCCATAGGAAAAAACCTTGAAGGATAATATTATGCCCCTAAATAAATTCTTATTAACAAGGTTTGCTTATTATGAAATACATTCTTCAAGCACCCGCTAGACAAGGCATGCATCAGTGAAATTCTACCCTTGTTTATTGTTGCAATGGTATACTCCTATTGATACTTCTTTGTGGTCAATTCTTTCTAGTTTTCCTGAGGTTTGTGTGATGTTGTTTAATACAGCCATCCATTTGAACTTGAATAAGGTTATTAGTCGTCGTGCTAAGAGGACATCTTGCGTGGGGGCCGCATATAAAAATGTTCTTCACAGGCAGTTTTTTCTCTGATATGCTATTCAGTGCTCGAACACTATTTTCTGGAACTTTTTAGGTTGGATGATTTCTACGATGTAAATCTTCTGTCTGTGGAAAGAATACCTGTAGTATAGGGCTGTGGCTATGAGTGCTGGCGGCATTGTAATCGCGACGAAGTAGTATAGTAGCAGGAAAAGATTGAACGTTATAAGCGTTAGGTAAACCGCCGGGTTCTCCGTTGCGGGTGTTGTGGACATAGCCACATCCCTTATCGCTAACAAGAGGCTGATGAGAGAAAAAGCGTCAATCAAGTTGTCGAGAGCCTCGACTGGATGTCTCTTTTCGACAACGCTCTCGTTCCAGTTGTAGAATCTAAAGTCAAGCTCGTCAAAAAGCCAGTAGACCGGGGGACCAATAACCCCTATCAGTATCTCGAACACAAGCGAGTACCTCGCCACAAGTATGAGGTTCTCCATCTTGGAGAGGTCGAAGCCAGGCAGGACTATCTGTATGCCAAGAACCATTATAGAGAAGACCATCAACACGAGCATAAAGGACTTGGACAGAAGCTCTACGAAAAAGAGTAGACTCTCCCTTTCAATTGGTTCACCCGGAGTCATGATCTCTACGCCCTTCGTCCTTCCCAAGTATAGGAGAAGAACTCTTGGAGCTAGAACATGCCAGACAAGCCAGACGGACAAACCAACAGTTGTCAGACCTAAAAACCACCTTTCGATGGCGCCTAGCCCGAATCCTCCGCCCAAGGCCATAGTTGCTTCAAACAGGCCCACGGTAATGGCAGCTGTCGCATATGGATGGAGACTTAAGGTTAGCCTTCTATTCAAGATAGTGTTCTCTTGCTGGGCGATTATCATTGAGAAAATTGAGGAAACTGCTACTATGAAGCCCGCTTTGAAGAGATAGACGAGATAAGGTGAAGAGAAATTGAAAACAAACATCAGAAAGTGCTCTAGCATTATTAACGCCACACCTATCAAAAAGAAGAACTCTATGATCCATGGACGCCTGTTCTTCATAGCTATAGCTGAAAGATAGACAGTGAAACCAAAACAAGCGAGATAGAAACCCCAGTCCTCGAGGAGCAAAGCAAGTCCAGCATCCCCTGACAAGCCAAAGAGTCCCATGACGAACATGACAAATCCGACCAGGACGAGTGAGGACCAGAGTCTAGGAGCAAGTCTGACTCGGGGCGGCCTGCTCGTGTAGTATAGGTCCAGCTGCTGACCGCACCTTGGACAAAATGCCGCGGTGGAAGGGACCTGTCCTCCGCATCTAAAACAATATCTTTCCTCTAACTCCACAGTTCCTCCCCTCTAGACGCGTATGCAACGACTACCGCTGCAACGAACACAGGGGGCCATGATTCGCCCGCGCCTTCAATAAGTGATAGGGAAGCAGACACTACCGTTATAGCTGCTGATATCTTTAGTAGCAGGTTTGTCTCCAACAGTTTAGCTAGGACTGTTAAAAGTATTGAAAGGCATGCCAGGGCTAGCGAGAGAAGTGAAGGGAAGAACATGTCCCCCAAACCCACACACCGTGTTATGGGTATTGTTTGGGAAACTAAATGGTTGTGTTTTACTGGAGCCGTAAATCCTACTTAGTCAGGCTACACTTTGGGCATCCTAGAGAATAGTAGAACCCCGACCAGGCCTATAGCGAAGGCCGTGTAGAAGGGGAGCTGGGGCGAGATTAGCCAGAGGAAACCGCCTATGAGGGGTGCAGGCATGGTGGTGAATTCTCTTATCAGGTAGTAGAGGCCTATAACCTTGCCCCTGTGCTCCTCTCCCGAGAGGTCCACTATCAGCGCCTTCCTGGCGGGCTCCCCGATCTCTCTGAACCCGGCTACTATGAACGCTAGAGGGAGAAAGTTCTGGTCCTTCACGAGGACTAGTGCCAAGGGGAATAATGAGAAGAAGAGGAATGTAAGCGTGACGAAGAGCTTTCTACCGTATATGTCAGCAAGCTTCGCGGCTGGAAGGTAGCTGAGAATTGACGTGGTCATCTGGACGGATATCATTAGGCCGTAAACTATCGGCGGGGCGCCTATGATGTTCATGACGTACAGCACAATGTAGACCTTTATCATGTAGCTGGCAGTTCTCGCCAATATGTCTGATACGAGAAGCCTCTTTAGCTTCGAGTCCATGACACCCCATAGTTTCAGGAGACTCACCTTCTCCTTGGAGACCCTCTTTTTCTCGGTGTAGAACCTTTCCTGCACATATATGGCGGAGAAGGCTGCGATTATCGAGACCGCGAACCCTATTTTCATCCCCCACTCAAACCCGTATAGCTGGAGAAGGTACCCTCCTATCGGGGGAGCCAGTACGATTGGAATCCTCTTTAAAATCGACTGCACGCTGAAGCCTATGGCTCTCTTAGATCTCGATAAGGCATCTCCGATCAATGAAAATATTGCTGGCTGAGACATGCTCTCCCACACCAACACAAAGAACGTTCCAAGCAGAACGTATTCCCAGCTTGGTGCAAGGAAATATATGACGTAGCCGACTATGGATATAAATGTAAATATTATCAAAGCATTTTTAGACCCTATACGATCCACAAGTGCTCCGCCAGGGTACTGGTAAACTGCACCTACGAACTGCTCTATAAATCCATATAGGCCAATAATCAAAACACCAGCGCCAAGATACTCTAGGTATTTTGGCAGGTACTTAATCCAGAGCTGGTTGCCCATTGTTATGATCA
>Ga0164318_10002525_pt1 | contig 17047 bp, 13 predicted proteins | sample GuaBasSedimGuay9_FD_113734 | JGI IMG/M metagenome (GOLD analysis project Ga0164318, IMG submission 113734) | Subseafloor sediment microbial communities from Guaymas Basin, Gulf of California, Mexico - Guay9, Core 4571-4, 0-3 cm | ecosystem: Environmental > Aquatic > Marine > Hydrothermal vents...
ACCTTATAAACAATTATATGCCACAGATTCACAGATTAAAGAAATCAACTTTATTGATTCCTCACAGAAAAACAAGCGAAGCTTGTTTTAAAATCTGTGAATCTGTGGCATTTTTTTGACAATAGGTGGCTGAGTAGTTACAAATTATTTTGCTGGAATTAATTTTAATAAGCTCGATTTTTTAATAATCTCATTTCTGTCCATCATTTGTTTTCTAAATTTCCCTGTGTTGTACATTTCTGCCTGGTCACCGTAATGTTTGCTCATAAACCTGCCCGATTCACCCGTAGGTAATACGCTGATCGAGTTGTCCATATCGGCGAAATCAAGTAGAATACGAATAGCTGGGCCATATGTTGCTTTATACAAACCGGTACTGTTCAAGTTAAAATGAATATTGTTGATTACTTGTTGGCCGCCCATTAAATGAAAAGGGCCAACATTAAACACTTTGGCTAAAACACCGCCGCTACGCCCTATTGGATGCAAATGTTCCAGGGTATATACTTTTGCCCATTTCCATTCGTCTGTATTTTTACCTAACTGCTTTTCAAGAGCATTAATGCTTTGCTCAAAGGCTAAATTGAAAATATCCTTCCTTTTTTCAACATTTTCAGTACTCACCTTATCCCACCAAACAGAACGATCATTCTTTAAGAGTATAGGGAATGTCCTTTCCATCATATGTGTAGAAATAATTGATTGAAAATCCTTATCGCCCAGCTCATCTGTAAAGGTATTTTCCAACACCTTATATAATAGCTTATAAAAAATAGTGGGTGCAATATCATCCATTTGATGATCACCATTCCAATCCAGCAGCAAATTATAAGCTTTTAACCGGTTATCAGCCAATTTAGTTTTATCAATCTGTCCCAAAATCACTTTTGCTTCCTCAGGGTGAAGCGTAGAAACCACATTGGTTATCATATTTTTCATTTCGGAGATATCCCATTTTTTTTCTGTTTTTAAAAAGCTTACGATACGGTTTGCGCGGTCTTCGGGTGCATAATAGCCCGGATAAAGAATGCTCGCAATTGTATCAGGCTGATTGTTCGCTGAATAAACAAAGCCTTCTGGTGGGTTTACCGATTGTGGATTATCCTTAAAATCATAAAACCCAAGAAACTCATCTTTGCCACTTGAACCATCTAAAATTAATTTCCCTTGTACATGTTCAGGACGTTTTATTAATTTGGCTGCAGCCCACCAGGCAATATTTCCTTCAATATCTCCATACATTACATTTAATCCCGGGGCATGTATTAAACTGGCAGCATAAGCTACTTCTTCCATTTTTGTAGAATGATTTATTACATAAAATGCCTCCAATAGTCTTGAATTAAACTGAGGGTAAATCCACCAAACGGCTATAGGGTCTTCATTTTTATCCATAGTACCCAATAAATCATTCATAATTGGCCCATGTCTGCTTATTTTTAATTGAAAATCAACATCTTCACTACCTTTTACTTTTATTTTATCATTTATAATTTCTAAATCCTCCCAATGGTCTTTAAACCAAACTTGATTTGGGTTTTCCGGATTTAGTTTTTCACGGAACATATCCAAATCATCATTTTCAAACATGGTAAGTCCCCAGGCCGAGTGTTGGTTATGTCCTAAAAGTGCAAATGGAATACCAGCAAGATAATTTCCATACATACTAAAGCCCGGATATTCAATATGAGCCTCGTACCAAACCGAAGGTTGTGCATAACCAATATGTGTATCGTTTGAAAAAATAACTTTGCCCGATTTGGATTTTTCCGCTGCTAAAACCCAACTGTTACTTCCAACAAGTAATGGAATAGGCAAATTGTTAATGATACTATTAATTTTATCAGCGAAAGCAAATTCGTTATCTGTGTTTGGATGAACTGGTATTCTTTCTGTTCCGGGAATGTAATCCAATGCAAAATCCTTAAGGTATTTGTTTCCAAGCTTACTTCCAATTTTTGTCATTAATGGGTCAATTTTAAAGCCTGCCTCAAAAGTATAAGCCATATATCCTGCAATCATATGCATATCTACAGTAGTAAACTCCTCTTTGGATATTCCAATAAGCAAAAATTCCACTGGTAAACTACCGTAATTTATATATTCATTAATACCATCTCTATATGCTTCTGCTGCCCTTGAAATGCTGTCCTTATTCGTGTTGGCTATTGTCTCTTCTGCTGCTTTTTTTAGTCCGAGTGCTCTAAAAAACTTATCAGTTTCCACTAAATCTTTACCTAATATCTCTGATAAACGACCACTTGCTACCCTACGCATCATTTCCATCTGAAATAATCTTTCCTGTGCATGAACATAACCAAGTGCCATATAGGCATCATGCTGATTTAAAGCATAAATATGTGGTATTCCCCATTCATCAAAATACACCTCTACTTTATCGTGTAAGCCTTTTAAGTTTAATGTTCCATCATAATCAGGCTTTTGGGTTTGCAAATAAATATAGGAGCCAATTATTAATCCCATAATTACTAATATAAAATAGATGAGTATTTTCTTAAGAATTTTCATTACAAGTAATTTTTAGTTTTAAAAATCTAAATATAGAAAGATTTGATTAACTTTAAAATAAATGCTCCATACTATTTCTTTCACAGCTTAATAATTTTATATAATTTTGGTTATTGTGATCGTTGATTAAATTTATTGTTAATTTCAAATCTTTCAAATCTATGAAAATATTTTTATTGAATCTGTTTATCATATTATCTTTATCTGTAGTAGCCAAAAACAAAACATGGACTTGTATAAACGAAAAAGGTGAAACTCTTTTTACAATTCAGGCAATAAGTGTTTATGAGTTCCACTCAGGACTAGCCAGAGTTTACAAACATACTTTGGTAGATAATAAATGGATTACGGGCTATGGATTTATTGATAAAACAGGAAACTTTATTATTGATTGTAATTTAAAAAAAGCTCAGGATTTTATTGCAGATGTAACGTGGGTAAAATTTAAGGATCAAGATTATTACAGTTTAATTGATAAAAAAGGAAATATAATACCTACGAAAAAGTACAAAAAAATTGGTCGTTTCTATTCCTTTCAAAAAGATGTTAGTGCTGTTTACAAAGACGACAAAATGGGTTTTGTAGATATTAACGGAAAAGAAATTATTCCTTGCATATATGCCGGCTCCTCAACTTTTAATGAAGGCTTAGCATCTGTTTGTAACTATAATTCAATAAAAGGTGAGTATGGATTTATAAATAAAAAAGGTGAAGAAGTAATACCATTAAAATTTATACAATCAGGTACAAGTAGCTTTCGTAAGGGGCTTGCAAGAGCACAGGTTTATGGGGAAACAGTATTGATTGATCAAAAAGGGAAAACTATATTTAAAACATCTAAAGGGAATATCCAGGGACATAATCATGGTTTGGTGATGGTTTTTACAAAACCAAACAGAAATGCATGGGGATGGTTAAATTTTGATAACGAGTTTGTTGTTAAGCCTATTTATAGCAATGCAAAAAACTTTAGTGATGATGCTTATGCCATTGTAGAAAAAAATGGGCTTAAGGGTTTAATTGACACAAACGGAAAAGTGGTAATGGATTTTAAATATAAAACTATTTATGGTGATTATAAAAAAGATGGTTATTATATGGGCGTATATCCTAGTAATGAAGCTAAATCATTATTTGATTCAAAAAAAGACTACTTTAATTCTGATCTTAAATTAATTAACACTTCTGCATATAAGCATATTTCTCCTGCAAACTTTGGGCATTTATTGCCTTATACATCTAAAGATGGTAAAACAGGTTACTTAAATCGTCAATATGAAGTTGTAATACAAGCAAAGTATACAAGAGTAGGAACATTTAGTGAAGGATTAGCGTGGGTTTTGTTAAATCAGTGAGACTATGATTTTGTTTGTCAAAATCATTTAGCCGAACTGATTCCGAGCGATAGTCGAGGAATCTCATGGGTTTTATTCCCGCATCTTGATGCGCTAATAAACATCAAGATTCGACTGAGATACCTCGTCAGCTTGCTGCGAGGAGTTTCATTTAAAAAATAATTTTTGTCTTGGATAATATAGGAATAAAAATAAATGCTGGAATTTTAGGCCTCGCTATTGGTGATGCCCTTGGTGTGCCTGTTGAATTTAAAAACCGTTCTTATTTGAAAGCAAACCCTGTAATCGATATGATAGGATATGGAACTTACGGTCAGCCTGCAGGAACCTGGTCAGATGATAGTTCTTTAACATTTTGTTTAATGCAAAGCATGTTAAATGGTTATAATCCTACACATATTGCAAAATTATTTCTCAGGTGGAAAAATGATGCTTATTGGACTGCTCATGATGAATGCTTTGATATTGGCATTACCACAGCAGATGCAATTAATCTATTCAGTAAAACAAAAAATCCAAAAACAAGTGGCAATACAGGCGAAAACTCTAATGGCAATGGTTCTTTAATGCGCATACTACCTTTGGCTTTTTATACGATAAATATGCATGTTGCAGAACGATTTCAGATAATTAATGAAGTTTCTTCCATTACCCATGCACACATTCGATCTGTTTTGGCTTGCTATTATTATATTGAATTTGCTATTGCTTTAATAAATGGCAAAAATAAATTTGATGCATACAAAACAGCCAATAAAAAGCTACAAGAAATATCGGAAACAAATGCTACTTATAAAAAAGAAAAAGTACACTTTTATCATATTTTGGCGGGCGATATCAATAAACTTCCGGAAGATGAAATAGAATCATCAGGTTATGTTATACATAGCCTTGAAGCATCAATGTGGTGTTTGTTAAATAGTAATAGTTATAAAGAAACTGTACTAAAAGCGGTTAATTTGGGTTCGGATACTGATACTACAGCTGCAATTGTAGGTGGTTTAGCTGGCTTACTTTATGGATATAAAAACATACCGACTATGTGGATTGAAAAACTAGCACGAAAGGAGGATATATTGCATTTATGTAAAGCTTATGATCACAGTATCCAGTAGTGACACAATAATTTTGTATCTTTGTGAAAACAATAAGATTAATAATGTAATGGGAAAAGTTGTTAAAAATATTAAATCTGGACAAATCTTATTAAATCGGTATAGACAACTGCCTGAAAATATGCAAATTCAAGTTTTTGATTTAACAGAGCGTCTGTTTCAATACTATATAGGAGAAAATGAAATTTATATTGAAGATGCTCAAAATTATTCAACTTTTGAGAAATGGAATTCTACACTTCAAAAACTGGATGGACGAAACGATAAAGAGTATCTACCTGAATTCGATATGACTCTAATAGATTATCGCAAAATAATTTGGGATATGGAACAATCTGAAAATTTGTCCTTTGAAGATGGGAAAAAAGAAATAAACCTATGTCTAGAGAAATTATTATAAAAAAAGAGTTTCCAAAAATGGTAGAGGAAACAGCCTTATTTATTTTAGAAAATTCTCCACAAAATGCAAAACAATTTATTGAAGGAATAAATCCAAAACTTGATGAAATTGTAAAAAACCCTTTAATTTATCCAAAAGATCCTAATTTTAATAGTAAAACAGGTTTATATCGCTTTAGTTTATACATGAGAAATTGGAAAATTTTATTTAAAGTAATGCAAAATCTAATTGTCTTTCTAGGAATTGTTCATACATCCCGTCATCCTAAAGAGATTAAAAAGTTAAGAACTACAAAGTACAAATAATACAATTCACATATCTGCAATATGAACCGTATTTCATTTTTTTGAATCTCCTTTTATGATTTATCCAGCTAAATGTTAACCCAACTTGAAAATCAATAATCACAATAGTCTTATTAATAGCGGTTTGCATTTTTATTTTTTACAAATGGGGGACTAATTTTGTTACTTTTAAATTTAATAATTTTCATATTTTTTTATTAATGATTCATTATAAATGAATTACAAATATTATGTAATACTAAACAAATATTTACACTAAACAAAATATTTACATATAGATGTTTAAATCATAAATTAAAATAACAATCAGGCAATCAGGCGATTACGAACATGAATTTCTTAAAGTACTGAATTTCAAGGAGTTGTGATTTATGGGGGGGCTAATTTTCACACCCCTAATTCTACAACACCTGATTATAAGCATATTATATATTCCTTGAAAAATATCAAAATTTGCTATCTTATTGATGTATAGATGTATGCGATTTTGACTTGACATAGTTTGTTCTAATTATAAGTGATAAATTTGCAAGTTGGGTTAAAAAAATAAAAAAAAAAATATTTTTTTATTGTATTATTAAAAAAAATACTACATTTGCACTCCTTTTTGCTGCGGATGTGGCGTAATTGGTAGCCGCGCTAGACTTAGGATCTAGTGCCGAGAGGCGTGGGGGTTCGAGTCCCTTCATCCGCACATAATAAAATTAAAAAATGAAAAAATAAACCGCCCTTTCTAGCGACAAAACGCAGTTTAGGGCGGTTTTTTAAATTATTACTTATGGAAGTTATTAAAGAACAAATTGACGATTTAAACGCAAGCATTAAAATTCAACTTATTAATGATGATTTTAATCCAAAAGTTGAAGCTGCATTAAAGGATATTAAGAAAAAAGCCAACATGAAAGGCTTTAGACCGGGAATGGTTCCAATGGGTCTGGTAAAAAAAATGTATGGACAATCAGTTATAATTGACGAAGTAAACAAACTGGTTTCTGAATCGTTAACAAAGTATATAACTGACGAAAAAATCAATATTATTGGTGAGCCAATACCTGGCGAAAAGCAAGAGAGAATTGATTTTGATACTCAAAAAGAGTTTGATTTTATTTTTGATATTGGTTTACGTCCTGAATTTGAGCTTGCCTTAAATAAAAGGCTAAAAATCCCATTTTACAATATTCAGCCCGGCGATGAATTAATTGAAAAATATATTGAGCAGCATACCAGTAAACACGGTACAATGAATACCCTTGAAGAAGTAGTTGAAGGCGTATTTATGAAAGGTGATTTAGTTCAATTAGATTCAGAAGGAAATAATTTAGAGGATGGCATTGTTAAAGAAATGGCATCTATTTCTTATGAGCATATCAAAGATGAAAAACTTAAAAAAAGCTTTATTGGCGCAAAAATTAACGATGAAATAAAACTTGATGTTAAAAAAGCTTTTTCTGGTGATGCTGAGCTTGCAGGTGTTTTAGGGATTGAAAAAGAAGAAATAGAGAATTTATCACCTGATTTTAAATACATTCTTAAAGAAATTAGCAAATTTGATAAAGCAGAACTTAACCAGGAGCTTTTTGATAAAGTTTATGGTGAGGGCGAAGTAAAATCAGAAGAAGAGTTTAAAGAAAAAATTATTGCTGAAATAAAAGTAAATTCAGTTCGTGATAGTGATTACAAATTTCTTTTAGATACAAGGGAAAAATTAATTTCTAAATTTGAGGTGCCATTACCAGAAGATTTCCTTAAAAGATGGTTGTTATTGAAAGAGGAAAATAAAGAAATTAATAAAGAGGAATTTGAAAAAGATTTTCCTAAATTCATGAAGGATATTAAATGGCAACTTATTTCAGCAAAAATTGTTGAAGAACAAAAAATTGAAGTAAGCCCTGAGGAAGTAAAAGATTTAGCTATTCAATATACCGAAATGCAGTTTGTTCAGTATGGTTTGCCAGCAGGCTCTTTCCCTAAAGAGCAATTAGAGCAGTATGCTACTGAGCAATTTCTTAAAAAAGAGGATGAGGTAAGAAAGCTTTATGATAAGAAATTTGAGGATAAAGTAGTTGAGTTTATAAAAGAAACTGTTAAACTTGATGAAAAAGACGTAAGTGTTGAAGATTTTAATAAATTGTTTGAAACGGATAAGTAGACTGTCAGGACTATTTATTTTTACGTATTATAAAAGAAGTTCTAAAAACAAAAAAACATAATAATTTAAATTAAGATGCTACGTTTTTAATATCTTTATGGTTTAAAATGTAGTTCTAACAAATTATAACATTATGATACCAAAAGACGAATTCAGAAAATACGCAACTAAACATATGGGTATTAGTAGTATAAGTCTGGATAATTACCAGTCAATTTACAACAATTATATTAGCCCAACTATTATTGAAGAGCGCCAATTGAATGTTGCTTCAATGGATGTTTTTTCAAGATTAATGATGGATAGAATCATTTTTTTGGGTGTACCTATTGATGATTATGTTGCAAATATCATTCAGGCACAATTGCTTTTTTTAGAATCTACGGATCCATCAAAAGAAATTCAAATTTATTTTAATACGCCTGGTGGATCTGTTCATGCAGGTCTGGGTATTTATGATACTATGCAATATATTAATCCTGACATTTCTACAATTTGTACAGGAATGGCTGCCTCAATGGGTGCGGTATTGCTAACAGCAGGAACGAAAGGTAAGCGTTTTGCATTAAAACACTCAAGGGTAATGATTCATCAACCAATGGGTGGCGCACAGGGGCAAGCTTCTGATATTGAGATTACTGCACGTGAAATTCAAAAATTAAAGAAGGAACTATATGATATTATTGCCCATCACTCAGGTAATACTTACAAACAAATTGAAAAGGATTCTGACCGTGATTATTGGATGACTTCAACAGAAGCCAAAGAGTATGGTATGATTGACGAAGTTTTAGTGAAGAAATAGAAGAATCAAGTTAAAAGATAGAAGGTGAAAGTCGATAGCAAATAGGCTTTTACCTTTTGTTCTAAAAATAAATTACAATGGAAAAGTGCTCGTTTTGCGGAAGGACTAAGAAAGAGGTGAATGTATTAATTGCAGGTGTTTCTGGACATATTTGTGACAGTTGTATTGAGCAGGCACATACAATTATTGCGGAAGAAACTAAGGAGAAAGAAAGTTTTAATCTTAACGATATAAAGCTTTTAAAACCCATTGAGATTAAATCATTTATTGACCAATATGTAATTGGACAAGATGATGCAAAGAAAGTTTTAGCAGTTGCTGTTTATAATCACTATAAAAGACTAAAACAACAAAATCAGGATGATGATGTTGAAATTGAAAAGTCAAATATTATAATGGTTGGTGAAACTGGAACAGGAAAAACTTTGTTGGCTCGTACTATAGCAAGAATGTTACATGTACCTTTTACCATTGTTGATGCTACGATTTTAACTGAAGCGGGTTACGTTGGTGAAGATATTGAAACGATTTTAACCCGACTTTTACAAGTTGCTGATTATGATGTTCAGGCAGCCGAAAGAGGTATCGTATTTATTGATGAAATTGATAAAATTTCGCGTAAAAGTGATAATCCTTCAATAACCAGAGACGTTTCTGGAGAAGGGGTTCAGCAAGGATTATTGAAATTACTTGAAGGTTCTATTGTTAATGTTCCGCCACAAGGTGGACGAAAACATCCTGATCAAAAACTTATTCCAATAAATACCAAAAATATTCTTTTCATTGCCGGTGGTGCTTTTGATGGAATTGAAAGAAAAATAGGTCAACGGATGAACACTAAAATGGTAGGTTATTCTGCCAGTGCTGCAAAAGATAAAATTGATAGAGAAAATTTGTTACAATATATTGCCCCCCAGGATTTAAAATCGTTTGGCTTAATTCCTGAAATTATTGGTCGCTTACCTGTTTTAACATATTTGACTCCATTAGACAGAGAAGCACTTAGAAATATTTTAACAGAACCCAAAAATTCTATTGTAAAACAATATAAAAAATTGTTTGAAATGGATAATATTAAACTCACTTTTGATTCAAAATCCCTTGATTTTATTGTTGATAAAGCGCTTGAGTTTAAACTGGGTGCACGTGGCTTACGTTCAATTTGCGAGGCAATAATGATTGATGCCATGTTTGAATTGCCATCCAATAATGAAAAGAGTTTCAAGTTAACGCTTGACTACGCAAAAAAGAAAATCAGCAGAACCAATATGAAAAAACTGAGGGTAGCATAATATTATATGCAAATGTGAAAATCAAATCACGTTCATATTCTTACAATTCCTAATTTTTACATTTTTACAATTTTAAACTCTACTCTACGATTTTTAATTTCAGCATCATCGGTGCCGGTTTCTAGTGGCTTAGTTCCACCGTAAGCTTTTCCTGTAATTCTGTTTCGGTCAATTCCATGCTTTATTAAGTAATTTTTAACTGCTGAAACTCGTTTTTGAGATAATGCCATTAAAAGGGATGGATTTCCCCTGGTATCAGTATGACCGGCTAATTCAATTTGCATTTTTGGAAACTTTTTCATTAAAGCAACAAAACGATCCAATTCGGTATACGAGGTTTCTGTAAATTCATCTTTACTTCGTTTAAATTGAACATTTTGTAAATTAATTACGGATCCTACCTCAATTGGTACCATGTATAAGTTTTGTTTCAACTCTTTATATTTAGATACTTTTTTTAGGTCTATTTGTTCATTGATCGCAATATAATCTTTAGCGTCAGCACGAAAACCATATTCTTTCCCATATGGTAAAATAATTTTATAAGTACCTGTACGTGGGTTTGAGCGTGCAGTACCTACTTTAGCACCCGTTTTTAAATCTTCATAAACTATTTGTACTCCAATTGGCTTTTTTGTTTTTTTATTATAAACCTTACCGGAAATAAGTACAACAGGATCAGGACGGGCTTCTTCGCTCAGCTTTATTTCAAAAACATCATTATCTCCATACGAACCTTTTAATGAAACTAAATAGGCGTAATCACCTTTGGCCGAAATAGAATAATAGGTATCCCAGTCGGATGAATTAATTGTAGGACCCAAATTTTTTGGTTTTGACCATTTTCGCCAGCTATTATCCAGCCTTTTGGTAACAAAAATATCAGCACTTCCATAACCGGGATGTCCGTATGAGTAAAAGTATAAAGTTTTATTATCAGGAGCAATAAATGGTGTTCCTTCATTTAAAAAGGTATTTAAATCTGTACCCATGTTAAAAGGTTGACTGTAATTGCCATTAGGTAGGCGAAAACTAACATATAAATCTTTTGACCCATAAGTATCATCACGTTCTATTGACATAATTAATATTTTCCGATCAATCGTAGGGCAATAACTTTCATATTCGTTTTTATTGTAAAACTTTTCAATAACTACTTTTTTTGGAACAGACCAGCCCGTAGCCGTTCTATGTGAAATAGAAATGCCCTGATCGCTTAAATGTTTACCACTTTGGGTGTATAGTCCCTCTAACCACAAAGTGTTTCCATCAGGCGAAACGGCAATAACCAAATTGTCACCTGAATTATTTATAGGACTTTTCATTTGTTTCATTGTAGTCCAGCTACCATCTTCTTTTCTTGTAGCATACCAAACATCATATTTGTTTTTTTCGCCTATATTGCGTGGATCATGTTCTCTACCTATATACAAAGTATTACCATCAGGTGATATAATAGGTGCAATTTCAGAATATTTTGAATTAACACTAGTACCCAGGTTTTTCTTTTTGTAATTTGAGTTTATATTCTTAACCATGTTAATTCTCAATTGTTCATATTTAACTTTAATAAAATCAGCTTTAATAGTCATGCTTCTACCAACGATAAAACCAATTTTACTTCCAAAAAATTTTTCAAAAGCATGCGTATACACTAAAGTATTGTTTATATAAAAGAATAATTGTGTTCCCTTTTTTTTAATTGCCAAAGTGTTAAACTGGCCTAAAGGTTTAATTTTATCGCTGTTTTTCCATTCCTGCCATTGAAAAAATTTTTCTGTATTATAACCTGTAATGGTAAACATGCCATTTGAAGATATCATAAACCTGAAACTGTTATCCCAACCTCGGGCACCCCAAACAATACCATATCCCCAATTATCAACACCTGTTGTTTGTATTAATTTGGTTTCGATATAGAAATCACCATCTTCAGCCATGGCAAAATCCTTCCAAAAATTATAGGAAGCCTCATTTCTTTTATGCTGCATTACATAAAATCCATTTTCAACGTTTGTTTTAATATCTTTATTTTCAGATACACTCCATTGCCTTTTATTATTTTTAAACTCTTCGGTAAACTGTGTTTGAGCTACGGTAGAATAATAAATTAAAAAGATTATCGCAATCAGGTTTAAAGCTTTTTTAATCATAATCAATAAACTTTTGTGAGGTGTTATGATACAAATTTCAACTATTTTTTTTAAAATTCCAATTTCTTATTTTTTTATTAGGCGAATAAATAAAAAAGGTCGTTTCTATTTTAGAAACGACCTGGTAATTTATTAATTTATCAAACTGAGGAATAACTACAACTTATCAATCTCCCCATTTTCTTTAATTTGATAGTTTGTTGTTTCTTCATCATATTTTACGGTAACTTTGTAATCCGTATCTATTTTCCCTTTTGTGTTGTATTCCTGACCAGCCTGTGGGCCGGCACCAATAAGTTCGTAAGCTGCAAAATCAATATTTGAAATTAGCTCACCATCATTATCATAAGTGCACAGAAAATAATAGGTAGAACCCATTTCAAAACGAGCATATACTATTGCACTGTACTTTGATGTTTGTACCGGATTGCTTACAAAAAAGTAATCCGTATATTCTGCCATTTCTTCAAGATCAGCTTTCCCCAAATCTTCAGCCTTTGCCAGATATTTTATTTGTTTCTCTAAAGAAATTTTCCCGGAAACATCATCCTGTTGCGGATTTAGTTCATATGGAAGCTTAACACTTTCAAATTGGCTTAGAAAAGCTTTATAATCAGCATCTAATTGCGGTTCTTGTTCATTTTCAGGTGTTTGGTTTTCCTGAGCTTCTGAATTGTTATTCTCATCCTGAACATCCTCTATGATTTGATTTTCAGTATTTTCAGTATCTTTTTGCTCTTCATCATCACTACATGACCATAAGGATATTGAAAAGACTAAGAATATCAATAATAATTTGTTCATCTGTTTGTTTTTTATAGATTAATGTTTAGTAAGATCAAATTAAATAATAAGCGTAAAATTGTAAAATAAACTTGTAATTTGCAAAAAAAGTATCATTTAAGTATGTTTAACCCTATTAATTCCTGTCGTAGTTTTGCTACAAGCAAAATTAGAACGCGGATAACGCAGATTTAACGGATTAACACTGATCTTTTTGCACTAAGCTTTTTCATTTATGACATAGTCTTTTATTATTAAAGTTATGGTGAATACAAATTATTCCCTTAAATACCCAAACACCATTTAGTTGACAGGTAGTCACGGTGTGACTTTTAAAATAAAAGGGATACGTAATTTTATCAACTTACTGTTTAATAACCAGTCATGCCGTGACTCTACGGATACAAATTATTCATTAGAAAATAATCATTAGTCATTTCTTTACTCTTCATCAACCCAGCCTTTAGCCTTTTCAATAGCCTTTAGCCAGCCTTTGTACAATCTATTCCTTTCTGCTTCGTCCATTCTAACAACGAAACTTTTATCCATTTTCTTTTTTCTCACAAATTCTTCCTTTGTCCATAAACCAATAGCAATTCCAGCTAAACCAGCTGCTCCCAGGGCTGTAGTTTCAACTATTTCAGGTCGGTCAACCCGGGTATTCAGAATATCAGCCTGAAATTGCATTAGGTAATCATTTACCGAAGCACCACCATCAACATTCAGCTCAGTTAATTCAATACCGGAATCATTACTCATAGCATCTAATACATCTTTTGTTCTATATGCCAGTGCTTCAATCGTAGCTTTTACAATGTGTTTATCAGTAACTCCCTGAGTTAAGCCAAAAATAGCACCGCGTGCATACATATCCCAGTGTGGGGCACCCAAGCCAGAAAATGCAGGCACTACATAAATATCTTCATCCTCTTTGACGCTTTCAGCAATAGATTGAGTTTCTTTGGCATCTTTTATTAGTTTTAATCCATCCTTTAGCCATTTAATAGCCGCACCTGCAATAAAAACACTACCTTCAAGTGCATATACTACTTCGTCACCTATTGACCAGGCAATTGTAGACAGTAGTCCTGATTTTGATTCAACAATATGATCGCCAGTGTTCATTAACATGAAACAGCCTGTACCATATGTGTTTTTTGCCATACCTTTTTCAAAACAAGCTTGTCCAAAAAGTGCTGCCTGTTGGTCGCCAGCAATACCGGATATTGTAATTTCAGTACCATCAAATAGTTTTCCCGATGTTTTGGCAACAATTCCACTTGATGGTTTTACTTCAGGAAGCATCGTGGCAGGAATATCAAAGATGTCAAGCAGTTTTTTGTCCCATTTTAAAGTGCGAATATTAAAAAGCAATGTTCTTGAAGCATTTGAATGATCTGTTATATGGGTTTTTCCATCGGTAAGTTTCCATATTAACCAACTATCAACCGTACCAAAAAGTAAATCTCCTTTTTCTGCTTTTTCTCTTGCCCCCGCCACATTATTTAGTATCCAGTTAATTTTAGTTGCCGAGAAATAGGAATCAATAACCAATCCGGTAGATTTTCGTATAAAATCACAATAACCTTCATGCTTTAGTTTTGTACAAAAGTCAGAGGTTCTTTTATCTTGCCAAACAATAGCATTATAAACAGGAATTCCAGTATTTTTATCCCATACAATTGATGTTTCCCGTTGATTAGTAATACCTATTGCAGAAATTTTAGTGGGAGAAATATTTAATTCGTTTAATAAATCTTTTATTACCGAATATTGACTTTGCCATATTTGCTCAGGGTCATGCTCTACCCAACCCGGTTTGGGATATATTTGAGGGTACTCAACTTGCTTAATTCCACAAATTTTTAATTCGCCATTAAATAATATAGCCCTGGAACTACTGGTTCCCTGATCAAGAGATAAAATATATTTATTCATTTTTACTTGCTTTTAATTCTACTACCATTTTAGTGGGTACTTACCCTTGAGGTAATTTTTAGTATTAATCCACCATGGTTATTCGTTGATTTGTTTATCTGTTTATAGGTAGTATAATTAAGAAGTAAATGTGTATAAGGACATAAACAAATAAACGTAAAAACAAATAATCAACATACATTTTAATAGTTACCCACTAAGTTTGCAGTAGTACCGTTTTTAAAAATATCAGCAAAATAATAAAATTTCATCAATTACCGAATTCCTATAAAGGTCGAGTTGGGCTAAAATGATTTCTCAGAATAAAAATTTCTCAATTAATGAAACAAGCTTTTGAGGCTGTTCGGCATGTAACCAATGTCCTGCATTATCAATTGTTTTTAATTCAGCATAAGGAAAAATGGTTTCGATATGTTCCAGATCCTCATCAGTAATATAATTTGAATCACCTCCACGTATAAATAAAACAGGAAAACCGGTAATACTAACTCCACTAGTATGAGAATTAGCATCCATACCATTTAAAATTTTATCTAAATTGTTGTAAAGTGCGTTAATATTTAAAATCCAGTTTAAAGAATTATCCTTATTACGATGAATATTCTTCAGTAAAAATTGCCTTATTCTAATGTTTTTAATTGATTTTTCCAGTTCTCTGTCTACATCCTTTCTATTATTTATTAACGAAAAATCAATACTTTTCATGGCTTTTATAATACCATGATGATTTATCTCCGATTTATTCTCTTTGGCGATTTGCAGATATGACTTAGGTGCAATGTCAAGTACAATTAGGTTGCTTACTTTTTCAGGATATTGATTTGCGAAATGCATAACTGTTTTACCACCCATTGAATGACCAATCAGTACAACCTTTTCAATGTTCTGATTTTCAATAAATTCATGCAGATCATTAACCATTAACTCATAATTATGCTCTGCACTATGTGGTGAGTGGCCATGATTTCGTTGATCAATAAGGAATACCTCATAGTTTTTAGCCAAATGCCTACCTATGGTAACCCAATTATCAGAAGATCCGTATAAACCATGTACAATAATTATAGGTACACCCTCACCATATTTTCGATAAAAGAGCTCCACTATTTTAATTGTCTCAAATACATTTGAATCGTATTTTCCAGACCAAAATACAATGCATCTGAAATCAGTGCATGTCCAATAGAAACTTCAGTCAAATTTTTTACATTAGTCATGAAAAAGTTCAAATTATCCAAATCCAGATCATGACCTGCATTTAATTCCAGGCCATTTTCTATTGCAATTCTGCTTGCCTCAGTAAAAGGTTTTACTGCAATATCTCTGTTAATATGATAATTGGCAGCATAAGGTTCAGTATATAGCTCTACCCTGTCTGTTCCTGTTTTGGCAGCATGGGTAATGTTTTCAGGATTAGTATCAACAAAAATAGAGCTCCGGATACCTGCATTTTTAAAATCCTGAATTATTTCCTTTAAAAAAGATTGATTCTTTACAGTATCCCATCCGGCATTTGAGGTTAAAGCACCTGGAGGATCAGGAACAAGAGTAACCTGCTCGGGCTTTATAGACAAAACTAAGTCAATAAATTTTTTATTTGGGTATCCTTCAATATTAAACTCTGTTTTTACCAATGGTTTAAGGTCTATTACATCCTGGTATCTGATATGTCGCTCATCAGGTCGTGGGTGAATAGTAATTCCTTGTGCACCAAAACGCTCACAATCTATGGCAACCTTTAATAGGTCAGGAACATTCCCACCTCTGGCATTTCTTAATGTTGCTATTTTATTTATATTTACACTTAATCTCGTCATAATTGGATAGTTTTTATAATTTCATTAGGTTTGTACTTATTTTTATCTTTAAAAATATTTAAGAGGCTTATAATTAGGTGATTATACTTTATTTTTATTATTTAAAGTATTTCACTTAAATTTCTATATAAGGGTTTCATGCAAAATTAACGTATTTTTTGGTTTATATACTAATGCTGGCTAAAGATTTAATATCAGATATTATACCGATAATAAAAACATCGGAAACGGGAATAAAAGCACTAAATTGGATGGAAATATTTAGGGTTTCTCATCTTCCTGTGGTAAACAATGAGGATTTTCTGGGGCTTATTTCGGATACTGATATTTATGACTTAAATAAGGCTGAAGAGGCTATTGGGGCACATCCACTTTCATTAATCAGGCCATATGTATATGCAAATCA
>Ga0164318_10002527_pt1 | contig 17045 bp, 6 predicted proteins | sample GuaBasSedimGuay9_FD_113734 | JGI IMG/M metagenome (GOLD analysis project Ga0164318, IMG submission 113734) | Subseafloor sediment microbial communities from Guaymas Basin, Gulf of California, Mexico - Guay9, Core 4571-4, 0-3 cm | ecosystem: Environmental > Aquatic > Marine > Hydrothermal vents >...
CTGCATAAATATTTTCATTATTTCCGGTTTTTTCTGAAGTTCCGTATCTGGCATCATAATTTAAATCAGTATGCGGAGCATTTTCCATCATTACAACGGCATTTTGTCCGTTTACCGAACTAACTGCATCAGTACTTTGAAAAGTAGATGTATACCTATATCCCTGAAACATAAATGTTTGAATGGCAGAATTCGATTTTCCTATTATACTTTCCGGAATTGAACCTTTATCGGTTCCGTCCGAAGCAAATAATGTAGGAGATATGGCCGAATGTCCGTTAAGATAAAAATCGTCCGTATTTGTTACACCAAAAGAAGCAACAGAAGGAGATGTTCCTGCAGTTGTAATCCCCGAAAGAGTGATAATCTCCGGAGTATTGTTTAATGTACCGCCGGAAACCGTCCATCTGAAAACTATATTTGTTCCTGAAGCTGCTGCATAAATTACGGCATCTCCCGATAAATTCCCTGAAACAGTAAAATTATCTCCGAGCCGGGATGAACTGCTTGCAGTATAACTAATATACGTTGTCGGCACACTGCTTTCGTTATCCCATTTATAAATTTTGAACGGGGAACTGCTTGCGTCAACTGTTAAATTACAGGCTAATACCGAACCGTCTGTCCCTGTTTCAATATCATTCAAAACATAAGTTCCGCCGCTTACCGACGAAACATCTAAATCTCCTGCTTCACTTCCGTCATTTGCATTAATAATTTTTACCGCTGTGCCCACAGAACGACTGACAATATATAAATGGTTACTTCCGTATGCAATTCCTCGTTCCGTATTTCCTGTTGTTGAAAACCATGCAGGCAAATTAGCATTTTCGGAATTTTTTATCCACAAAGTCTCCAGTCTGCTGGTTCTGAAATTCCATATTGCAGACCAAGTTGAAAGGTTCTCGGGTTTTACTCTCCAATAATACTTTTTGTTATAATTAAAATTCTGAAATATGTAAAAAGTATCCGTAACATTAGGTTCATCAAGCACCAAGCTTGTAAATGACACATCTTCCGATACCTGTAAAGAGTACGATGTTGATCCTTGTTTAGATTCCCAAATAAATTTAAGCTCTGTCAAGTTATCTGCAGAATTATTCTCAGGTTGAATTAAATTAAAATCATTTAAATCAACTTCATTTGCAGGAAGACTTTCGTTATACCCTTTATCATAAGCCGTAACGGTATAAAAAATATCATTCTGAGGTGCTGTTTCATAGGTAATTACTGCACTTGTCGATCCCATAAGTTGAAATTTAATAATATTTTTTATATCATCAATATCAACAGGAGATATCTCGGATTGATAAATATTATAATACTTTACGGTATCACCGTCCGGCGGTAAAATCGGTGCATCCCAATTTAATGTAATTTGAGTCGGACTATTTATCGTTATTGAAAGATTTTGAGGACTGTTCGGAGGAATATCATCCTTCCAAGGCATCGGCGGAATATTTGCCGGATATTTATATTGACCTTCCTTCAAAAGTGTATGAATATTCTTAATATCATAAGTAATGTGCAAAGTTCTGAAATATATTTGTCCGAAACCTCCCGCACTTCTTGTGTAATCAACTTGATTCAAAATCTCTTCGGCACTCCACCCTTTCGGACTGTCTTTTAATACATCTAAAAAAAATCCTTGTTCTTTTCCGACTAATCCTTTTTCTTTCTTACTTTCCATTTGATATGCTGCTATTCCGGTATAAATAGGTCTTCCGAAAGAATTAGCAACCCAATCATCAACTAAATACGGAAAACGGCTTGACATACCCCAATATATTTGAGGACAAATATAATCCTGCTTTCCTTTTTCTGCCCAATCTCGCGCATCTTGATAAACATCATAGTAGCCCTGCCATCCGGTTGCTCCCGGAATATTATGGTATATCCCGATTGGTGCACTTCCGACTTTTACCCATGGTTTCACACTTTGAACCGAATCATAAACATCATAAATAAATTGATTAATATTTGCTCTTCTCCAATCACCCAAATCCTGTCCTCCTCCGTAAGTTGCATAAGTATCTGCATCATCAAAATCAGATCCGGGATATCTTATGTAGTCATAATGTAATGCGTCAATGTCATAGTTATTAACCAGTTCCATAGAAACATCAACTAAATATTCTCTTGTTTCAGGAATTCCCGGATCCATCCACCAACTGTATGAACCTCCGGATTCATATAATTTACACAGCTCAGGATGTGCATTTACTACATGGTCAGGACTCGTTGCAGGCGGAGCAGATGATCCTGAATATACATTATAAGCAACAAACCAAGCATGAACTTCCATTCCTCTGGCATGACATTCGTCAATAACAAACTGCAAAGGATCCCATCCGGGATTTTGTCCTAATGAACCCGTTAAAGCTTTTGCCCATGGTTCATAAATTGAAGGATACATTAAATCACCTCTGGCTCTTACTTGAAACATAACAGTATTAAAATTCGCACTTTTTAAAGAATCTAAAATTTCAATCATTTCTGCTTTTTGATTAGTTTCACCGGAAACTTTAGGCCAATCCAGGTTCCAAACAGTTGTAAGCCATACGGCTCTTACTTCTTCTTTTGGTTGAGCCGATAAAATTGACGGTATTATAAGTAATATAATAATTATTAGTTTTTTCATAATTCACTCAATTAATAAAATCCTGTATTAAAAAAGCTAAGATTACTTTTTTATACTTTACATTTTCAGAATAATTATTGTTTAATTGTTAAAAGATATATACCACCCTTATAAGTATGATATACTATTTTAGAATTGTCGGCTGAACATTGCGGATACAACTCTGTTAAATTTTCAGAATCTGTTAATTGTTTTGATATTTTTCCGTCAACACTTACGGCATATATATCAGAAGACGTAAACTTAATGCCGTCATCATAATCTTTCATCCCTACAATCCAATTATCATTATACCATACGGGAGCATTTAAATATCCTAAATCTGAAATAAGCTTACCTTTTAAATCTGAAATATAAGTTCCGTGTCCGCTGAAGGTATAAAGAATTTTTTTCTTATCCGGTGACAAACTTACCCAAATGTAATTTCCTTCACCATTCGGAGTCATCACTGTTTTTACTCCTTTATTACAGAGTACAATTTTTTGTTTATCGATAAGAGTCCAAATATCTTCTCCGATATCAGAACTGTTTAACGTTTTGTTAATTACTTTTCCGTCAACCGTATAAAATAATTTATTGCCGGAAATTTGAGGGACAGTCACCTCACGTTTTTTAGTTTCAATGATTTTCTTTTCCTTGTTTTTAAGATTAAAAGAATAAATTGCCGATATTTTTCTCATTCCTTCATAATCATTTTCTCTGTAAAAAACTTCTGTTCCGTTTTTTGAAAAAATAGGCTTATAACCTGCACCTTGTTTACCGGAAATTTGAAAAACGGTTTTCTTTTTCAAATCATATAAATACAAGCCTGTATAATTTTGTTTCGTATATAATATTTTACTTCCGTCAGGACTTAATTTCGGGAAGAAAAATTGTTCATTCCTTTTAATTTGAATTTTTTCTGTTTTTAACACTTTAAAATCTTGAGAAAATACAAATTGATTAAAAAACATAAATACGATTAACATTTTTTTCATGTGTCTATTTTTATAATTTTCAAAGGTCACATGGCCTGCCTGCCGGTAGGCAGGGAACACCCGCATGTAAACTTTATTTAATATATTTATTTATGAAACTGCATCAGTCATTCACTTGGGTGTTAATAGTTTAGAATGGGCGTTTCATGATATCTGTTTTTAATAATTAAAATTCAAAGTTACAAAACAAACAATTACTATCATCGGTATAAATTTGTTTTTTTATAAATCTATTCCTTCCATCGATTTTTCCAGTTCTCTGGCATGAGAAAGGAAATCTTTTACGTTCATTTCTCTGAAATACAATAAACCGTGACTGACTCTTACTTTTGGGTACTTATTCAAGTAAAAATAATCTTTTCCCAAAAGAAGTTGAACATCCTTTAGTTGATCAACCCAAATTTTTTGTGTTAAGGTACTAAATTTACCGTTAAGTGCATAACTCGGAAACGGTGCGTCAACCTGACTTAAATAACAATCTGAAAAAGCATTGTCCAGAACGGCCATTGAGTTTAATGAAACCGGTACAATCACCTCACATTCAGCAGGATGGAACTTATACCAAACATTTCTGTATGCCCATATTCGTACATTACTCAAATCTTCTTTTTTACCCCACATTCTAATGGCATCGGCAATTGCCTGTAAAACTTTATAATGAGTATCCGGACCGCTTCCTTCCGGATCAAATGCCAAACTTATTACTGTTGGTTTCAGTTTTTGTAACATTTTATAAATGGGGATTACATCTCTTGTTCGTTCGGGTTTTTCGGTAAAAATATCTCCTGTATAAAAACCCAATCTTAAATGATGAACATCTTTAACTTGTACTCCGAAATGTGCCCAAATCAGTTCTTCTTCAAATTCTCGTATCATTCCTTTAAGTCTTTGAACATTTACGGGGTTTTTTTCTCCGTCATAACTTCGGTTCAATACGGCAATAATATCATTAATCGTATATCTTAAACTTTCCTTATCATTAACATCATAGATTTCAACAACAGCTCTTATCTACCTGTGACACAATCCGCGTCTTTGACCGTTATTATCACTTTCGGCTACCTTACTAAGATAATGATAAACATCTTTATCCCACTTATATTTATAACCGGTTTCAAAGAAATCCTTATAATTTATCATTTGAATCTCCCCTTTATCCAGAAATATTTTAGTATCTCTTAATACTTCTATAATAAACTTGTTTGTAACAGCCGTGAAACCGGATGTCATTACGGCAAAATTGAAGTTATTACTTGCATCACGTAATTGTCTGTTGATATGCGGCAATATCCCTAACATCACATCATCGTGATGCGGACCCGTATGAAGATATGTTTGGTTTTTTTCATTAACTAAACCTTTATTAATTTTATCATTGATTGAATCAATAACTGATTGAACTGTTTTTTCATTTAAATCGGGTATTTGTTTGCAATATTTATCATGTTTCAAATCATCAAGTGTTAAATGGTGACCGTATTTATCAAGTTTTTTACAAAGATTAATTATTGCTCTTTCGGTTTTTTCAACAGTCCATTTTCCTTCAAAATAATATTGATCAACACTTTCTGTTAACAATGAAGCAGCTCCGGAAGTAATATAAAATCTTGCATTTTTTAATTTTTGTAAAACAGTTGCCGGATAAACATTGCTCGGCGGATTTTCCAATGCATCTTTTACAACTTGTGCTTTTGCTTCACCGGCGGCTATAATTACTGCTGCAGCATTTGAATTATATGTAATTGTCTCTAAACCGATTGTAATTACTAAGCGATTTTTTGAAATTTCAATTCCTCCTAAATCTCCTGCTGCTACAGCTTGAGTTTCAAAATTAGTTTCCGTTAACCTGGTTGTTGAATAATGATCCGAACCTCGCGTATTAAAAGCGATATGCCCGTCCGGACCGATCCCTCCCAGAAAAAATCCGATACCTCCTAAATCACGAATTTTGGCTTCATAATCAGAACACCATTTGTCAATTAAAAAAATTGATTCTTGTTGAAGACGTTCTTCTTCGGTTTTATATTCTCGATATCTAAGTGAAAGATCAACTTTTAAATCAGGAAAAATCTCAGAAAAATGCTTTCCCCCGGAAAGAGGTATTTCATCTGAATTTATAAAGAGTGCTTTATTTCTGTCAAGTCCGAAACCGTCAATATAAAATTTGTTAACATAAAAATAAAAACTGTTTGCTTGTTTTGAACTAATCGGATAAAATTCATCTATTTGAACAAAATGCAAATTTGATAATTCAGGTTTTTTTTCGGCTTTTAAATGATATTTTTTACGTAACTTTTTTACTTTTTCACTTGTCCAATTTTCAAGTATATATGTTGTCCATTTAATAAAATGTTCAGGCGTTTTTCCTGTCGGTAAACTTATTACACCGTTTGGATTTTCCGTAACCCATTCAATAAAACGTAAAGCGGTAAAAAGTCCCAATACGGGAAAATTATCAACCGCAATATAAGGCATTAATGAATTTATCTTACTGTATCTTGACTGTTCAAAAAACACCTTTTCAACTTCTGAAAAATTTTTAGTATTCATTCTGTTTTATTTTTCTTGATTAAACATTTGATTATTTTTATATACTTTTCTAAATCCTAAACCATTGTATAAAATTACATGTTTTTGTATAATTAAACACAATATTAAGTATTTTTTATTGATTTGTGTTGAAAAACATATATTTTATTTCTTTTTTATAAATTTTGTTGTATCTTTAGTGCTTTAAAATAAATTATCATCAAATTTTAATATTATGGACAAGAGAAAATTACTATTTAATTTAAAACAAACAGTTTTTTTTGCATTCTTTATACTTGCATTTAACCCTGTATTTGCCCAAAAAGGTAATTTTGTTACTATGTGGGACAGAACAAACGGTGTGGGAAACAGACCGACTTGGTTTTCAACCGGTGACGAAACAGAACCTTCTTGGAGAGGTACCGAAAGAGGAATTACTTATTCTGCAACAACAGGTCACCTCTACATTTGCAGCCGAAAAGAAGGTGTCCCTTCAATTCATATTGTTGACCCGCTTACCGGAGACGATTTAGGAGAAGTCTTTACAAACGGAATTGAAGACGGCGGAGATATTGACGGAGGAGGATATCGTTTGAATAATATTGTTACTACTGAAGGAGGACAAATTGCGGCTTGTAATATGACTCTTGCTTCAGGCCCGCCGACTCCCGAAGGATGGATTAAAGCATTCAGGGTTTATAAATGGTCTTATGAATCTGTTATGCCGGAGATGATTCTGGATTATGATGAAGGCGGATACAGATTAGGAGATAAATTTTCGGTTTTCGGTGACTTATCCGGAAATGCTCGGATTTATGCCGTACCGGGTGAAAGTAATAAAGTTTTAAAATGGACAGTTACAGGCGGTATCATTAATGAAGTACCTGAAATAATAACATTAGCCGGAGTTACTTCTGCCGGCACTTCTGCATCAGTTGCTGAAGTTCCCGGAACAACTAATTTTTATGTAAGCGGTAAAGGATTTTTACCAACTTACTTTTCGGCAGACGGAACAAATTTAACACAAATTATGATTTCTGCCGGTCCGGGCAGATTATGCGGCAGACTTGCTGAAATTAATAACGAACTCTATATGGCTCTGTATCAGGGCGCCAGTAATTATATGAATGCAATTTTGATTAATATGACCGATCACGGTGAAAATGTGGGAGATGAAGATATATACGGAGAAACACCAAGCCTCGGAACTGATGTTACTGCATACGGCGAAGGTGCTGTAGATTTAGCTGTTGTCAATGACACAATGCGCGTATTTGTTTGTGCTCCTGATATAGGAATTGCGGGTTACACAGCACAAGATTTACCCCTCGGAATAAAAAATATTAATAAGGAAACAATCGAATTAAAAAATTATCCGAATCCTTTTACTTCCGGAACAACAATAGAATACAACGTTCCTGCCGGATTTAATGAAATTATTACTGTTTCTGTTTATAATATCACCGGTAAATTGGTACGAGAAATAAATAAGACAAATTATTCATCAGGAAAAAACACTTTTTTCTTTGATGCTCGAAACCTCCCGGAAGGTGTTTATACGTATGAAATAAAAGCAGGGAATTATACTAATGCAAATAAAATGATTATCATTAAATAAATTATATAACTCAATTAATTATATTTATTAAATAATACAATTTACCATGAAACATTTTACAAAAAAATTATTGGCAATATTACTTTTAATACTGCCGGTTATTACAAATGCACAACTTACGGAGCAATGGAATATTGCTCATAGCTGGAATGTTGCTAAAAGCACAAGAGGTATTGCATATAACAGTGCAAACAATCATTTGTATGCAACATACATTGAAGGTTCATACACTTATGGAAATATTCCTGACTCTAATAAAGTTTTTGTGCTGGATGCAACTACGGGTGCTTTATTAAAAACCCTGGATCTAACAGGCTTAACTCTTAATGATAACGGATATGGCCTAAGAGATGTAGAAGTAAGCAGCGACGGCGGAATTTTTGCAACAATTACTACTACCAACCAATATAATCCTATAAAAATATACTATTGGTCTGATGAAAACGCTCAAGCTCAAGAATTATGGGAAGATGCAAGCGGTGTTGATATTGACCATGGTCCGGGATTTAGTGTAACCGGTGATTTCTCGGATGAAGCTTTAATTATATTGCCTCATCAAGATATTAACAGCGTTTATTATTTTGAAATTAATACCGGTGTTCTCGGTAATGTAAACACACTAACTTTAAACGGAGTAACCGGAGGAACCGGGGTTCATATTAATGCTGTCGGAACAAGAATTTCCGACGGATTCTGGTACAATAATTCTGCAACAACACCTACTTTTATTGATGGAGCAGGTAATATTGTAGGCAGTATTAATCCTGCTTTATTTACAGGAACAACAGGAGATGTTAAACAATTTACCGCCGGTGCTAATACTTATTTATGTGTTTCAGACGGAGGAGCATTTCATATCATTGATATTACAAGTGCAAATACTGATTTTTCAAATATTACTGCAACTGAATTTGTTGAAACCATAGCAGGAACAGCACCGGTTGCTCCCGGTTGGCCTTCTGAATATGGTGACGGTCAAGAACAAACAATTGTTGTTAATCCTGAAGGAGCCTATGCTGTTTATTCTTTATCCGGTGGTAACTATATAAAAATGCTTGCTTCAACTGATGCAGCACCGATTGCCACAGGTATCAAAGTTGTAGGAAATCCTCAAGAAGGAGTCGTTCTTACGGCATCGTATACATATATTGATTTTAACGGAGATCCCGAAGGAACATCAACTTTTCGCTGGCTAAACAGCGATACTCCCGAAGGTACATATACAGAAATAGCAGGAGCAACAGCTCTTACTTATACACTTGCAGCAACAGATGTAAATAAATATGTAAAATTTGAAGTAACACCTGTTGCATCAGGCGGGACAACTCTTACAGGAACTTCTGTACTTGGTTCACCATCAGCACAAATTGTTTCTTCATCTGAAGAGTTTCCGACAGCAAGTAATGTAGCTTTCACAGGAGTTCTAACATCCGGGCAACTTTTAACAGCGACATATACATATTCTGATTCAGATGGTGACCTTGAAGGTGCTTCAACATATCAATGGTTTGCTGCTGATGATGCAGCCGGTACAAATGCCGTTGAAATTGTAGGAGCAACAGATCTTACTTATACTTTAACAGAAAATGAAGTTGGTAAACATATTGCTTTTCAAGTAACTCCGGTTGCAGCTACAGGTAGTTTGTTGATTGGTAATCCTGTTTTAAGTACATATTCTGCGGAGGCTGTTATTACAGCTCCTGCTCCTCCTGTTGCAAACAATGTTACAATTTCAGGAATCGAAGAGGTTGGAATGGTCCTTACAGGAGCATATACATATTTTGATGCTAACGGTGATCCCGAAGGTGCTTCAACATATCAATGGTATACAGCAGATGATGCCGGAGGTACGAATCAAGCTGCTATCGCGGGAGCTGTTGAAATGACTTATACTCTGACTGCTGCCGAAGAAGGAAAATTTGTTTTCTTTGGTGTAATACCTGTACAAGAAGACGGTACTGCCGGTATTGAAGCTTTTGCGGTTACTGTCGGAGCAATAGCACCTTATATAGATGAAGCTCCCGTAGCTGAGAATGTTGCTGTTTCCGGAACTCCTGAATCAGAAACATTACTCAGTGCATATTATGATTACTCAGATTATAATGCTGATCCGGAAGGAGAATCTATTTTCCAATGGTATGTGGCAGATGATGCTGCAGGTACTAACCAAACTGCAATTTCCGGAGCTGTTAAAAGATCTTATCTTGTAACGGATGCCGAAATCGGAAAGTTTTTTGCTGTTGAAGTAACTCCGGTTGCCCTCAGCGGAACGACAACTGTCGGAACAACTGTGATGTCGGCATATACTGCTGATGCTTCAATTGCTTCCACAAATACAGACGGCTTAGAAAGAATGTGGGTCGGATCCGAAAAGTATGGTGCTTTACCTTGGTATCTGGGAACAGGAACAACTGAACGCGGTTTTGCAGTAGGAGCAAACCATCTTTATGTTGCAAGTAGAAAGACAGGAAGTGATATACTTATAATTGATAAAAATGACGGGGCTTTCATTGGAAAAATGAATACTGATGGAGTTACAGCCGGTTTTTTTCCGATTAATGATGTAGAAGTTTCTGACGACGGACAAATTTTATCTTGCGGACTTAATCTTAATGCAAGTACCTCTCCATTTGTTGTTTATAAATGGGCAGATGAATCTGCAGCACCAACAGAATGGCTTTCTGTAATGGATCCTTCTTTAGGTCGTATCGGAAAATTTACAGTAACAGGTGATGTATCCGGAAATGCAATTGTAATGGCAGCAGTTCAAAGTTCAGACAAAGTTGTTCGTTGGGTCATTACAGGTGGTACTCCGGGAGCAGCTGAGATTATTACTTTACATAACACGACAAACTTATTACCAGCAGCTTCTCCGTTGAGTCTTGATGCAAATGCAAATATATTAGTTTCTGCAAAAGGATTTACTCCTACAATATATAGTAGTACAGGAGACAGTATCACTTCAATTTTAGGTATTGATGAATATTCAATTTCAGGTCATCAAGCAACATCTCCGAATGTATTTAACTATAAAGGACGTATGATGGCTGCTTTCTTTCAAGCACAAAGGTCAGGTTCAGAAAAAGGAGCACGTGTCATTGTCGCCGATATTACGGCTCAACCATTTCAAATAGTTGATTCATCTGAGTATGTAGCAATTACTGACGGATGGTATGGTGAAGTTGATGTGACTGTTGACGGAGATTTTTACAATACATATATTTTAGAAACGAATCTTGGACTTGGCAGATATCAAGGAGAAATGGTATTACCGGAATTTGTTTCTGCAGAAACATCTTTAGACGGCTTATCTGTTTCTGCCGATTTTACTAAAATTATTGATGATGCTTCTGTTTCAGGAAATGAATTCTGGACAGTTATAGCTGCCGGAACTCCTATTGCAGTTACCGGTATTTCAAGTGTTGATGAAACAATCACATTTGTATTAGCTTCTGCTGTTTCAGAGGGTGATGAAGTAACCATTGCTTATAACGGTAACGGAACAGTAGCTGCTTTTGACGGAATGCCGCTTGCTGCATTCGGTCCGGCTGATGTATTGAATCTTGTTAATGCTGCCGCTCCGGAAGCAACAGATGTAACAATCACCGGAAATCTTAATGTTGACGCTGTATTAACAGGAAGTTATACATATTCTGACGCAAACGGTGACCTTGAAGGTACTTCAATATATAAATGGTACCGAGCAGATGATAATACGGGAACTAATATAAATACGGTTCTCGGAGCAACCAATTCCACTTTAACAGTTACAGATGATTTACACGATAAATATATCGCATTTGAAGTAACACCTGTTGCTCTTACGGGGGGAAGTGATTATTTTACCGGAATACCTGCTTTAAGTGATTGGTACGGTCCGGTTACATACTTAAGTGTTGAAAATATTTGGTCTGACAACATTCGTATATATCCAAACCCTGTTAACTCAGAATTATTTGTAAAAAATACAGATAAGGTTAAAAAAATCGTAATTACAAATATAACGGGTCAAAATGTTATGATAGTTGAAAATAATAATTCCTCAGAACTAAGCTTAAATACCGAAAATTTAAAAACCGGTATTTATTTAATTACATTCTATAACAATAACGGATTATCATCAACATCAAGATTTATTAAAGCAGATTAAATTTATAACCGTTAATTATCGTATTCGCTCAAAAAAGGATTATTAATAATCCTTTTTTGAGCGGATACTTTTTATAATAAAATAAAATTAACAACACATATTTCTTTTTATAATTTTAATGAAAAATTCATTTATTGACTGATTTTTTAATTACATTAATTTGATTATTAAAAATTCTGTCTGACTAATTAAATATTAATTATAAAATACACAGATGAAAAAAAAATTGTTCATACTAATTTTATTTACCGCTTTAGTCTCAAATATTTATGCCCAACAAAGAACAATAAGCGGGCAAGTAACTGATGCAGATTCAAATTCGGCAATACCGGGAGTCAGCGTAATTCTGAAAGGAACGGCACAAGGAATTATGACCGATTTTGAAGGGAAATATTCTTTAACCGTAAATGAGGGAAACAATATTATTTTAAGTTTTTCATATTTCGGTTATGTTACGCAAGAAATTAATGTCGGAGACAAATCCGTTATTAATGTTGAACTGAAAACAGAAACAGCCGAATTAGATGAGGTCATTGTTACGGCACTGGGAATTAAAAGAGAAAAAAAAGCACTCGGATATTCTGCTTCTGAAATCGGAGGTAATGATTTAACCGAAGCACGCGAAACTAATATCTTAAACTCAATCTCAGGGAAAATTGCAGGTGTTCAAATATCTAAAACTGCAGGTGGTGCCGGAGGTTCGTCACGAGTCGTAATAAGAGGAAATTCATCTATAAGCGGAAACAATCAAGCGCTTATTGTTGTTGACGGAATACCGATTGACAACACAAACTATCAATCTGCCGGCTGGTTAGGCGGACATGATTACGGTGACGGTATTTCAGATTTAAATCCGGATGACATTGAAAGTATTACCGTTTTAAAAGGCCCTAATGCAGCTGCTTTATATGGTTCAAAAGCTGCCAACGGCGTCATTATGATTACGACAAAAAAAGGAACCGTTAAAAAAGGAATCGGAGTATCCGTAAACATGTCAACAACTGTTGACATTGCTGACATTCAAGCTGATTATCAAAATGAATACGGCTTAGGCGGTAACGGATATATTCCGAGAATTGCATTAGATTCGATACAAAGATTAATGTATCCGGGTTGGGACACAATAGAATATTCACCGAATTCATACCAGAGCTGGGGACCGAAAATGGACGGACGTTTAATTCTGAATTGGAACGGAGAAATTCGACCTTATGAACCGCACCCCGATAATGTAAAAAATTATTATGAACGCGGAATAACCTCCGTAAACTCTTTTGCAATAAACAGCGGTTCAGAAAAAGCAACATTCAGAATGTCATATACAAACCTTTATAACAAAGGATTAAGACCAAACAGTTGGTATAAGAAAAACTCAATAACCTTAAGAGGAACTTCAAAACTGACCAAAAAAATAAATATCGATGCCAAAGTAAACTATGACAGAAATGATGCTTTTAATCGACCCGGACAAGGAGATTCCAGAAGCGGTGCCAGAACATTTATTTGGATGCCCAGAAATATCGACATTAATAAATTAAGAGACGATTATAAAGACGCTTACGGTTATGAACAGAACTATTACAAATCTGACAGTTGGCACACAAACCCCTATTGGGAATCCTATGAAAATACAAATAATGATACAAGAGACAGAATACTGGGAACAGTAAAATCAGACTTTCAAATTACGGACTGGTTGAGTCTTATGTTGAGGACAGGTACCGATTTTCATACTGACAGAAGATTTCGGAGAATTGCATCTTATTCAATGCGTGCTCCGAATGGTGAATATTCTGAAACATGGATCGGTTACAGGTCAATGAATAGTGATTTCTTATTAACAGGTAAAAAAACATTCGGAAAAATTGATTTCTCATTAAGTTTCGGAGGAAATAACTCAGCAAGTAAAATTGATATAAGTTCTTCTACAATTAAAGGTTTTGCCGTTCCTAATTTTTTCTCATTAAATAATTATACAAATAAACTTGATAATTCAACGGGAACAACTGTGATAAGAAAAACGATTAATTCTTTGTATGGGTTTTCTCAAATCGCCTATAAATCATACCTTTACATAGACATCAATGCAAGGAATGACTGGTCATCAAGTTTACCGTCAATTAATAACTCTTATTTTTATCAGGCAATAAGTACCGGTTTTATATTTTCTGAAGCATTAAAACTTAACTCAAAAATTATTTCTTTTGGAAAAGTAAGACTTTCGTGGGCTAAAGTAGGTAACGATGCTGATCCTTATATGCTTGAACCGGTTTATTTATCCGGAAGTTTCGGAGAATTACCGGTAAACCATTTAAACAATATCAAACCCTTATATGATTTAAAACCTGAAATAACAAGATCTTGGGAAGCAGGGTCTGATTTAAGATTTTTTCAAAATAAAGTTGGTTTAGATGTATCAATCTATGAAGGGAAATCTGTTAACCAAATTCTTAGTACAGAAATTTCTAAAGCAACCGGTTATAATAAAGCAGTCATTAATGCCGGAGAAATTCAAAACAAAGGGATTGAATTACTTTTAACAATTCAACCGATTAAGAATAAAGATTTTAGTTGGGATATAAATATCAATTTCGCGAAAAACAAATCAAAGGTAATAAGCCTTGCTGAAGATATTAATACATACCCTATAACAAGCACAAGCCAAATCATAATTGAAGCTCGTCCGGGTGATCCGTACGGAAATATTGTCGGTACTTATATTTTAACAGATTCCGTTTCCGGAAAACATTTAATTGATCCTTCAACAGGTTTATATATTTCAAGCGGAACAGATACCAAAGTACTCGGAAATATTAATCCCGATTGGATAGGCGGTATTGTGAATTCAATTAAATATAAAGCTTTTTATTTAAGTTTTACCGTCGGAGTACAAATGGGCGGCGATATATATTCCAAAACCAACCGATACGGTAATGACAACGGTCAATTTGTTAATACTCTTGAAGGAAGAGAATCGTGGTATGCTGCAACTGAAGAAGAACAATTAAACGGAATGAAAGCAGACGGCACACCTGTAGGTTATGTTCCCGAAGGTGTCTTTCCTGACGGAACTCCCAACAACAGAGGTCTCGATCCTCAAGTATATTGGCATCAGGGAAAATGGAACGGTATCACCGAATTAAGTATTTATGATGCAAGTTATATAAAACTGAGAGAAATGATTATCGGAGTTAATATTCCTAAATCGTTCCTGAAAAAAATAAAAATAAATAGTGCGAGTTTCTCCCTTACCGGCAGAAATCTTTGGCTGATATACAGCGGTGTTCCTAATATTGATCCCGAATCGTCTTTTACCAATCAAAATAACGGTCTCGGACAAGAATATGCTGCAATGCCTACTGCAAGAAATATAGGTTTTTCATTAAGATTCAATTTTTAACATTTAAATCCGATATTATATGAAACTTAAAAATATAAAATACATGATAGCTGTCGGAGCAATTCTTTTGACGATTAGTTCTTGCAGAAAAAATTTTGAAGACATAAATACAAATCCGAATAATCCGACGCAAACAAACCCGGAATATTTATTTACATATATTCTGAAAGAAGGCGGAGGAGAATATGATATGTTTACCGTAAATAAAAGTTTTTTGAGTCAATGGATTATGTATGCCTCTAAATCATTCGGAAACAGTACAATGCCGCCTTATTTTTATTTAACTCAACAAAAAATTAAAGGTTTATGGGAATCATTTTATACAAAGATTCTTTTAAATACCAACGAATTGTTAATTTTAACAAAAGATGATCCGGAAGCTGTCAATAAATATTCCTTAGCCAGAATATGGAAGGTGTATACTTTCCATAAAATAACCGATTTATGGGGAAATGTTCCGTACTCGGAAGCTCTTAATTCGAACATTTTAAAACCGGTTTATGATAATCAAGAAGATATTTATTCCGATATGCTAAATGAATTGGGTGAAGCAGTTGCTGCTATTGATTATGACAAACAGTCTTTTTCGGAAGATGCAGATATTCTTTTTCACGGAGATCTTGATAAATGGGTGAAATTTGCAAATTCGTTAAGATTAAGACTTGCAATCAGAAGCGGAAATCAATCAATTGTTACTGAATTAATGAATGAAGATAATTTTATTTCAAATAATAATGAATCTGCAAATTTTTATTATCCTTCTTCTTTAGACGACAGAAATCCCTGGTTTGATTACTTTGAAAACTATGAGACAGCAATAGGTCAGGTTAGTGAATTTATGGTTACAAAATTACAAGATTTAAATGATCCCCGTTTACCGATTTATGCACAACCCACGACAGTTAATACTGATACAATAATCGGAATGCCGAATTTATTAAATGTCGAAGAAGTCGTTGCGTTCGGTTATAACTATATGAACACTTCATATCCGGGTTTAAGTTTTGTTGCTGATATTAATGCCCCAAATCAACTGTTGAGTTATTCAGAAGTTTGTTTCTTAAAAACCGAAGCCGCATTACGAAGCTGGGGAAGCTCACCGGCAGAAGCTGAACAGTTTTATAATGACGGAGTTACAGCAAGCATGCAATATAATAATATTCCGGATACGGAAATTACAAACTATTTAGCAGGAGATGCAGCATTTGACGGAACATTGGAACAACTCATTACTCAAAAATGGATTGCTTTGTATTTAAACGGATTTGAAGCATTTGCCGAATACAGAAGAACAAGTTTCCCGACATTACAAAAATGGGATATGGAGCTCAACGGAATAATAATTGTTGACACAACACTTGTAACCGTTGATCCTGAAACGGTTCCCGGCAGATTCCCGTATCCGGATAACGAACCGGAGTTTAATTCGGTTAACTATAATGCTGCAGTAGAAATTCAAGGACCCGACAATTTATATACAAAAGTTTGGTGGGCTACATTAAATCATAATTTTTAAAAACCTTTAATTCGAATTCGGCTGTTTGAACTCAATTTCTAAACAGCCGAATTTGAATAAATATGTTAATGTGAAACACCAGGTATAAAGGCTTAACACACAAGTGAATGACTAATGCAGTTTCATAAATAAATATATTAAATAAAGTTCACATGCGGGTGTTCCCTGCCTACCGGCAGGCAGGCCATGTGACCTTTGAAAATTATAAAAATAA